>Ga0155201_110_pt1 | contig 5145 bp, 6 predicted proteins | sample RifCSPhighO2_02_FD_106169 | JGI IMG/M metagenome (GOLD analysis project Ga0155201, IMG submission 106169) | Omnitrophica bacterium RIFCSPHIGHO2_02_FULL_45_28 | reverse complement strand
ATGAGAAACCAGAAATAACGATAGGAAAATGAAACGATATGGCTGGAAAATATTTGATCGTTGTTCTCAAAAACTTTTTTCAGTGAACCCTACTTACAATCTGCATGATCAATTGACGGACATGACGGATTCGCTTGGCAATACGCATTTTGTCCGCGATGATCTTTATCGCGTGACGTCAGTGACGGACCCGAATGGTTTTACGGTTTCGTATCAATATGACGAGGCGGGCAATCTCACAAAAATCACTTATCCGGGGAATAAAGAAGTGATTTATGGCTATGATGAGCTTAATCGGTTGAAAACGGTGACGAACTGGCTTGGTCAGACGGTGACCTATTATTATGACGATGCGGGGCGGCTTGATTATTTTACGCAATTTAACGGGATCAAGACGGATTATGATTACGACGATGCAAATCGGCTGACGTTTCTTCAGCATAAGGACATGGCGGCGAACCGGACGCTCACGCGGTACACGTTTATTCTGGACGACAACGGAAACCGGGAAACGGCGAAGGTGATTCAACCGCTTGAGCCTGCGATCAGCACGACGAATGTTCCATATACTTACAATCCGAAAAAGAACCGCCTCACGAATGTCGGCGGAACCAGTTTGACATATGACGACGAAGGCCAGCTTCAGTCGATGGGCGGCGTGAACTATAATTTTGATTACGAACACCGGCTAATCAGCGCCGGAAGTTCGGCTTACTTTTATGACGGCTCAGGAAACCGCTTACGTGCCACGCATGGCGGCGTCGAAACGCGATATATTTATGACCTGGGCGGCAATTTATTAGCGGAGGCAGATGCAAGCAATAATATTATCGCTTATTATGTTCATGGATTAGGCTTGCTTGCGACAATCACGCCTGACAATCAAACATTTTGCTACCACTATGACGCGAGCGGCAATGCAATCGCCATCACCGATCTTTCAAAAACCATCCGGAACACATACGCCTACACGCCGTTCGGCACCATCACCGAAAACGAATCTTTCGACCAGCCGTTTACGTTTAGTGGCCAGTACGGTGTGATACAGGAACCAAGCGGGTTGTATTATATGCGGGCAAGATATTACGACCCTGTAATCGGCCGTTTCATCTCCGAAGACCCCATCGGCTTCGCCGGCGGCGATGTGAATGTATTTGCGTACGCGGGGAACAATCCGATTAATTTTGTGGATCCGTGGGGGAAAGATTGGTTTAGAAAAAGAGGGCAAACATACGCTGTTGGCAGACCTGATGTTTGGGGCTTTGAACCAGGCGAGGGGGCGATGAGGGTGCTTGAAGATTATGGGCCGGCATTTCATGATTTTGGAGTGTATCATGATAATACAGTAGGTTATCTGAAAGGACTAGGAGTGCCGGACATTGCTGCAAATGTTCCAACAATGCCCCCAGCGTATGTCTCATCGGTTGCAGCGAATACATATCAAACCATTGCTGGCGCGATTGCTAATAGTGCTGTTTTCGTTGCGAGGCAGCTTGATTTTGGATCTGGTTCTGATGATGAAAGAAGGTATATAGGAGGTGGCGGAGGAAATGGTGGCGGTGGGATTAATGGTGGTGGTAAATAATATCTTACGCAATTTGCGAGGCCGGCAAATATGAAAAAGAATTCTGTTATAGTAAGTTGTTTAGTGTTGTCATTGCTTGTTTTATTTGTCGGCTGCAAAAGGGAAGCTTCGGATATTAGTCGCGGTAAACGACAGTATCATCGAGGCAGTTACGATCGTGCCATACGTGATTTTAATCTTGCGTTAAAGGTAAATCCTCAAAGTGCTGAAGCCTATTGTGGCAGAGGACTTTCATTCTTAGCAAAAGGAGATCGCGATCGCGCTATTGCTGATTTTGCGAAAGCGATCGAAATAAGTCCATTGCCGCAATTTTATTATGCCCGTGGCCTTGTTTGGCAAGAAATCAAAGATGATGATAAAGCGATTAAAGATTACACATCGACAATTAATGTTGCTCCGGATTATTGGGCTGCCTATATCAATAGAGCGCAGCTTTATAAAAACAAGAAGGAATTTGACAGAGCTATAGTAGACTACAATAAAGCTATAGAATTATCACCGGGCGATATAAAAGCGTATAGCTCTCGTGCGGATGCTTGGTATGAAAAGGGAGATTATAAAGAAGCGGTCAAGGATTATACGAAGATATTAGAAACTGATAAAAATAATGTTCGAGCGTTGTATGACAGAGGAATAATTTTCTATGAAACGCGGGAAGTTAAGCGTGCAATTGATGATTTCGAAGGAGCGATACAATTAAAACCTGATTATGTGGAAGTTTATAATAATTATGCATGGATTCTAGCTACATGCGTTGAGGAGCGATATCGTGATGGTAAAAAAGCTGTTACGTTGGCAAAGAAAGCTGTGCAACTAAGAAAAGATACCGATGCCATAGACACGCTTGCTGCCGCTTATGCGGAAGCGGGTGATTTCGAAGCTGCGATCCAGACTCAAAAAGAATTTATCAATACACAAAAGAACAAATTGACAGCCGAAGATTTGAACGAGGCCGAGAAACAGCTTGAATCCTACCAGAACCATAAACCCTGGCGCGATACAAAAATTTGGGCGGGTGCTGTGTAAAAAAACAAAAGGAACCTAATACAACGCAAGGTTCAATATAGCAAGTTTTAGATTGTTCTGAAGGCGTCTATACCACAATCGCCATCACCGATCTTTCAAAAACTATCCGGAACACATACGCCTACACTCCCTTCGGCACCATCACCGAAAACGAATCTTTCGACCAGCCGTTTACGTTTAGTGGCCAGTACGGTGTGATACAGGAACCAAGCGGGTTGTATTATATGCGGGCAAGATATTACGACCCTGTAATCGGCCGTTTCATCTCCGAAGACCCGATTGGATTCGAGGGGGGAGATGTTAACCTCTATGCCTATGTGGGTAATAACCCCATGAATTTTGTCGATCCCGAAGGGCTTGAGAAATCCGATTCCGGATATGAAATTCCAACAATATTATTCGATAAACCATGGGCCGGGGGTGGTGCGAAAGGTAAAGAAACGGAAGTGAAAGGGGGGCATAATACAGGTGAACGTCCAAGCACTGAAGAGAAACATCAAAAGGGGGATAAAAGAAGACGTCTGGATCAAGGTGGGGAAAAAAAAGATCCGCGTAATACATGGCCGCCAAAGAAGAAAGCTGGTGGTGGCCCTAGCATATGAGTCCTAAAAATGTACATTTAAATGAATATTTTAAGTACAGGAATGACCAAAATGGAAAAGCGTAGTATTTTTAGACATTGGTATGGAGTAAATATCCTTTTCATGGAAACGAAACGAGGTCAGAATACAGCTTTTAGAATATACACGCTTGTTAAAGAAAATACACAGCGGAAAGCTATAAGCAAAGCAATTAAACTGTGGGAAAAAGCCCCGCACCCTCACGGCGAGGTGCCGGGTACACATTGGAAATATTTAGGTCCTATCGATATTTATGAATGTTTTACAGCGCCGGTGGCTGGAGGGATGGTGGGTTTTTTAAAGGCTGCTGGAAAAACGTGGGAAGACGCGCTTGAGTACATAAAACCCGAATCTGAATTCGCATTGTCAACGATGGACTGGAGCAAGAAACCATCTCCTGATAATTTATATTGCGTGGATTTAGTTTATTTTGTGCGGCCAAAGAAAAAAATAAAATTCGGTAAAATCACAGTTTGTACTTGTATCGTTAAATCCGCAAACAAAGAGAAGGCGCTACAAGAAGCGTATTCCACGGCTGTTCGGGAAAGAACGAGACGATTGGTTATCAAAGTAAGGAAAGCATTTAAGATAAAGAGTCTTGTTGAATTTGTGGGGATTAGCGAAATTAGCCCAATTTACCGTAAGGTTTCGGATGGAATGGAATTCGACAGAACGATACAGAGCTACAAATCAGAAAAAAGCATTCTCCGGCTACTCCCTAAAAAAATTGATGATTTGATACGCAGATAAACCCTTGGTGGTAGCAAAAAGAAAAGGTGCCAGGCACAAAATCGGGGGACAGGGAAGAGGAGTGAGTAAAAAATAGGATGGGAAGGATTCAATTTGATTTTGATCCCATTGGGCGGGGAAGAGGACTCACCGATAATGAAAACGCCCTCACCCAATTTGACTACGACAAGCGAAGCCTTCCGTTGAAGATTACAGACCCGCTCCTGAAAGAAGTTATTTTCACTTATGACGATGCAGGCTGGCTCTTCACGAGAAAAGACCGCAATGACGAGAAGGATATCGCGGCGTAATCTTTTGTTTGACGGGTGCTATACGCATGTGTTTTCGAGATCCTTCAATGGAATGTATTTATTTAGCGAAGAATTAGATTTTGAGATGTTTAAGGAGCTGTTGTCGGAATTGAAAGTGGAGTATGGATTTCGGATTCATCATTATTGTTTAATGAATACGCACTTTCATCTATTGGTGTCGATTCCGAATGTGAATGGATTTTCAGAAGCATTAGCGCAAATCAAATTCAAATACACGAAGTGGGTGAATCGAAGAATGAAACGGAATGGCCCGCTTTCGCGAGATCGTTTCAAAAGTATGTTGGTTGAAGACGAATCATATTTATATGCTTGTGGACTTTACATCGAGAATAATCCGGTGAAAGCTGGGTTGGTTGATCAGCCGGAAGCATGGGCATACAGCTCGCGTGGATATTATGTGTTGAACAGGGAAGACAAGCTTGTTGATCAATATGACAATAGAGAAGCACCGATTGGAATTGATTTGACCGACAATCGATTTTTTGAAAAGGGGAAGGTTATCGGATCGAAATTATTCCAGATTCAGATGGAAGATATTATTTCACAGACCGTACCTGTCCCCTGAGAAAGTGCCTGGCACCTTTTTTTTCGTGGGAAAAAACCAGCCTCATTTACGGGAGATCAAGCGTATGGGAGCCGGGAGAACCGGGAATGGATTGAAAAAGGAAACCAGATTCGCACTTCATTTGTTCAATTGGGGAAGCGAAAACCAAGTGCTGATAAAATGACACGCTGGTTTAAACAAAAACAACGTGAAAGAAACCGGATTGAGGGGCATTTCGGGCATGGCAAAGAACACTATCGGTTAGACAAAGTGTGGTATCACGGCCGAGAAGGTTCAGAGACGTGGACA
>Ga0155201_130_pt1 | contig 6602 bp, 6 predicted proteins | sample RifCSPhighO2_02_FD_106169 | JGI IMG/M metagenome (GOLD analysis project Ga0155201, IMG submission 106169) | Omnitrophica bacterium RIFCSPHIGHO2_02_FULL_45_28 | reverse complement strand
TAAGCGAGAGCCAAAAGATTATTCAATGTTAAAAATATCGCGGGACGAATGGAGGACAATTTATGCTGCAGCCGCTTAAGTCAGTGCCATTCGGGACAGGCATATGGCTACGAAGAGAACGATTGCCTGTCCCTTTTTTCTGGTTTATTCTAACAACTTATTCTTGCGAGTTGATTTTCTTGAGGATTGACGGTGCCCCCTAAATTAAAACGATTAGCTTTAAAACAGCTCAAAAATCAATTTTTCGAACTCACTTATGTCCCGGATTTCGGATGCCATTGGACGCGGTTAAAAATTAAATCGGGCGGTGAATGGATGGATTTGCTTTATCCTGTCGAAGATCCGGAAGAATTACGCGGCCAGCCGACGAGTTTAGGTTCCTATATCATGGCTCCGTGGGCGAACCGGATTCCAAACGGTGTATTTGAATTTAAGAAAAAACGGCATCAGATATTGCCTAATTTTCCCGATCAAACAGCCATTCACGGAGACGTTAGAAGACGGCCGTGGAAAGTTCAGTCTTCGACTTCCGCGCATGTGAAAGCGGTGCTCGATTCCCGTGATTTTGAAGATTTTAATTTTCCGTTTGCCCTTCAATTCATTTACGAAATAGTGCTTTCGGAAAATAAACTTCGCACGACGCTAATGATCCAAAATCTTTCAGATGAACCTGCGCCGGTCGGAATGGGGCATCACCCGTTTTTCAAGCGCCGGTTAACCGGACAAGATCAGGATGTGAAATTAATTCTGCCGGCTGAAAAAGTTTATTCGGCGGAGTCTTCGTTTATTAAAGGTGAGGCTAAACCAGTTGCGGAGAAGTTTGATTTAAGGAAAGATGGTTTTCTCGGGAACCCTGATTTGGACGATTGTTATACCTGTCTTTCCTCCGATACGGTTCAGCTGATTTATGCGGGTTCCGGTGTGAAGGTCGACCTGAAAGTTGAGCCGGTTTTTGGGCATTTTGTCGTCTATGCGCCCAAATGGGATGACGGAAGCGAAAGGCCGTATTTTGCGGTTGAGCCGCAAACTCACGTGACCAATGGGTTTAATTTCTATGAACAAGGCTGGAAGAATACCGGGGTCAAAGAATTGAAACCCGGTGAAAAATGGGGCGGTTTTTTTGATTTGCTCATTCACACAATGTGAATGAGTTTAATATTGGCAAATGTATTTTAATCAAGGAGAACGACGATGAAAAAACAGATCATTTTATGGATGCTTGTTTTTGTATTGGTTGGCGGGTTGGGCGTTTCCGGTGTTGATGCTTACCACGGAATGAAACATGGCAAAGGGCATTGTGGTGGGATAGAAGACCGGTTGTTTGACAAGGCACATTTTTATACGAAATATCAGGATGAGCTCGGGCTTGAAACGGGGCAGATTGACATTATCCGGACTTTAAAATATTCAACCAAGAAAGATTTAGTCCGTTACAAAGCGCAAATTGATACCCTGAATAATGAAATCGATTTTAAAATGTCGGACGACGTTCTCGATTTGGATACCATCAGCCGTTTGATCGATCAAAAGTATGAACTCGAAAAAGCACGTGAAAAGTCTTTGCTTCAATCTTATTCACAGATGAAAAGTATGCTTTCTGAAGAACAAAACCAGAAAGCGAAAAAACTTTTACGTTCAAAAGGGAAAATGATGTCGCACTCGGTGGAGCTTACGCCCGCGAAAAAATAGGCTTTCAAAAGCACCGGTTTACTAAAATAGGCCAAGCAATTGCTTGGCCTATTTTATATGGTCCCTTCTATATCCGTGGGGTATTTCCCGATGTAGGAGAAAAGAACTTTTGCGGTTTCTTCTAAATTGTTTCCGAAAGTGATAATGCCTTCTTCGTGTCCCGCCATCACAAGTATTTTTTTTGATTTTAATCCCGTTTCACGGAAAAGGCGTTCAATTTCCAGTGCCATTTCAGGTGTTCCGTAAGGGATCTCTTTCCTCGAAGTCGGAACTTTGTTGAGCAGCTTTTGCCAGAGTTTTTTGTTGTGAATATGAATGACCGCTCCGATTGAGGGATCCATCCTGTAAATGGCGGCGTGCGTCAGTGATTCGGAAGAGGCTTTGATCGGGCCGCGGCAGGTAACGCTATTTTGTTTCAGGTCGAAATGGCTGACGCGGGTATAATGTTTTCCGGTTAGTGCCGGAAGGTGTCCCGTTTGTGATCCGGTGATCATGAATTCATTTTTTGATCGCGTCCGGCGTATGCTGATATTGCCGAATCCGATTCCATTATCATAAACGCCAATCAATCCTTCACGGTATAAACGATTACGACAGGTATTAATTCCACGGAGGTTTTTCATCGGAATTGGAGGCGTTTTTACCCAATGGCATCTAAACTTGATAATTCCTTCATCAGGCACCTTTTCCGAGCGTTTTAATTTTGGATAAAGTTTTAATAGGCCGTTCTTGTTTGCTTCTGTCACGCCCCGCTCGGTAATAAGCCCGGTGATCAGGCGATTTGGCGTCACGTCAAACCCGTAATTTGCGGCAGGGCTTGTTTTGGGCGTCAAAAGGACTGACTTGATTTTGCCTTCCGCAAGGCCTTGAATGAATTTCACTTCGTCTGCGTTTCTTTTTTCGATCGGGATTTCTTTAAGGCCGTTTTTGATATTCCAATCGATCGTGCTGGAAGGAAAGGCGACATAAAATGGAATGTGATTGTCGTGAGCGGCTAAGGCCTTTAAATAGGTCCCGATTTTATTGGCGGCATCGCCGTTTGCGGCGACGCGGTCGGCGCCGACGATGACCATGTCGACCATTCCGTGCTGCATGAGATGTCCGCCCGTATTGTCGGCAATGACGGTATGGGGAATTCTGCGTTTGCCTAATTCCCACGCCGTCAAACTCGCGCCCTGATTTTTTGGGCGCGTTTCATCAACCCATACGTGAATTTTAATGCCTTTGTTGAACGCGTGATAAAGCGGCGATGTCGCGGTGCCCCATTTGACGCATGCTAACCAGCCGGCGTTACAATGGGTGAGAATATTAACAATTCCGCCTTTCTTCTTTCGGCTGATTTTTTCAATGAGCGCAAGTCCATGAAGACCGATTTGGCGGCACATGTCGATATCTTCATTGAGTATTTGTTTCGATAGTTCAAATGCGGTGTTAATTTTCTTTTCAAGTGAATTGATGGGTAATATGTTTTTTAGCATCCGGTCAATGGCCCAGTTCAAGTTAATCGCCGTCGGGCGAGTACGGTGTAATTTTTCACCCGCGGTTTTCAGGAATTGGTCGGCATTCTTGACTTTTTTTCGTTTTGCCTCAAGTGTTGCGATGTAAATTCCGAACGCCGCTGTTACGCCAATCAACGGTGCGCCGCGAACATGCATGTCCCGGATCGCTTTTTCAACGGCATCGATCGTAGCCAAGTTTTCGATGATAAGCCGGTGCGGTAAATACCGCTGATCAATGATCTGAATGATGCGGTGATCTTTGGCGTTTATCCAAATGCTTTGTGAAGGCGAAGGCTTATTTTCCATAAAATGGCACGCTCTTTTGTTTGTGAAATAGTATCAATGGCCGATGTAATATTCAATGTTTGTTTTGAAGTTGTCGAAAATTGAATAAAGGCGGAGAAAATATTTTTCTTATGAAAATAGTCAAAATAATTCAAATTGGTTTTTTCTTGTTTTGTTTGTTTCCATGGTTTGCCGGGTGCGCGACGAAGGCGGACCCAGCACCGCCCGCCGGATTTGTTGATACTGGGATCATGATCCAGGATGAGACAGTTCCGTTTCAGAAGGTATGGTTCCAAAATGGCTTTGATTGGAAACAATATTCGTCTATCTATATTGCAAATGTGGATACCAGCTACTTATCCAATAAAGATACGCAAGGCGATCCAGAAAAAGAAGGAAGCGGTCAGCAGGATATTCAGGAGCTTGCAATGTATATGCAGGGCATGTTTAGGGTTGCTTTCTTGAATGATCCTATGCGTAAGTATCAACTGGCTTACAAGTTCGGCGATGGGGTTTTGATTCTGGAGATTGCGTTAATTGAAGCAGTGCCCACCAATGTTCCATTGGAGGCGGCAGGTTATGTGGGAGGCCCGCTGTTTGGCACTGTCGGAAAGGTTGCCGGCAGTGTCGCAAAAAGTTTTTTGCGAAGTACGGTAGCATTCGAGGCGAGGTTGAAAGATGGGCGGACCGGCGAGGTTGTAGCAATGTTTGCGGATCGGGAGGGGGAGAAAAGTTCGATTGTGAATGTAAAAGATTTTTCATGGTATGCGCATGCGAAGAGTATTATAAACGAATGGGCGGTGCAGTTTGTTCAGATTTCCAATAAAGCGCCCGGCGGAGTTATTGAGGATTCGGGAACGTTTGATTTAAAACCGTGGTAACCAAGAGAAAGGACATGGGGACGGGCATAGGCCCGTCCCCAATGACGACGCTATATGTATAGACTTGGGATTGATTTGGGAGGGACGAAAGTCGAAGGGGTTGTGATCGATTCAGGCGGGAAGATTTTATTCCGCGAACGGGTTCCGACAGAACAGGAAAAAGGATATGAGCACATTCTCGGACAGATTAAATATTTGTATGATTTGATGATTCGTAAAATTTCCGGGGCAGAACATACTTTTGGAATCGGAACTCCCGGCGCCGTTTCTCATAAAACCGGTTTATTGAAAAATTCAAATACAGCATGTTTGCGGGGAAAACTTTCAATCTCCGAATTGGAACGCTTTTTGGGGAGAAAAGTGGCGATGCAAAATGACGCGAATTGTTTTGCCCTGGCGGAAGCGACTTTTGGGGCGGGGCAGGGAAAGAATCTCGTTTTTGGTGTGATTATGGGGACGGGTTGCGGCGGCGGAATTGTGCATGAGGGAAAAGTGATTGACGGCTTGCAGGACATTGCAGGGGAATGGGGGCATATGTCGATTGATCCGAACGGACCGGAATGCTATTGCGGACAACGTGGATGTGTCGAAACATTCATTAGCGGGGGCGGGCTTGAGAGGCGTTTCCGGGAGGAGGATCAAAAGAAGTTGTCACTCAAGGAAATTGTGGCTTTCTATCGGAAGGGTGACGCGAAATGCGTGAAATTTATGAAAACTTTTTTTGTTCATTTCGGGCGGTCTCTTGCAAACCTTATCAATATCTTGGATCCGGACATCATCGTTCTGGGTGGCGGAGTTTCAAATATTGAAGAGCTTTACACGGAGGGGGTGGAACAAGTTCGTAAACAAGTATTTAGCGATAGCCTCGAAACTCCGATTGTTAAACACTCGCTTGGCGATTCAGCCGGTGTCATCGGTGCGGCGCTGATCGGAATTTAGGTCGAAAGGAAAAAGTTAAATGCGCGAATTTGATCCCCGCGTAGGCGGGGATTCAGGAATAATGGATTCCCGCCTAAAGCATGCGGGAATGACAAATTTCTAAGAACGCATTAAGCCCTTTCCAAGTTCCAGCATTTACTTTATTCGCGCCGGCAATCTCTTCGCTCCCCAAGTCCCCGGTTTTTCACAAAAGACACCTTCACATTTCGTTTCGCAAAACTTGCAGACCCCATTTTTTATGATGTTCCATTCTGTGAGGATGTATCCATTGCGACCGATGAGCTTTTTATTGCAACGGTGGCAGTAAGTGCTTCCACCTGTGTTGTCTTGAATATTGCCCGTGTAGACATGATGAAGTCCGTTCTGTTTGGCAATCGTCCGTGCGCGAAACAGAATGCTTGGCGGCGTTGGATGCAAGTTTTCTATTTTCCATGCGGGATGGAAAGCCGTGAAATGAAGCGGAACATCCGGCCCTAAATTTTTCATGATCCATTTTGTCATTTCATCGATTTCAGATTCGGAATCATTTAAGGTCGGGATTAAAAGTGTTGTGATTTCAAACCAAACGTTGGTTTCTTTCTTAAGGTAAACCAAGGTATCGAGAACGGGCTCCAAATGCCCGCCGCAATAATTTTTATAAAAGGAATCCGTAAAACCTTTCAAATCGACATTGGCAGCATCCATGTGCGCATAAAATTCCTTTCGCGGTTCAGGGCAAACATAACCTGCGGTGACGGCCACAGTTTTAATTCCCCGTTCATGACATGCTTTTGCCGTATCAATCGCATATTCGTGGAAAATGACGGGATCGTTATAGGTGAATGCAACGCATGAACAACCATTTTCTTTCGCTGCTTGCGCAATCATTTCGGGGGATGCGGTATCGCAAAGGGTGTCCATCTCGCGAGATTTGCTGATATCCCAATTCTGGCAGAATTTGCAGGTTAAATTACAGCCTGCGGTTCCGAAAGATAAAACGGGAGTTCCCGGAAGAAAATGGTAGAGCGGTTTCTTTTCGATCGGATCGATGCAAAATCCACTCGAGCGGCCATAGGTGGTTAAAACAATCATCTCATTTTGGCATGCCCGGACAAAGCAAATCCCTCGTTGGGCGTTTTTCAATTTGCAATGTTGCGGGCACAAATCACACTGAATACGCCCATCTTCAAGCTTATGCCAGTATTTTGTGGGGACGGTTGTTTCCATGTGTTTTTTTTCATCAAAAGTCATTACTGTCCCATTATAAGTTGAATAGCATCAATTGGTTATCGTTTTCATAGTTGTTAGTTGTTCCTTGAAATGCTGTAAG
>Ga0155201_159_pt1 | contig 13119 bp, 14 predicted proteins | sample RifCSPhighO2_02_FD_106169 | JGI IMG/M metagenome (GOLD analysis project Ga0155201, IMG submission 106169) | Omnitrophica bacterium RIFCSPHIGHO2_02_FULL_45_28 | reverse complement strand
CTGCACCTGTTTTTTCAATCCGATGTCGTTTATTTCAATGAGGTTGCATGCTTTTGAATCTTTTTTCAGTGGACCCTACATATAAATTGGCGTAAAGAGGTATAAGAAGTAGAAATGAAAAACCGCCTGATTGCTCAAGCGGTTATCACTTTTAAGATAAGCTGGCGGAGGGAATCGAACCCCCGACCCGCTGTTTACAAAACAGCTGCTCTGCCAACTGAGCTACGCCAGCACAATCAATCAGTATTGGCTAATTTTCGTTTTAAGAATGAACGCCCGTGTCCGGATTTTAGAAACTTCTCCCGTCTTCGCGCGAATTCCTTATCATCACATTGTTCTTCGTAAATTAAGTTAAATGGTCCATTCCTGCACGACCAATGAGCCATGCCCCGTTGATGTTCACTCAACCGAACCGCAGGGTTCTTACCGGTTATTCCGATATATTGCTTCTGGTTCTTTAAACTCTTCAACACATATACAAAATACATGCACAATGCCTTCGTTCGCTGTTTACCCCGCCACACTACGTGGCGGACCCGCCACGTAGTGTGGCGGAAAAACAGCTGCCCTTGAGCTACCATTACTATTTTTATCCGAAGCTCAAGGACTGTCATGACTCCCGATAAATCTATCAACGGTTCCTCAATGGAAAGTCATGGCTGCTCTGCCATCTGCACTGATTTCCCATAAAGTAGTATAAATCCAATTTCAATGAAAATCAGCGCTGAACTACGCCAGCAGCAAGGGCAGCGAGCGCTTGTGACACTCTCCATGCTTCGGAATCACAATCAATTATACAATTTATCCAAAGAGCATATGAATAATATTGAAACTTGCCGATTTTACAAGGGAAAAGAATACCGATTAAAAATCACTTGGCCATTTTGGAAAATGCTTTTGGCAAAAAATCAATCAAGTCTCCGGCAATCAAAGAAATTTCTCCTTTATCTTTCGCAGCCAAATCACCGGCTAATCCATGGACATAAACGCCAAAACATGCAGCGTCGAATGGGGATAAACGTTGTCCCAAAAAAGCTGAAATGATTCCCGTTAAAACATCACCCGAACCACCGGTTGCCATCCCCGGATTACCGGTTTGATTGATATAAATTTCCCCTCTTGGCGATGCCACTACTGTATGATGTCCTTTAAGCACTACAACTACTTTATATTCGATCGAAATTTCGAGAGCCCGTTTCCTCCTCTCGAAATCACCTTTCGGTTTTTGCCCGCCAAACAAACGCACAAATTCTCCAGGATGAGGAGTTAAAACGGTCGGCGCCTTTATATTTTTTAATAAATCACTCTTTCCCTTAAATGAATTAAGCCCATCCGCATCAATCACCATTGGTATTTGAGATTCCAGAATAAGTTTTCGAACAACCGATTGCGTTTCTGAATTTTGTGAAAGCCCCGGACCAACTGCCAAAACATCCTGAGAACTAAGAAACTTGCGGATAATAGGAATGGCTTTTTTGCTAACCGTTCCATCATGCGTTTCCGGAAGAGGTTTCATTATCGCTTCCGCTAAACGCCTGGCAAGCGGACCGCATAAACTCGCAGGAACACCGACCGTAACAAGCCCCGCGCCGGAACGTAATGCAGCCAAAGAAGTTAACACACACGCTCCGCTCATTCCACGGGAACCGGCGAGGATAAACACCCGGCCATAATCCCCTTTGTGAGAGTCGGTTTTTCTTGAGAGCAACTTATTGCGAATTTTACTTTTGATATTCATCAAGAATAGGCTTCTCGAATTATTTTTTTCATCTCTTTGACCGCATTGAAAAGGCCGACAAAAACAGCGCGAGAAATAATTGAATGCCCGATATTTAATTCTTGAAGATAAGGCAATCTGGCCACCAGCTCTACATTTTTATAATCTAAACCGTGACCGGCATTCACGCCGATTCCAAATTCATGGAGGCGGCGAGAAGCCGCGCGTAAACGCCCCAATTCACGCTTTTTTGCTGAACCGCAAGTATTCGCATACGAACCGGTGTGCAACTCGACAAAATCCGTTTCGGTTTCATGAGCAGCGTCAATTTGTTTCGGAATAGGATCAATAAAAAGGCTGACCAACACACCGGCATTTTTCAAGCGTTTAACGACCTCACGAATTCGTTTTCTCTCTTTCATCACATTCAAACCGCCTTCTGTCGTAAGTTCCTCGCGCCGTTCGGGCACCAAACACGCTTTTTCAGGCTTCACACAGCATGCAATCTTGACCATCGGCTCCGACACCGACATTTCCAAATTCAAGGGGACCGAAATCTTTTTTCTTAATTCGTTCACGTCGTCATCCTGAATATGCCGCCTATCTTCACGCAAATGGACAGTAATGCCATCCGCACCTGCGCGAATAGATTCCATCGCAGCCTCAAAGACGCTCGGGAAAATACCTCCTCGCGCTTCGCGTAAAGTTGCCACATGATCGATATTGATTCCCAAAAGAATTTTTTTTGATTTTAAAGATTTTTTTTCTATCATGGCGGATCGTACTTATTCAATCTTCCTAATTCGAACCAAAACTGTCGGAGGATCCCCTTTCAGGGACAAATCTGTGGGAAGCAATACTGTAACTGGAATTTCATAATATCCTTCTTTCAGACCCTCAATATTCACATAAACTAATATATCCTTCGGGTTCAATTTCTCAAGTAATGGTTTCGGTCCTTTGATAATCGTGATCACCTTGTCTTCAACGAGAATAGCATACCGTTCCGGCGCCGGGCTTCCGAGCGGCTTCACGGCAAGCCCCTTCATTTCCTGATCCGCAAACTCGGCAATAATCGGAATTTGGACATCCGACACCCCTTCTCCGAGTATGCGGATTTCAGGAGGATTCGCAACGCGGACAGACCTCCTAAAAGAACGCACCCGGCCCACTAATTGAATCGGCTCTGTTTTAATTTTATCTAATTTCTCTAAAATTGTTTTTGGACCTTCCACTAATATCGCATTGGGGTCAAGCTCAATGGCAACGGCATCAACGCGATAGCCAATGGCCGGATCACCCACCAAATCCGGATCAATCAACAGTTTTTTGGTAATGAGTTCATCAATTGAAATAGTGACAAATGAAGGGAAAATTTTGGTCACTCGAACTTCGGGATAAGGGATTGAAAAATCCCGAGCCGACAAATTAAACGAATAATCACCGGTCTTTTCCACGCCCGCCACTTCGTGGGTCGCTGAAATTTTAGCCGCCGATAATTGCGGAACAAGTTGCCGCGGTGACTGAAGGGTGATTTTGATCCCTTCCGCCGAACTTTTTGACACCCGTAATTTCGGGCTCGGTAAACGGATCTCGAGCGGAACCATCAGGGTCACTTCAATACTTTCTTCGCCGACCGCGTAATACCAAAAACCGATTGCCAGCAGGAGCGATATCAACTTCAACCCAAGATTATTGGTCAGCCACCCAAAATTAAATTTCATGATTCGTTCGGATCCTCCGGCTTTCTGGAATTAGTAAAATGAAACCGGTTTTGCATATAATCAAAAATCGCTTTTCCGCGTTCTTCCGGCCGAAACAAACTTTTAAGAACCCGTTTCAGCCCTTCTTCATCCAAATCGCTTGTTAATTTCCCATACACCGAAACGGAAATAGCCCCCGTTTCTTCCGACACAACAATGCAAACCGCATCGGTTTCTTCGGTCAACCCGATCGCGGCACGATGCCGCGTCCCTAAATTTCGCGGAAGCGTTTGATTTTGACTGAGCGGAAACAAAGATCCTGCAGAAGCAATCCGTTCTCCGGAAACGACAACCGCGCCATCATGTGTGGGCGTATTCGTGGCAAAAATAGTAATTAAAAGCTCCGCATTAATTTTTGCGTCTAACGGTATTCCGCTTTCAATATAATTTTTAAGCCCGATATCTCTTTCAATCGCAATTAAAGCACCCCGTTTAATACGACTCATACGGTAACAGGCTTCGACAATTTCATCCACCATGCCGCCCTTTTTAAACATCGTGCTGAACATCGGATTTTGCCCGATCCGGGCAAGCGCCCGCCGCAATTCAGGTTGAAAAATGATAAAAAAGGCAAGAACACCGACCGCAAAAAGTTTCGTTAAAACCCAATTAATCGTCGTCAGTTGAAAAACTCTTGCAATGTTAAAAAAAACAACAAGAACAAGAAGCCCGGCCAGCACTTGGACAGCGCGCGTGCCCTGAAGAAAGCGAATTAAAAAATAAATGAGGACCCAAATAAATCCAATTTCAAAAATGGTTTTCCAGTATGGCAAAATACTCATGACTTTATCTTTTCCCAAATATCGATAGCAAAAATGACACGATTAAACTAATGATCGCACAAGAAATGATCGGAAAATAAAATTTGAATGACCCTTTCCTAATATAAATATCGCCTGGAAGATGCCCAAAGTTAAACCATTTCTCCAATCCTTGAATTCCCAGCCCCAACACCAAAATAAAAGCTCCGATCAACACCAATAATTTCCCGAATTCACTCATTGCGTCCAAAGATCCTTCTGTTTCAGTCCGGGCTCAATATGAAAATGCGCATACGCCTGTTTGGTTAACACACGTCCTGATTGCGTTCTTCTTAAAAAACCTTTTTGAATCAAATAAGGCTCATAAATTTCTTCAATCGTTTCGCCGTCCTCGCCCACCGCTACTGCAAGTGAATTGATCCCAACCGGCCCGCCGTCACATTCATTTAAAATATAACTTAAAATCTTCTTATCCATGTCGTCTAAACCAGCCTGATCCACCTCAAGCATTTTGAGCGCCTGATCGGCCACATCGAGATTTATTTTTCCATCTGCCTTCACTTGAGCATAGTCACGCACCCGCTTGAGAAGCCGATTTGCGATTCTGGGCGTTCCCCGTGACCGCCTGGCAATTTCAAACGTTCCTTCCGGATCGATTTCAACATTCAAAATCTGCGCGGACCTTTTGACAATCGCGGTCAATTCCTCATCCAAATAATAATTCAACCTTTCGGTAATTCCAAACCGCGAACGGAGCGGCGACGTCAGCAATCCGCTTCGTGTGGTCGCCCCCACGAGCGTAAACGGCGGAAGTGTAATCCTGATAGAACGCGCATTCGGTCCTTTATCGAGCATGATATCCAAATAAAAATCTTCCATCGCCGGATAAAGATATTCCTCAACTACATGCGAAAGCCGGTGGATTTCATCGATAAAAAGAACATCCCCTTTCTGTAAATTGGTCAAAAGGCCTGCCAAATCACCGGGGCGTTCAAGTACCGGCCCGGAAGTCGTCCGGATATTCGCATTCATTTCTTTTGAAATAATATGCGCGAGCGTCGTCTTTCCCAAACCGGGCGGCCCAAAAAACAAAACGTGATCGAGCGGCTCCTGGCGTTTGAGTGCCGCCTGAATATAAACTGACAAATGCTCTTTGATTTTTTCCTGCCCGATGAATTCACGAAGACGGTTCGGCCGTAAAGACAATTCAAGTTCCGCCTCACCTTCCTGTACGCTTCCCGAAATAATCCGGTCCAAATCCATTGTTTATTTTTTCCCTTCTCTTAATATTTTCTGAATCCGTTCTTCTCTTTCAACCACATGAACAATCTCTCCGATTGCCGTTGCAACCTCTTTCTTCATACCCATAAAACGCAATGCCACTTCATACCCATTCTCTTGATCCATTTTTTTATAACGAACCACATAGCCCATCGTTTCAATCACTTCGCCCTTTTCCGGGTTTTTAATTTGAACCGTCAATCGCGTCCCGACAGGAATAATTTCCGCCGCAATCAAACGCGCCCCACCGGCCGAAAGATCAAGCAACCTGGTTTTGTGAACTTTTGTTTCTTCATCTTCCTTAAAGCCCGCTAACAAAGAAACTTTAACTCTCTGAAATTTTCTACCTGCCGGCATTTCGGGCCTCCAAAGTTAAAAAATAAAATCACTATAGAGGCAGTTTCACAAGGTCTGTCATCCCCGCGTCCACCTAACATCCACCAAAATACGCGTCGGGACTCGCCGCGCTGTTTGGCGAGAACTGGCGGATCCGCCGTCCTGTTGGGCGGAAAAGCGGGGATCCATTATTTGTGGATTCCCGCTTACCCCGGAAAATCTGGGACCGGCCCTTTCTTTCCCAAGGGAAACTTGTGGGAATGACACATGTATGGACTTATGAAACTACTTCTAAATAGCCGCTATTTCGCTTTTTTCAAACGACGCTGATAATTAACAATCGCATCCACAAAACTTTCAAGTTCAACAATCTCCTCTTTCTTAAGTCCTACGAATTGCGTGGCCACTCGGTAATAGGGCCCGGACTTCAATCGCACACACCGCACGACCTTCGCGATCGATTCAAACGGCTCATCACGCCACGGCAACCGGATATCAACCTTAATCCTGGTATTCTCCTCTATTTCGCTATCCGTTGTAAATCGAATCCCGCCAGCCGCTAAATCACGCAAATTGGAAACCTTTTCTTCAGCAATTCCCTTCAAGTGATATCGAATTAAAAGAGGGATCCTTGCTCTTTGATATTTCCGGGCATTTTTTTTAACGATTTTCTTTTTTAAACTGAAAAAAGGCCAAGGACTCATATTTTCCTCAAATATATTTTAATGCTGCACGAATGAGCGTTTCGGTGTCCCACTCTGCCTTTTGATTTTGCTCCATCACTTTTTGAATTGCGGTTTTCGCCGATTGCTTGTTATAGCCAAGAGACATGAGTGCCTGTACAGAATCCTGAACTAAAATTTCATTCTGGACTCGCGGAGATGTTTCGTTCGAATCATGTTCTTTTTCTAAAATAATTTTTTCGCGCAATTCAACAATCAATCTTTCCGCGATTTTTCGCCCGATCCCCGGAATAGCCGTAAGCGCAGGAATAGAACCATGGACAATCGCACGCTTTAACTCATTGAGTTCGAGTCCTGAAAGCAAAGTGATTCCGAGTTTCGGGCCGATTCCGGTCACCCCGATGAGCAATCGGAAAAGTGATCTCTCCTCCTCCGTAAAAAACCCGAACAAGAGGTGTGCATCTTCTCGGACAACAAAATGGGTTCTGAGTTTCACCTGATTTCCCGCCGAGGGTAGTTTCTGCGATGTAGAAAGCGGAATCATCACTTCAAAACCTATTCCGTTTACATCAAGAATTGCGGTGGTTGGATGTTTCTCAACAAGTGTTCCTGAAAGAAAACTATACATAGGAAACTTCTTCCTTTTTTAATCGGTCAAATTTGCTCATATAAAGATGACAAAGCGCAACCGCAAGTGCATCCGCAGAATCGGCACTAAGCGGCTCGCGGATTTGTAAAATTTGGCGGATCATAAATTCAGTTTGCGTTTTTGCCGCGCGGCCGTTGCCGCAAATGGACTGTTTCACGCGCGTCGGAAGATATTCCACAATCGGAACATTGCATCGGCTGGCTGCTATCATCGCGGCGGCACGTGCTTCGCCAATTTTGACAGCCGCTTTGAAATCCTTGTAGAAGAAAATATTTTCGATGGCGACAACTTCCGGCTTCCAGGTTTCAAAAATTTTAACAAGCTCGGCATGGATCAACCCGAGGCGGTTTGGGAGAGAATCTTTTGGATTGGCGTCAATCGTTTTATAAAAAACCAATATTTCAGTATTCGGACTGCCATCAACAATTCCAACACCTGTGTGAATAGTTCCTGGATCAATCCCTGCTACGCGCATGAACGCTCCTCAAAAAAAGTGGCATCATCAACCAACTTCCTTCATCACCTCATCCGGAATATCACAGTTGGCATAAACATTTTGAACATCGTCGTGATCCTCAAGCGCTTCAATCAAATCAAGCACGCTTCGCGCATTGGCCGCATCAACCGGAGTTAAATTTTTGGGGATTCTGGTAAGCGCCGCCGTTCCGACCGGAATTTTCGCATCTTCAATGGCTTTCTTCACTGCCTCAAAATCATGAGGCTGCGTCACAATTTCGAAATTATCTCCCTCGCGCGAGAAATCCTCCGCACCGGCATTCAGCACAATTTCCATCAATTTATCTTCAGTTGCCGCATTCGCATCAACCGTAATCAGTCCCTTCATCTCAAAAATCCATGCAACAGATCCGGCCCCGGCCAAATTGCCGTTTTTCTTGGAAAAAATATTCCGGATTTCAGATACCGTCCGATTTTTATTGTCGGTTAAACATTGAACATAAATCGCGACACCGGCCGCACCGTAACCTTCATACACCACTTCTTCATAGGTAAACCCGTCAAGCGTTCCGGTCCCTTTCTTAACTGCCCGATCAATATTATCGGCGGGCATATTCGAACTTTTTGCATTTGAAATCGCAAGCCTCAACCGGGGATTCGTATCCGGATCTCCGCCGCCGGTTTTCGCTGCAACGGTAATTTCCCGAATGATCTTGGTAAATATCTTGCCGCGCTTTGCATCCACAGCCGCTTTTTTGTGTTTAATACTTGCCCACTTTGAATGTCCGCTCATACCCTTACCTCTCTATTAGAATTAGACTGAACCATCAATTGTGATACTAAAATTGCTTCTCTTACTTCTCGAACATCATGTACCCGTAAAATTTGCCCGCCATTCAGTACCGACATCACACAGGCAGCAATTGTGCCCGGCAACCTGTCCTCGGGCCCTTTGCCCGTAACCGATCCAATAAATGATTTCCGCGAAGGCCCTACCAAAACCGGCCGTTCAAGCTCATGCAACTCGGATAGCCGGCGGATCATTTCAAAATTCTGTGCCGGCGTTTTCGCAAATCCGATTCCGGGATCTAAAACCATTTGCTCGGCATCAATTCCGTTTTGTTCCGCAAACCGCATCCGCTCGGAAAGCTCTTCCGTAATCTCTTTCATTAGATCGTCATAATTCGTCATTTGCTGCATCGTTCCCGGAGTTCCGCGCCGATGCATCAGAACAATGCCCGCACGATAATGCGCCACAACATTGGCAAGCTCAGGTTCTTGCCGGAAACTGCTGACATCATTGATAATGTCGGCACCGCACTCAAGTGCTGCTTTCGCGACTTTCGCCTTGCTCGTATCAACAGATATCGAAACTGAAACTTTTCCGCACAATTCTTCCAAAACAGGCATCAGACGCGTCAATTCATCGGCTTCTCGAATCATCTTTGCGCCCGGCCGGGTCGATTCCGCTCCAAAATCAAGAATGTCCGCACCCTCTTCAATTAATCGATACGCCTGTTCAAGCGCTTTCTTCGGCGATTCAAACCGGCCGCCGTCATAAAAAGAGTCCGGGGTTATATTCACAATCCCCATGATCATGGGACGGTCGATCGTTATTATTTTAGAACGAATTTTCCATCTTGAGGACTTGTGAACCATGGTCCCTGATTTCCACAACTTATTTTGGGCCGGCCAATTGATCTTCGCCACCAGCGGCAGGGCTATCGGATGATGCCGGCTTCTCGCCGTTATTTGTCTTCGGATGACTCAAAGGAATTCCCATAATTTCTTTCACTTCTTCGCTATCCAAAACTTCTTTTTCCAAAAGGCGATCCGCAAGCTTCCGGAGTTTATCCAAATTGGCCTCGAGAATCCCTTTTGCGCGCGTGTAACAATCTTCAATAATCCGCCGGACTTCTTCGTCAATCATCACTGCCGTGTTTTCCGAATAATCTTTCGAGCGGAAAATGTCTCTTCCCAGAAAAACCTCTTCATCCCGTTTCCCAAACGTCACATGGCCAAGGCGTTTGCTCATCCCATAATCACACACCATTCTTTGCGCAAAACTTGTGGCGACTTCAAGATCATTATGCGCGCCGGTGGTCACTTCATTAAACACAAGCAACTCGGCAACCCGCCCGCCCAGAAGGACTGTAATTTTGTCGAGAATTTCCTGCTGACGCATGAGATACCGGTCTTCCATCGGAAGCTGAAGAGTATAACCAAGGGCCGCATGCCCCCGCGGGATAATAGACACTTTATGCAACTGATCCATCGCGCCAGGAATCATCACCGTCATAATCGCGTGCCCCGATTCGTGAACCGCCACGATTTCTTTTTCTTCTTTTGAAATGATGCGCGATTTCCGTTCAGGCCCCGCCATCACACGCTCAATCGATCCCTCAAGCTCTTTTTGAGAAACTTCCGTTTTATTGAACCGGGCCGCAAGCAGTGCCGCTTCATTGGTTAAATTGGCAAGATCCGCGCCCGTAAATCCGGGAGTCTGGCGGGCAAGCTTGGTTAAATCGACATTATCCGCAAGCTTAATATTTTTGGTATGAACCCTCAGAATTTCTTCCCGTCCCTTAATATCCGGCCGGTCGATGACTACTTGCCGGTCGAATCTGCCCGGACGCACTAACGCGGGATCAAGCACATCGGGACGGTTCGTTGCCGCGATTAAAATAACCCCTGTTTGTGTATCAAACCCATCCATTTCAACCAGAAGTGCATTGAGAGTTTGCTCACGCTCGTCATGCCCTCCGCCGATTCCGGCAAACCGCTGCCGCCCGACCGCATCAATTTCATCGATAAACAAAATGGCTCCGTGGCCGCTCACTTTTGCCGCCTTTTTCCCTTGTTCAAAAAGATCTCTCACCCGTGACGCTCCAACGCCGACAAACATCTCAACAAAATCCGATCCACTGATAGAAAAAAACGGAACATTCGCCTCACCCGCAACCGCCTTGGCAAGCAAGGTTTTACCGGTTCCCGGCGGTCCAATCAAAAGCACACCTTTCGGTATCTTTCCGCCCAGCTTCTGAAATCTGCCGGGATCTTTCAAATATTCAATCACTTCTTTCAATTCTTCCTTGGCTTCATCAACGCCGGCAACATCTTTAAAGGTCACCTGCTGCTGACCGGCAAGCTTGGCCCGCGATTTTCCAAACGTAAATATTTTTCCGCCGCCTTGTTGAACCCCTCGGTAGACAAAAAACCAGAAGAACCCGATCAATAATAAAACCGGAACTACCTGATAAATAAGATTGCGCCAAAACATTCTTGGCGGATTAATCGTAAACTTGGCGACATTGCGCCGCAAAAGGGGAATCAGCTCCGGATCACTGTCCGGAATATTCACTTGAAAATATGCGGCATTTTTGAGTTTTCCGCGAATGACATTCTCCACGAGCTCCGCACTCACAATCTCTTCTGTCTTTGGATTATTGGCAAGCATCTCATAAAATTCGCTGTATGTCGGCTGACTAAGCTCGATTTTAGGAAATACAAAAAGCTGGAGGGCAATAAAGAAAAGCAGCGGCACTAAAAGAAATAGCACCATCCTGCGGCGCTCGGGATCCGTCTTTTTGGGAGGGACCGGTCTTCCCTTTTGCCTGCGTTGATTCTGGGGTAGACGCCCATCCCGCATATCTGTTTTTCTTGGCTTTGAATTATCTTCCATAGATTTTTTCACTTGAGGTTGCATTTTAGCAGCAAAGATAAAGAGGGGCAAGGTATTTGTAACCTTTTGCGGCAATTAATTTTAAATCTTCGCGCGAATGGAAATCCGAACGGTTTGCTCGGTCTGTTTTGAAATCTTGGCAACTTCCCCCATCGCCACACCCGCCACCCAAACAATTTGACCGACCGAAACCACAAGAGGCAAAGAATCCCGATCTTCTTTTGGAATATGCTTGTTAATCAGAAATCCTTTTAATTTCATGGGTTTCGGTTGTCCAAGCGGCTGGAAATAGTCTCCTGGTTTTCGATTCCGAATGATCAGTGGAAAAGAGAGTTTTTGGAAATCAAACAATTCGTACGAAACGTCGGATTTTTTAACTGTTTTCACTCTTTGATCGTATCTGTTTAGCATTTTGAAGTAATGACAGTTTTCATTTGCAAGCAACTTACAAGTGACCGTTTGAGCTGTGTCTGGAATATCTATTTCTTCATCAAGCGCCAATGAATAAGAAAACGGAGGCTTCTTTTCTTTAGAATAAACGACCGAAACCGTTTCCGGCGTGGCCACCGCAAACAAATCTTTTGGAAGCTGCAACCGGAATCCTCGTTCTAAAACTAGTCGCTCCTGAAACGCACTCCAGTGCTCAAAATCAAGATCCGCTTTTGCGAGTTCCCGCATTGCACGCTGAATGAGCCGGTACTGAATCGCCGGCCGGAGCCGCAAAAACGATTGCTTTGCAAATGTAATTTTGTTTTCACGTTGCCGTTTCGAAATTTGGCGGTAAAAGAGATCCGATGTTTCATCCAGGAAAGACAGATCCACATCCAACAAATGCGGAAGCCGCGCTAACGCCCGCTTCACTTGCGGATTAAACTCTTTTTCAAGCTGGGGTAATAATTTCAAGCGGATCCGGTTTCGCACGAACCGGACATCCCGGTTCGACGCATCTTCCCGGAAACGAATAGAATTTTCTTTTGCGAACTCACGGATTTTTTCGCGGCTCATCTCAATGAGTGGCCTGACAATATAAGCCTCGCCCAATTTTCGTTTTGGCCGAATCGCTTGTAAGCCTTGGAGGCCCGTTCCGTTGAGGATTCTCATTAAAACGGTTTCTGCCTGATCGTCCAGGTTGTGAGCCACCGCAATTTTTCGCACTTTTTTACTTTTAACGATCTTTTCAAAAAAATCGTAGCGTAAAAGCCGGGCCGCTTCTTCGAGTGAAACTTTTTCCGCCTTCATCTTACGTTTCACATCCACTTTTTCCGAAAAAAACGGGAGGCCAAATTGTTTGGCGAGCTTCCGGACAAAAAGCTCATCTCGTCGTGACGCCTCTCCCCTGAGTTGATGATTGATATGCGCAACGGCAAGCCGGAATTTCCAGGATTTTTTCATTTCGACAAGCAAATGGAGGAGTACAACCGAATCGCAACCGCCAGAAACGGCAATCAGAACGGAGTCGCCTTTTTCAAGCATCCGGAATTTTTGAATTGTTTTGAGGAATTGCGTACGAATCATAGTGGAAAAATTATATCACTGAAGGGGGTAAAAACTGAAAATTTTAAATTATGTCTCCAGAGAGAGAGAAAAAAACGGTACCCCGTACATCCGTACGGGGTACCGCATATACAGTCATGTCTTCCGATAAATAATCTCCTGGAACCTTTATAAGAAAGTTATGACGGCACTCATTTTCAGGTTCTACCTCAACAACAGGGGCAGTAAGACAAATCCGATACATTAGGGTTAGTTCCAATAACCTTAAAAGGAGAGTCTTATGCCCCTTGTTGATAG
>Ga0155201_106_pt1 | contig 18250 bp, 13 predicted proteins | sample RifCSPhighO2_02_FD_106169 | JGI IMG/M metagenome (GOLD analysis project Ga0155201, IMG submission 106169) | Omnitrophica bacterium RIFCSPHIGHO2_02_FULL_45_28 | reverse complement strand
CATTTCAAGGAACAACTAACAACTATGAAAACGATAACCAATTGATGCTATTCAACTTATAATGGGACAGTAATGAATTTATATTTAAAACCAAAGATCGAGTAGTAATTTTTCAGATAATAATGGCTCAAATATTGCAATGTATCAGCAGTGTTATAAGTTACAGAGTTTGTCATTTCCAGCCGACCGAAGGGAGAGCTGGAATCCAGAACGAATGGATTCCCGCCCTTAACAACCTATGGATTTTTCATAGGAAGTTAAGGACGGTACTGACTACCTAATAAAGAGTAATTATGTTTTCAATGTGAGTCAGTGCCGTTTTTCCGCCACTAAAGCGTTGGCGGATCCGACCGCGTTGTTTGGCGGACGCGGGAATGACAGTTTTTCAAAAAGGGAAAAGTGTATCTTATACTTCAAATCGTTCATTTAATCAATCATTGTTTCGGGTGCTTTTTAATTTAATTTCAATTAGTATAAAAGGTGTAACCCTATCGTTCTCAAAATTAATTTTCTTCTAAATAAAAACTTGATATTCATATGCAGATCATCGAAAAAACAATCCTGACGGAAACCGCAACAGACCGCATTACAAAATTTAAAATTCAATCTCCTCATATTGCCCGAAAAGCACTGCCCGGACAATTTGTAGTCCTCATGATAACGGAAAAAAGCGAGCGCGTTCCACTTACCGTTGTCGAAACGAACCCTCAGGCAGGGACGGTGACTGTGATTGTTCAGGAGATCGGATTCAGTACGAAACTTTTAGGAAAGTTGAATGTCGGAGATTCATTGTTTGCATTTGTAGGGCCGCTCGGGCATCCAACGGAGATTAAAAATTACGGGAAAGTGATTCTGGTCGGCGGTGGCGTTGGGATTGCGGAAATTTATCTTGTTGCGAAAGCATTGAAAGAAAAAGGCAATCACGTTGTTTCGGTTTTGGGAGCGCGGACCCACGCGTTGCTGATTTTGGAAAATGAAATGAGAAACGCATCGAACGAGCTTTATATCGCGACGGATGACGGCTCTTACGGAAGAAAGGGATTTACGACGGATGTGGTGAATGAACTCCTTTCAAAATCACGTTATGATATTGTGTACGCAGTTGGCCCGATTCCGATGATGAAACGGGTGGCGGATGTAACGAAACCTCATCAGGTCAAAACAATGGTATCTCTCAACTCGTTGATGGTTGATGCGACTGGCATGTGCGGGGGTTGTCGCGTGACAGTAGGCAACGAAGTTAAGTTCACTTGCGTTGACGGTCCTGAGTTTGAGGCGGATCTCGTAGATTGGGAAGAATTGATTAAACGTAATAAAGTATACGTTCAGAAAGAAAAACATTTATGCAAGATAGCACCAAACCAGTAGCTAAAACGCCGCAGAAAATCAGAGAGAAATCCATTTCGGAAAGAGTCGCAACATTTGACGAAGTCGTGTTGGGATATCAGGAGACTGAAGCGCTGGAAGAGGCTTTGCGCTGCCTTCAATGTAAAAATCCTGTGTGTACCAGCGGCTGCCCGGTCGGGATCGATATTAAGAAGTTTATCTACCAAATCACTCAGAAAGATTACTCCGGCGCCTATTTTACCATTAAAGAAAAAAATAATTTTCCTTCCATTTGCGGGCGCGTATGTCCCGCTGAATATCAGTGCCGGAAAACATGTGTATTCACAAAAAAAGGTTCGCCCTTTGCTTCCGAGCGTACGATTAACATTCATTTTTTGGAGCGGTTCGTGGGAGATTTTGGGATGAAGAACGATTTAGAAATCGCGTCAAAGTTTGACGAGAAATTTGGGGATAAAAAAGTAGCCGTTGTGGGTTCGGGACCTGCCGGTTTGTGTTGCGCCGGAGAACTTGCCAGGGTTGGAATCAAGGTGACGGTATTCGAAAGTCTTCACGATACCGGCGGTGTTTTGAGATACGGAATCCCGCCGTTCAGGCTTCCCAGAAATATTTTGGATTTCGAAATCGGCTGTTTAAAGGAATTGGGTGTTGAGATTATTCCCAATTTTATTATCGGGAGAACGCAAATGTTGGACGAATTATTTCAGGAAGGCTATTCGGCCATTTTTCTCGGGATGGGTGCGGGTGTTCCGTCGTTTTTGAGTGTTCCGGGAGAAAATCTTGGCAATGTCTATTCTGCGAATGAATTTTTAACGCGGGTCAACCTGATGAACGCATATAAATATCCCGAATATCATACCCCAGTTAATATCGGAAAGAAAATGATTGTGATCGGTGGCGGGAATACGGCGATGGATGCGGCCCGCGTCGCACTCAGGCTCCAGAAGATGAATGGAATTCCGCCCGCCACAACCATTTTTTACCGGCGGACGGAAATTGAAATGCCGGCGCGACGGCTTGAAATTGAACATGCGAAAGAAGAAGGTATTAAATTTGAGTTCTTGGTTCAGCCTGTCGGATTTTCAGGAGATGAGAACGGACAGGTCCAAAAACTTCGGTGTTTGAAGTGCGAGTTGGGCACGCCGGATAGTTCGGGCAGGAGAAAACCTGTTGCCATTCAGGGCAGCGAGTTTGATTCTGATTGCGATCTGGCAATTATTGCTTTGGGGCTTCAGGCCAACACGATTTTGACAAGCGTGACGCCTGAAATTCAGGTAGATAAGTATAAAGATGTGATCGTTGACAAAGAAACGATGCAGACATCAATGAGAGGAGTATACGCCGGCGGGGATATTGTCGGCGGCGAAGGAACTGTGATTGAGGCGATGGGAATGGCCAAGAAGGCGGCTCGATCCATCATACAGTACCTTGGAGAAAAGGCATAACAAGGGCACTTAAACGCGGGAAAAAAATTAACGGAGGGAAATATGGCAAGAGAAATAGAAGAATTCATGACAAAGGTGATTAATAAAAATACCGGAGAGACCGAGTTTCATCAAGCGGTCCGCGAAGTGATCGAGTCAGTGTGGCCGGTCATAGAAAAAAATCCGAAATATCAAAGTGCTAAAATTTTGGAGAGAATCGTTGAACCTGAACGCGTGATATTGTTCCGCGTGCCTTGGTTGGATGACAAAGGCGAGTTTCAGGTGAACCGCGGCTTCCGGATTGAGATGAACAGCGCCATTGGACCATACAAAGGCGGTCTTCGGTTGCATCCGAGTGTGAATCTTGGAATTCTAAAATTTTTAGCGTTTGAACAAGTGTTTAAGAATAGTTTAACGACGCTTCCGATGGGCGGAGGAAAAGGCGGATCGGATTTTGATCCGAAAGGGAAATCCGATAATGAAGTGATGAAATTCTGTCAAAGCTTCATGACGGAACTCGAGCGGCATATTGGTCCGGATACCGACGTTCCCGCCGGTGATATTGGCGTGGGCGGCCGCGAAATCGGATTTATGTTTGGCCAGTATAAAAGGCTTCGGAACGAGTTTACCGGTGTGTTGACAGGGAAGGGGCTGAATTGGGGCGGAAGCTTAATCCGGCCTGAGGCGACCGGTTACGGCTGCGTTTATTTTGTCGAAGAAATGATGAAAACCCGTAAAATGTCCATGGAAGGAAAAACCTGCGTTGTTTCAGGGTCCGGAAATGTTGCACAATATACGGTGGAAAAACTAAATCAGCTTGGCGCAAAAGCGGTGACGTTGTCGGATTCCAACGGTTTCATTTATGACAAGAACGGAATTGACGCGAAGAAGCTTGCGTATGTGATGGAATTGAAGAATGTAAAGCGCGGACGGATTAAAGATTGCGCAAAAGTACTCGGATGCGAGTATTTTGAAAATGAAAAGCCGTGGAAAATTAAATGTGATGCGGCTTTTCCGTCGGCTACACAAAACGAAATTGATGGGAAAGATGCGGAAACGCTTGTGAAAAATGGCTGCATTGCAATCGGTGAAGGCGCCAATATGCCGACGACACCGGATGGCGTGCGTGTTTTTCAGAAGGCGAAGATTCTTTATGCGCCCGGAAAAGCTGCGAATGCAGGCGGTGTGGCGACTTCCGGTTTGGAGATGAGCCAAAACAGCATGAGGCTATCATGGCCGAGAGAAGAAGTGGATCAGCGGCTACATCAAATCATGGTCGCTATTCATGAAAGCTGCGTGAAGTATGGCCAGGAGTCCGGCAATTACATTAATTATGTAAACGGCGCCAATATCGCCGGGTTTGTGAAAGTTGCGGACGCCATGCTGGATCAGGGTTTGGTCTAACGGGCTAAGTCAGAGCCGTCACGTTTTTCGGAACGGTTCTTTCCGAAGAGAAAAAGGGGCAGTTTCCGCTGCTTGATCAGCGTCGGGAACTGTCCCTTTATTTTTTTAAATTGGAGACGGCAGCGTATTCCGTCTGCTAAAATAGCACTTTAGTGAGGGATTGTTCATGATTTCAGTCAGTACTGGATTTGAAGGTTTAGACAAGCTTCTGACGAGTCTCCGGTTGGGCGATAACGTTGTTTGGCAGATTGATGACATTGACGATTACCGCCATTTTGTAACGCCATACGTTGAGCGTGCGGTCAAGGATGGCAGGAAAGTTTTATATATCCGTTTTTCAAAATATGAACCTCTTGTTCAGCCCGGGGAAAATATTACCATTCACCAGTTAGACGCCGCAAAAGGTTTCGAGTCTTTTTCGACTCAATTAAATAAAATTATCGAAGAAGCCGGAGAAGGCGCGTTTTACGTTTTCGACTGTCTGTCCGATCTTTTACCCGAATGGGCGTCGGATTTGATGATCGGCAATTTCTTCAGGATCGTTTGTCCTTACCTTTTTATTTTAAATACCATCGCCTATTTTTCGATTCTAAGGAACCAACATTCATTCAAAACGATTGCCCGTATTCGTGAGACGACGCAGCTCTTGATTGATCTTTACCAGCATAAAGGACGGTATTTTGTCCATCCTCTGAAAGTTTGGAACCGTTATTCCGGCACGATGTTTTTGCCGCATATCAAAAAAGATAATGAGTTTATTCCGCTCACGAACAGTGTTGATGTGGCGAATTTATTTTCCCATATCGGAGACAAGGGCGCCGAAAGTGCAAGACGGAGTCTTGATTATTGGGATCTTCTTTTCTTGCAGGCCGGAGAATTAATCAGGGAGGAATCCGCAACTGAAGAACGGAAGGCGATGTTCGAACGGCTTTCGCGGATTACGATCGGACGGGACCAGCGGATTCTTGGGCTGGCTAAGGAGCATCTCCATTTGGATGACTTATTGAATGTGAAATCCCGCATGATCGGGAGCGGATTTATCGGCGGAAAAGCTGTCGGGATGCTTCTTGCGAGAAAGATTCTTTTAAATGATGCGTCGTTTGAATGGCATAAAAAATTGGAGCAGCACGATTCCTATTACATCGGAGCGGACGTTTTCTATACGTATGTCGTGCAAAACGGCTGGTGGAAGTTAAGGATGGCACAAAAAACGCCGGAAGGATATTTTAAGGTCGCTCTTGAGATGAAGGAGCTTTTGCTTAAAGGGGAATTCCCCGAGGAGCTCAAGGAACAATTTCATCAGATGATAGAGTATTTTGGGCAATCGCCGATTATCGTCCGGTCAAGCAGCCTTTTGGAAGACAGCTTCGGAAATGCTTTTGCCGGAAAATATGAGAGCATTTTTTGTGCGAACCAGGGAACGCCTGAAGCGCGTTATAACGAATTTGTCCAAGCGGTGCGCCGGATTTACGCGAGCACGATGAATGAAGATGCACTGGCCTACCGTGTGCAACGGGGGCTTGATCAACAGGATGAACAGATGGCACTTTTGGTCCAGCGCGTTTCTGGTTCCTATCGTGGCAAATATTTTTTCCCCGATATCGCGGGTGTTGGCATTTCTTACAACACGTTTGTCTGGAAAGAGGGAATGGATTCCAAAGCCGGCATGCTGCGTTTGGTGCTGGGGCTTGGAACGCGCGCAGTTAACCGTGTTGAAGGCGATTATCCCCGTATTGTCGCGATAGATGCGCCGCTTTTGAGGGCGCATGCGGGAATCAAAGACACCAAGCGGTTTTCACAGCATCAGGTGGATCTGATTGATGTGAAAGAAAATAAATTTGAGACAGTTTCCTTTGATGATCTGATGCACGAGAAGTTGGATATCCCGCTTGACCGTATCGCGGCGGTCGATGAAAGCATTGCCCGGTCCGACGATATTACTGCCGGGGAGGCGCGGAAATCATGGGTGATTACATTTGACCGGCTTTTATCGGAAAAAGAATTTGTCGATACGATGAAGTGCATGTTGGGAACGCTCGAAAAGGCGTATGATTATCCGGTGGACACGGAATTTACGGTGAATTTTCGCAAGGACGGGATGTTTCAAATTAATCTGCTCCAATGTCGCCCGCTTCAAACAAGAGGCGTTGGAAGGAAAGTTGAAATTCCGAAAACGATTGATAAAGATAAAATTTTATTCTCCTCGAGAGGGTATTTCCTGGGCGGAAATATTTCCCAGCCGATCCACCGCGTGATTTTTGTGGATCCGAAGAAATATAGTGATCTGGTGCTGTCTTCCAAATATGACATTGCGAGGCTGGTGGGCGCGCTCAACCGCCAGATCGGCAAAAAAGAATCTCTTCCCACTCTTTTGTTGGGGCCTGGTAGGTGGGGGACGACCACGCCGTCGTTTGGCGTTCCCGTTTCATTTTCTGAAATCAATCATTTTACGGTCATGGGCGAGCTTTCTTTTACGAGCGGCAACGTTGTGCCGGAACTTTCATTTGGAACGCATTTTTTTAACGATATCGTAGAATCAAATATATTTTACGTGGCGATTTTTCTCGAGTTTAAAGACGTTATTTTTAATGAAAGATTGATTACCGGTCTTCCGGATATGCTTGAACAGCTGGTTCCCGAATATGCAAAATATAAAGATGTTGTTCGGGTTGTGGATGTGCGGTCGAAAAAAATGCGTCTGGTTGCCGATATTGTTTCGCAGAAACTTGTGTTGTTTGCGTTAGCCGACCCTCACCCTAACCCCCTCCCATAGGGAGAGGGTTAGGGTGAGGGGGTGAAATATTCTATGTACCAAAGTTTGGAGGTTTTATGAAATCCTATCGTGAATATTTATCGTTTAATACCAGGAAGAGACAGGAGTTTATTAACATTACTCCGCAAGTGGAGGAAATTATCCGCAAATCAGGCGTGAAAGAAGGATTGGTCCTCGTGAATCCCATGCACATTACGGCGAGTTGTTTTATCAACGATAATGAGTCCGGACTCCATCAGGATTTTTTGGATTTCCTCGAGAAGATGGTTCCTTACGATGTTGAGAAATACCGCCACAACCGGACAGGCGAAGACAATGCCGATTCTCATATCAAACGGCAGCTGTTCGGCCGGGAAGTGGTAGCGGCCATTACCGAAGGCAAGCTCGATTTCGGGACCTGGGAACAAATTTTTTACGGTGAATTCGACGGTATGCGCAAGAAACGCGTTCTCGTGAAGGTGATTGGGGAGTAGAGGAAGTCACCAGACACCGGGCACTGGTCACTGGAGAAATAAAAAGCTGGTCATTCCCGCAAGCCTTGGGCGGGAATCTAAGGTTGCTTAACATCCACAGATGTGGAATTGTCACTAAAACAATTAAATAATTCTATGGAGTAGTTTATGAACCGAAAAGTTTTTTGGCCAAACAAAGTTCAAGGAGTTTTATGGGATGTGTTTTACGGTTTTTTTGCTGCTTCGATAACTTATATTATGCCAAGGTTTGTACCTCATTGCCACGGATTTGCATTTGAATTAAAAGAATTTATCCTTTTTGTGTTGTTTATTGCACTGTATTCTTTTGACGCAGGCAAAATTATTATTGATGATGAATGTATATATCGATCTCCGAAGTTTTTATCCCGGTTTTTGGGAAGCGTGGTATCGCGAAAGAAATATTTGGATATTACTAATGGGAAAAACTGGTGGATAGGAAAGAGGATGATCATTAAAGAAAAAGAATCTTATCCGCAAGTTTTGATTTGGCATTCTCATTTCAGCCAATCTACGCGGGATGAAATCAAACGGATTTTGACAAATACAATTTCGAAGTAAAGCCTATGCTGTTTTTTTAACCCAAAATCGTAGAAAAGGGGACAGGTAATCGCTCAACTTGAGTTATTGCCTGTCCCCTTTTCTATGCAAGCGACTGGTGTCTAGTGTTCGGTGACTTATTTCTGTGCGCTTCCTAACGATTCATACACCAACGCGCTTACCAGCGTTTCCGCAACAATTTCATTTCCTCGCGGCGTGAGATGCCCGTCATAATCAAAATAGAGTTTTTCATCTGCATGGGCGCGAAGTTCGTTTAAGATTTTAATAAAAGGGATTCCGTTTTCTTTTGCGAAATTCTCGACGAGATTAAAGGAAAATAGATCGTCGTATAACTTTCCCTTTTCAAATCCCCAGAAGACTCGGCCTTCATTCCACTGATTCGGGCCAACCTGAATTCCGTAAGGATACATCACTAAAATAAATTGCGCGCCGTTTGCGTTTGTCAAATCGCGGCACATTAAAATATATTTTGCCGTTCGCGGGAAATGTTTTTTGATTTCCGCGGCTTTCAGGCTTCCGCGGAGGAAAATTTTTCCGTCCTGATCGATGCTTTCTTCTCCGCCGGTTGCGATAACGGCTTTCGCGCGTTTCCCTTCGATTTTTGCTTTCAAATAATTTTTCAAACCTAATTTTTGAATTTTTAATACCGTGCGTACCATTTTATTGTGAAGGTATTTGCACATGACGCTGTTCGCGCGAAGATAATTCCAGAGATTGAATTTCCCGTTTTCGTAATAAGGATTGACGGCGATGATATCCCCCGCAGCGTCTCGAACGGCCATTCTTTCGAAATGCCAGTCATCCCAAATATCCGAGAAATCAAGCATCATGATCACCATGTCGGGTTTGAATTTCTGGATTTCATCCCGGAACCGCAGATAATAAATGAGCGGCGAATAATGGCCGTGGCCGTCATTCACAATTTCGATTTTTTCCCGTGTTGGGTCAAGCTTTTGCTGTAACAGGAAAGGGATCGTTTCATTGTCTTTTGCACCGACACCAAAGGTGAATGAATCGCCGACGATGAAAATCCGTTTTTGCCCCGGTTTTTTCGCCTCATCCATTTGAGGCCCGCGAAAACCAAAGTTATTGATATGTGCCGTCACATCAAATTCGCCGGAGACGGACGAAGCCATCCGAAGTTCAGAATTGGGCTCGAGCGCATGATGATATTTCGAATTCATTTTGCCGGTGGAAATTTCAAGCGCGTCCGCTTTCCGGGTGAGGCGAAAGATTCCTTCGGCGACAAGGAGGACGATGATCGTGACGAAAAGAAGCAGCAGCAAATTCTTAAACAAGTTTTTCATACAGGCATTGTAGAAAGCCGGGGTTGAAATGTCAAATAGTGTGATGGATAGAAACAGTTTCATAAGTCCTCATAAGTGTCATTCCCGCATGCTCTTAGCGGGAATCCACAGATAATGGATCCCCGCTTTCGCGGGGATGACAAACCTTATGAAACCACTTCTAATGCTTTGCGGTTTCGCTGATGCGTTTCAGAATCCTTTTCATGCCTTCCTCAAACACTTCGGGAATGGGGAGGAGACTGACGACAATATACGCTTCTGCTTCAAAATCGAAGAAAAACCCCGGATGAACGTAAACGTGGTCTTCTTCGAGAAATGTGAGAACCCACTCATTCTCGGTTTTGATTTTGGGGACTTTTAAAATCGCGTACCAGCCGCCCTCTGAATTTAAGAGGCTCGCGGGATGAGGTTTTGATAGCAAGCTGTGCAAGAACAGCCTGTTTTTATTTGTGCGCGCCAAGATTTCTTTCTGAATGATTTCGCGCTGCGCAACCCATGTTTTCATGCAATTTTGAACGGGCGTGCTGACGGGTAAATAGGTGTCTAAAATCATTTCTAACCGCTCGCTGGCCATGTTTAAGAATGAGCGCGGTCCATTCGCGACGATCCAGCCAAGTTTCATTTGGGGGAGGCCGAATGCTTTCGAAATTCCGTTCAAGGTGAAAGTCGGCGTGGTTTTGATTTTGGCCAGAGACACCCGTTCGCAATTTGCGTTAAAAGGATAATCGAAGAAAACTTCATCGGAGATAAGCGCAATCAAGCTGCTTTCCGCAAACTCGACGATTTTCTCTAATTCTTTCGCTTTCAGAAAAGAGCCCGTCGGATTGTTTGGGTTGACCAGAATGATGGCTTTTGTTTTTTCGTTGCAGGAGGAAATTAAATGTTCCGTACCAATATGCCAATCGTGGTCGTAAATAAGCGGATAAGTTTTTAATTCCACGTCATTTAAATCCGCGAGAAAATGAAACAAAGGATAACTCGGCCGCGGAACGAGAATGTTGTCGCCCGGATTCGCAAGCAGGCGAAAAAGGAATGAATAGGCTTCGCTGGAGCTTGACGTTAGAAAAATTTGCGAGGAATCAACAAAGATACCGTTTTGCCGGTAATAGTCTTCGACAATTTTTCGTGTGCCCAGCATTCCTTTCGGATCGGGCGCGTATTTCAAATTGGCAACCATATTGAGAGGATCTAAAATGGTTTCATTCAGATATTCAAACCGGCATTCGGTCGGATTTGACTCGGACAGGTCGAAGACAGGTGTTCCCAGAGCTTTGAGAGCTTGAAGGCGGTCAGCGATTTCGTTTTGCTTTAAATTCCAATTGGTTCGGTTTGCGAACATAGTGCCGGTATTTTAGTGCAGAGAGCACATGCGTACAAGGCACAAGTTTTTAGAGTTTGATGTATATTTTTTCCTTCCCCTTGATGGGGGAGGATGTCCACCTAACATCCGCCAAAATACGCGTCGGACTCGCCGCGCTGTTTGGCGAGAGCTGGCGGATCCGCCGTCCTGTTGGGCGGAAAGGGGGGAAGGAAATTCGCTGAATAATCTACAAACCCTAGACAAGTTTTGAATATAAATGATGGATAAGAATTTGTTTTGATTCTCATTCCTATTCAGGCGCATTTGACTTTTTAAAGAATTTATTAAGTGATGGTAACTACTAATCAAAGCTTAATTTATGGTGAATTCCGAGGGGGATAAGGTGGCAATCGGGGTGCCGATGGGTTAATATTTAAACGGGTGAAAACCATGAATATCAAACGGGGCTTGAAAAATAACTTTGGGTTTACGATTGCGGAAATGATAACCACGGTTGCGATTGTGGGGATCATGACGTCGATCGGGATACCGAGCTATCTTCAAGCCCGAAGAAATACAAATATGGAAATGGTCCGCCAGCATATGCGGCAGATCAGCGAAAAGATGATCGAGGTTTTAGGGAAAAAAGGGAAGTTTTCTTGTGCTGCGAATTCTTCCGATCCGACTTGTTCAGATGAAGCCAAATGGCCGCTTATCGGTTCATTCGATCCGGATGAACAGGCGATTACCGCGAGTTTGTCAGCAATTGACAATTTGTGTTATACCACAAACGAATATTCAACAAATGATTCGCGGACGTCTTACGTTTTTTGCTCCTCACCGAAGCTGGATTCATGCGGAGCGAATGCCGGCAACAAAAAATTCTGTGTTCATTATGATCCGCAAGTATCAGCTTTGTTCGCGCCGGGCATGGTTGGTGAATTCAATACATGGGAGGCGCTTCCTAACCCACCCATGTCGTCTGCCTGGATGGCATTTTTGTACGACCCGGTAAACATAAATTCTTCCATAAATACTTCCTTCAAAACACTGGAATTACTTGCGAGGAGTCTTGAAGTGATATCCATGTATAATCTATATGGAACGACGCCAAATTCTACTGGACCGCTCAATTCTTTCGTTCAGAGTGGTTATGCATTTTCTCAGTATTTGAGGTTTTCCAAACAAGATGAAGCTCGAGTTGATGGGTATTTAAAACAAGCGAACGAATATTTTCTCTCAAAAGGGATCCAACTAATTGCAAGAGAGGAAAGTTTGCAGGTTTATAATGCAGATGTAATTAAAAACTTAGGCGCCGACTATGCCGGTGGAAATAGTTTGCTTGCTTATCAGGGGGAAGTTTATACGGTCAGTTTTAAGTTTGAGCGTCCGACGGATGTGCCCCCGGGCGGCGTCAATGAGTGGCTTAATAAGACACCGTGGGCACAAGAAGCCCTAAATTGCTTCAGCCAGAACTTTTTGGAATACTGTTGATTTCGTGATCTTCAGACCGGTTCTGAATTACCCGGTTCTGGGTAGGAGGACGTTACCTTGAGGACAGGCAGATTTGTGGAGAGAAAAATAATGAATAAAAAACGAGGTTTTACGTTACCCGAAATCATAACCACCGTTGCGATTGTCGGGATCGTCACGTCGGTTGCGATTCCGAGTTATCTTCAGGCGCGGAAAAGTGCGAATATGGAAATGGTCCGCCAGCACATGCGGCAGGTCGGTGAAAAACTGACGGAAATTGTGGGAAAAAGCGGGAAATTTCCAAAGCAAGAAGACTGGTGGGAGACAATGAAAACATCCGCCGATCCGGATGAGCAGGCGATTACCGCAAGCCTTTCCGCGATTGATAATTTATGTTATACGACGGATGAGTATTCGACGAATACAGCACGAACATCCTATCGATTTTGTTCCGCACCGAAACCGGATTCATGCGGAAACAATGCCGGCAATAAAAGGTTTTGTGTGCACTATGACGCTCAAATGTCCGCTCTATTCGCGCCAGGAGTTGTCGGAGAAGTCGGTATGTACGATAACATACAGCAACAACCGATGGAGTGGATGTCGCCGTTTGCTGAAAATTGGACAACTTTAGCGAACGGGACGGCGAGTGTTGCCAGCAAAATAAATTCAATCGCGGATGTCGCAAAATGGCTGGAGTTAAAGGCAATGCAAGAATATTTTGATTATTATGAGGATCATGGGCATGCACCATCGTACCAATTATGGCAGGACATTCTCAGCAAAACAAGCTATGCCCGTAACATTTATTTTCAGGGGAACGACGGAGAATGGTTAACCCAAATCGGTGATCACCTTCAATCCCAAGGAATTACGATGATTGTCAATAAAAATCCGACAAACTCGATAGATTACGTGAATAGCGAAATCGATTTTTATTGGGAAACTTACGGTGGTCCCCCATCATCTTGGCCTTACAGTTCGAGTAGAAATCTTTCGTATATTTCGGAAGGTGCCAATTATTATCAAATATCATACGAGTTTAACCGTCCTCCGTTAGAACAAGAAACCAAAGCGGAATATGTGGCGACAAATCCGTGGGTACAGGAATATTGCCAACGTAATGATTGTTCTGGTATGGGTTTTGGCAGCTGATGACTTTCGAGAAATCGTTGATTAAAAATAAGAATAAAAGATAAGAAGATAAGAGAACCGTTTGAAAAAGCAACACTTGTTTGATTGGGATTAAGTTTAGAGTTTCAAGTTTAAAGTTCAAAGTTAACTTTTATTTTTGAGACCAATTCTCGATTACCCGGTTCTTCGTCCTTGACCATTACGGAATAACTCATTAAGATAAAACCATGAGTTATTCAGTCACCAAAACCATTCATTTTTCCTACGGCCACCGGCTTTCCGATTATGAGGGCGAGTGCCGGAATTTTCACGGGCATAACGGAAAAGCGGAAATCGAACTATCCTCCGATTCGTTGAATCAATTCGGAATGGTCCGTGATTTCCGGGAAGTGAATCAGGTGATGAAAGCATGGATTGACCAAACACTCGACCATAAACTGATTCTATGGAAGAATGATCCGTTGGCGGCGCTGCTCAAGCAGCAAAAAGAACCGTTTTATGAGATGGAAACGAGGCCGACCGCCGAAGCGATTGCAAAATTAATTTATGACGTTGCGATTTCTAAGGGTTTTCCGGCGACGCGGGTCACGTTGTGGGAAACGGAGACGTCGAGTGCGACCTATCATGGATAAATTGAGAAGGTATATCTATAATGATCAATGACCAAATCCGCAATGACGCAAACAAGTCCAAAGAAGATAAATTTCCAATTGGAATTTAATTCTTTGGGATTTCCTTGGCCATTGCGTGCTTGGACATTTGGAATTTAATTATGACACACCAGTCCAAACTCATCCTTCTCATCGGTCCTGCAGGTTCCGGGAAAACGCAAGTTTGTACGCAAGCATTTGAAACTGCGATCCGGTACCGTTTCCAAAAGTGCCAGGTTCAGCCGCAAACCATTTCTGAACCCGGCACTTTTGGAAACGGTACCGGGCTTTTGTTAGCAGATGATTTATTTTTCCTTCTTCCCACTGCCGAACATCGTTCGCGAGTTCTGGATCTTGTGTTGCGCGGGGGCCTTCCCGGTTTTTTTCATTCCCGGATTACCACATTTGACCGGATGCTTGCCGAATCTTTGAAAGTGAGCGGAATCGAATTCGCGTCAGAGGTAACGCGGCGGCTTATTTTAAGAGAGGTGTGTGCGCATCTTCCGTTTCAATATTTTGGCGATGCCGCGAACACCAAGGGTTTCTTAGACCTTGTCAGTGAATTTATTGCGGAGCTCAAGGAATTTCTGATTACGCCTGAGCGGTTCAAACAATATGCGGGGCGGCTCGCACAAAAATTTCCGGAATTTAAATTGAAGTATGAGGATCTGGTTCTCATTGACGAAGCTTACGAAAAGGAACTTCAGGCGCGCGGGTTAGTCGACCGCCGCGATTCATTGCGGATTCTGGATGAAGGGATTAAACGCGGCGAATTTCACCGCCCGCAAATATCCAAAGTGTGGATTGACGGATTTTCGGATTTTTCGGAACTTCAGCTTGCGTTTATCGGGTTTCTGGCCCGCCATTCTGATGAAGTGACCGTGACGCTAACCATAGATCAGGATTCATCGCGCCGTCCCGCGCTTTTCCAAACCGTAAGGGAAACGTGTTTGGCGCTTCAGGACATGGGATTCGAAACACAATTTGCAGGAAATCAAAATCATCGCGCGAAGACGGAAGCGTTGGGATATTTGGAAAGGGAGTTGTTTGTGGATGGGCAGGCTAACACCGAATTCCTGTCATTCCCGCGAAAGCGGGAATCCATTGTTCGTGGATCCCCGCTTAAGACATGCGGGGATGACAACCAAAACGAAACATGCCAATCTTCCATCCAAATTTTTGAAGCCACCGGCCTGTCCGGCGAAATTGAAATGATCACCCGTGAAATCAAACGCCTCTCGAAATTGCATGGTTACCATTACAGCGATATGGCCGTCATCCTGAGAAACGCAGGCCCGTATTTGAGTGTTATTCAAAGTGTTTTCCGGAAATTCCAGATTCCGGTTGAAATTCACGAACGCTTGCGGCTGTTAACGACACCGGTAGCGCGGACCGTTATCAGCATCCTTCAGGTTTTTTTGGCCGGGTGGAACCGGAAAGATTTGCTTAATTTTTTAAAGTCCAGTTATGTCCGTAAAGGGAGCGATGACATTCCTGCGCTTGAACTGGTGGCGCTTCAAAAAGGGATTTTCAAAGACCGCGAATTTTGGCTTAAAACATTTCCGGAATACAAAATCCTGAACGATATCGCGCGCTTCGAAGATGAATATTGGAAAATCAAAACCGCACAAGGATTTTCAGCGTGGCTCAAAACATTGATGAATCACTTTGGGCTACTGGAATTTCCCGATTCCGCAGATGAAAAAACGAAAATCGACCGCGAAAGTGTGCGGCGGATCATGCTGCTACTCGAAGAGTTGAAAGGGAAGCATTTGAAGACATTTTTGAATTCTACCAATGTCATTCCCGCAAGTTTCTGGCGGGAATCTAAGGACGATGGATCCCCGCCTAAAGCGTGCGGGGATGACGCAATGGCGTTGGGTGCGTCTCAGGAAAATACGCAAGCGCCTCGCCCGCTTGCCGGCAAGGCAGGCAATGACATTGCGCGTTTTCTCGTCGAAGAATTTTTAACTCTGACCGAAGTCGATCTTTTTTCGGTCCACAGCCGCGATAAAAACAAAGTCCAGCTTTATAACGTTTCGCTCGCGCGGCAGAAAGAATATAAAGTCGTTTTCCTGGCAGGGCTGCTTGAAAAACAATTTCCCCTTCAGGTGAAAGAAGATCCCGTCCTTTCAGACCGCGAGCGGCGGGCGATTGTCGAGCATGTGAAACAAGGGAAAAATCAACCGGTCCTTCGCGAACGTTTGCCGCGCCAGGCATTTGAGCGTTACCTATTTTATCTCGGAGTGACGCGTGCGAGCGAATATCTGATTTTAAGTTATCCGAGGTTTGACCTCGAAGGGAAAGAAGCGCTTCCTTCATTTTACGTTGAAGAAGTCCGGCGCATGTTTGGCGATCAGTTGCCAGTCAAGAAACAGCATGTGACGCAAGTGCTTCCGGACTGGCAGGACATCGCAACGCCCGAAGAAGCAGAGCAATTTGTCATTCACGAATTCTGGTCTCTTCCGGCGGAAAAAAGAGATCCTACGCGGAAACGGATCACCTATGCATTGTATAACCGGCTGATTCAGTTCCCGGGTTTTCAGGTACTGCTCGAACAAATGTTCAAATCCGTTGAGGGGAAAATTACCGATCCGAAAATCGTGCCTTATTTTCTCCCGCCAAAAGGCCATTGGAGCCCGACGACGCTTGAAGAATATGCGGAATGCCCGTACCGGTTTTTTAGCCATCGGCTTCTTGCACTGGAAAGCCAGGAAGAAGGAATCGACATCCGCCGGCGCGGGACGATTTTACATGATGTACTGGAGAAGTTTTTCGCCTGGCGGCGAGACTTAAAAGACGGCGTTGTCGGGATTGACGAGGCCAAAAATTATTGCATGAAAATGTTCGATGAATTGTGGGACAAAGAGCCGCTTTCCGGGGATCGGTTTTACAAGATTGAGCTTGAACGGAAAAACATGCAGGAAATGATCAAGGATTTGCTGGATGTCGAAATCGTGAAGAAGAAGCCGCCGATTGAAGGGCTCGTGCCGCGGCATTTCGAATATCAATTTAAAGATTTTCCGCTGCCCGGAACGAAACCGCCGGTTTTGCTGAACGGAAAGATTGACCGGATTGATGTGGATGCGAGCGGGAAGTTTGCGCTTGTGATTGATTATAAAACGGGGAAGCCGTTTTCGATGGGGGCGTTGGAAAACGGCACTGCGCTTCAACTTCCATTTTATATATTGGCGATTCGCGAACGGCTGAAACTGGAGCCTTTGGGCGGGCATTTGTATTTGCTTCGCGAGTCGGCGTCGAAAGGGTTTCATCATGAGAAGAATCTGGAACGTGCCGGTGTGAAGACGCAGAAGCGGAATAAGTTATCGGAAGCGGAGTTTGAAGAGCTGCTTCATCGTGCGGTGCGTTTTGCGGAGCGGTATGTGGCGGAGATTGAGGCGAGCCGGATTCCGGTGATGCCGCGCGAGTGCGTGCCGTATTGTCCGTATTCAACAGTATGCCGTGTTGAGAAGTGGCGCCTCGAACATATTTACCGTGAGATCGAGAAACAGGATGAAAAGAAAAATGTCAAAGCAACTTAATCAGAAACCTTTTGCTTCTCCGCCAAACAGCTCGGCGGATCCGCCAGTTTGCTGGGTGGACGCTCCAGCAAAAGGTTTCTGATTGATGGTGAATTGCTTGGTAAAAAAAAGCATAGAAGCGGTTTCATAAGTTCACTTAAGTGTCATTCCCGCGAAAGCGGGAATCCAGAGTTTTTTATTGAAATTATTTAAGGAAAAAAGCTGATGAGAAGAAAAATGCCAACTCCTGACATCTTTCTCCGCTTCGCTGCGCGCGCCGATTTTGGGCCAGCCGCCCAAACGAAAATCGACGTGCTCACCCTGAACCGAAAAGATTCCAGCCGAATCTTTTCGTTTCAAAGGCGCTCCGAAAGATGCCAGGAGCTGGCAAATAAGATTTTAATAGAGGATGAAATTTTGATTCCCGATTTTTTCATGAAAGAGGTGAATAATGTTTAAAAAGAAAACCGTTTTTGTTTTGGGGGCAGGTGCTAGCCATTCTTATTCTTATCCCACAGGCGGTGAACTTACGAAATGGGTTTGGCAAGAAATTTTGGAAACTAACATAAGTTTTAGAAATCTGATTGCTAACTCTAAGATGGCACATTTAAGAGATTGTTTTGAAAGAATGGCGACAGATTTAAGAGATAGTAGTGTTGTAACTATAGATGAATGGTTGGCTAGAAATACAAGTTACATTGAAGTAGGTAAGATATGTATTGCTCGACAAATTATTGGGAAAGAAGCGAACAATGTTCGTTGGATAGAAGATGATCTTCCCCCGAAAAAGTGGACACAACGAAGAGTTGGTTTTAGTATGACAACCGGCTCAAAATTTGGAGGTGTCCAATGGATGAAGCAAACGGAA
>Ga0155201_141_pt1 | contig 19402 bp, 31 predicted proteins | sample RifCSPhighO2_02_FD_106169 | JGI IMG/M metagenome (GOLD analysis project Ga0155201, IMG submission 106169) | Omnitrophica bacterium RIFCSPHIGHO2_02_FULL_45_28 | reverse complement strand
CTGCACCTGTTTTTTCAATCCGATGTCGTTTATTTCAATGAGGTTGCATGCTTTTGAATCTTTTTTCAGTGGACCCTAAAATAACATATCGATTCTCTCGAATCAAGAAATATGCGGGAAACCTTCATAAGGGATCATGCGATCTAAATTGTGCCCTTTTGTCATTCCCGTGAAAGCGTGAATCCATGGATCTGTGGATCCCCGCTTTCGCGGGGATAACATAAAGCGCGCAATAAAAGGACACCATTTTAATTGCGTAATCTCATAAGCCTTAAGATTTCTCCTCCCCATTCCTTAAGCCTTATGCCTTCCGCCTCTCTCCTCCTCTACGGCGTCCCGAAGCATACGGCTATAAAGATCAAAACCGACTTGATAAATATAGCCGCTTTGTTCATGGCCCAGAATGTTTCCGACCCCGCGGATCTCTAGATCTTCTAAAGCAATCTTGAGCCCTGAGCCCAATTCGCTGAATCGTTCAATCGCAGCAAGCCGTTTTTCCGCATCTTGGGTCAAAACCCAATCTTTTGGAACAAGGAAATAAGCATAGGCTTGCCGTGCCGTAGGATACCGTCCGACACGCCCGCGCAATTGATAAAGATCGGCCAGTCCGAATACATCCGCACGATTCACGATGATGGTGTTTACATTCGGAATATCGATACCAGCCTCAATAATATTCGTGGAAATCAAACAGTCAGCTTCGTGGTCAATAAATTTTGTCATCACGTCTTCAATGGCGGAGGGCGGAAGCTGCCCATGAACCACTATGCATCTGACCTTCGGCATCAGTTTCGTTAAATGTGCATGGATTCTTTCAATAGATTGAACGCGGTTATGTATAAAATAAACCTGCCCATTCCGCGCAAGTTCCTGTTCTATCGCATGTTTAATCCGCTCATCGTGGTATTCCAAAACTTCCGTCACAATCGGAAGCCGTTGCTTCGGAGGCGTTTCCAAAACAGACATATCTCGAACACCCATCAGCGACATATAAAGCGTCCGCGGGATCGGTGTCGCGGTAAGTGTAAGAACATCCACTGTCACACGCAATTCTTTGAGACGTTCTTTATGCCGGACGCCGAACCGCTGTTCCTCGTCAATAATCGCAAGCCCTAAATCACGGAATGAAACATCACCGGAAAGAAGCCGGTGCGTTCCAATAATAATGTCCACAGCACCGGTTTTCAGTTGTGCCACCACTTCTTTTTGTTCCGCAGACGTCCGGTAACGCGAAAGAAGATCTACTCGGATCGGCGTATTTTTCATTCGTTTTTTAAGCGTAATATAATGCTGCTCGGCAAGAAGAGTCGTCGGCACGAGAAACGCCACTTGCTTTCCGGCCATCACAGCCTTAAATGCCGCACGCACCGCTACTTCCGTTTTTCCGTACCCCACATCGCCGCAGAGAAGCCTGTCCATGGGCTTGGGACGTTCCATATCAAGCTTTGTTTCATCGGTCGCACGCCGTTGATCGGGCGTTTCTTCAAACGGAAACTCTTTTTCAAATTCACTTTGCAAATCATTATCGGAAGGAAATGAGAAACCGGATTTAATGCTGCGCTTGGCTTGCAAGGAAACCATATCCCTCGCGATACCGCGGACGGCAAGCCGTGTTTTTTCCTTGAGATGCGCCCATTCGCGGCTGTTAAGTTTTGTCAGTTTCGGTTTTTTTCCTTCAAGCCCTAGATACCGTTCGAGAAGCTGATGGTGGTCGAACGGAACATAAAGAATTTCCTGATCGGCATATTCGATCGCAAGATGCCGCTCCTGTCTGCCCTTCATTTTAATTTGCTTCGTTCCGAGAAAACGCCCAACCCCGTATTCAAGATGGACAACATAATCCCCGACTTGAATATCTTTTAAATCCACAACCGGCTCAAATTCTTCAAGTGACGCACGCAACCGGTCCCGGCGCCGGATAAACGCTTCCGTTACGGGCAGGAGATACAATTCTTCAAAAGCGGTCAGGTTTTTCCCTTCTTGAAGCGAATAATCACGGATCGTAAAGATGGTATCTAAATGAAATTCAATCCGAATGGGTGCCCGATAAGAAACAGGATATATATCGATCAGGTTTCCGCGAACTGAAAATTCTCCGGGTTCTTGAACGGTTGAGACCTCTTGATACTGGATGGATTTAAACGTTGAAAGGAGTTCATCCTGCGCAATCGTATCGCCGACTCGCAGGCGAAGCGGTTCGAGCATGTATTTCGCCAATCTGATGAGTCGTTTTTGATTAGCCCGGATTTCTCATCGTTAATAAGAAATTCCGCTCGTAAGAGCTGCGGTGCAAAAAGGTTATTCATCTTTGCGCCGCAGGGCTTATCTTTTGCGCCCTGATTTAACAAGGGCGCAAAACTTTGGGCGTAACTGATGCCGCCCAAAGCGACTTTCTCGTCGATTCACAAAATCGATGAGAAAGTCGGGTTAGAAGCAGTTTCATAAGTCCACGTCAGTGTCATTCCCGCATGCTCCTAGCGGGAATCCACAGATAATGGATCCCCGCTTTTCCGCCCAACAAGACGGCGGATCCGCCAGTTTGTTAGGTGGACGCGGGGATGACAAACCTTACGAAACTGTCTCTATAGCCTTTTTACCCAATCGCCGATCCGTTGAATTCCCTTCCGGATCGCTTCTTCCGAAATCGCAAAACTTAAGCGGATCGCATGATCATCACCGAAAGCAATTCCGGGGACAAGTGCGACTTGCGCTTCCTCAAGTATCCTCTCGGCAAATTCGAGAGAACGAAGCCCGGTCTGGCGGATATCGACAAAAAGGTAAAATGTTCCCTGTGGCTTAAACGCACGGAGTTTTGGGATGTCCCCAACAAGGCTGTAGATTAGATTCCGTCTTTTCTCGAAACTTTCGCGCATTTTTTGAACGTCGGCATTCCCATTTTTCAGCGCTTCGAGATACCCAACTTGCGCAAATGATGTTGGATTGGATGTAGAATGACTTTGCAGGGAAGAACAGGCTTTTGCAATATCAATGGGACAAGCCGCAAATCCAAGCCGCCAACCTGTCATCGCATGTGCCTTGCTTGCTCCTCCGACCGTAATCGTACGATTCAAAATTTCCGGATCAAGAGCGCCAATGGAACAATGTTTTCTGCCGTCGAACACGAGTTTTTCATAAATTTCATCGCTCAAAATATAAAAAGAATACTTCTTGGCAATCTTGATCACTTCCTGAAAAAGCTCCACCGGATAAACCGCACCCGTCGGATTGGACGGTGAATTCAAAATCAAAAGTTTAGTCCGGGAAGTAATCGCTTTTTTAAGCGCCTGAGGAGTGAACCGATATTCATCTTCGAGCCGGCTTTTTAGAAAAACAGATTTCCCGCCGGCAATCGTCACCATTTCGGGATAACTCAGCCAAAATGGCCCGGGGATAATCACCTCATCCCCTTTATCCACAAGCACTTGAATCACGTTAAAAATAGAGTGCTTTGCCCCGCAAGAAACAATGACCTGCTCCGGACGATAAGCAAGCCCATTTTCTTTTTCAAGTTTTTCCGAAATCGCTTTCCGCAAATCTAACGTTCCTGATTCGGGAGTGTATTTCGTAAAACCCTTATTCAAAGCATCGATCGCAGCTCGTTTGATGGGCTCGGGGGTATCAAAATCGGGTTCTCCTGCAGAAAAAGCAACAACATCACGCCCCTCTTCTTTCAATTGTTTCGCCTTAGCGGTAATTGATAGAGTTAACGAGGGTGTGATATTTTGAACCCGTTTTGCAAATATGGATTTTGTTTTTTTCTTTTTTCCCTGAATCGCTTTCATATAAAACAGAACTTACTTCTTGCCGCTATTATCGTCACCTTTGAGGAAATTTCGCAACGCCCCTAAGAATCCGCCTTTTTTCGGCGCTTCCGCCTTCACATCTTCTTTCTTCGTGTCCTTTGCTTCTTTTTCCTTCTTCGCTGATTCTTTCGGTTCAGCCTTGGGCGTTTCTTTTTCTTTCTCGGGTTTCTTTGTGATTTCCTTCTTCGGCTCCGCAGGTTTACCTTTGGCTTTTTCTTTTTTCGCCTTTTTCTCTTTTTTGGCTTCAATAATCGTCGTAAATTCAAGAACTGCTAATGTAGCGCCATCTCCCGGTCTCGTTTTGTACCGGATCACCCGTGTATAGCCGCCCTTTCTGTCTTCAAACTTGGGGGCAACCGTTTCTATCAATCGCTTTACAATGAGTTCCGAACCCGATCCAAGATCACTGATCAATGTCCGGCGCGCATGAAGTGACTTTTTCTTTGCTGTCGTAATCAATTGATCGACAAAACGGGATGCTTCTTTGGCTCGTCCATGAGTGGTAATGATTTGTTGATTTTTAAGCAGGGCTTTCGCCAAATTCCGCAACAGCGACCGCCGATGCTCAAAAACCAATCCCAGCCTTCTTTTTTTCCGTAAATGTCTCATGTTTAATCCTTACGATGCTGACGGCGTTGAAGCAACTTCAGCAGTAGCTTTTGCCCCCTTGGGCGCCATCCGCTCCTGAATATTCATCCCCAGGCTCAAATTCATACTTGTCAAAATAGCAAGAATCTCTGAAAGCGATTTCTTTCCAAAATTCTTATACTTGAGCATTTGCGCTTCGGTCTTCTGAACCAAATCACCGATGGTCTTAATACTCGCTGCTTCAAGACAATTTGCACTGCGGACAGAAAGTTCAAGCTCGGAAATCGGTTTATTCATCATTTCGATAAATTCCTTATCTACCGTTTCCTCTTCTTCTTCCTCTTCTTCCGGAAGTTCGCCATAATTAACAAAAATGTCGAGATGTCTCTGCAAAATATTAGAAGCATAAAGCATTGCTTCTTCGGGAGACATCGCCCCATTCGTCCAAACTTCAAAAATCAACTTGTCATAATCCGTAATTTGGCCGACACGGGTATCTTCGACACTGAAATTGACTTTCGTGACCGGGGAAAAAATGGAGTCAACCGGGATCACACCGATTGGCATTCCTTCTTGTTTATTCCGATCTGCCGGAACATACCCCCGCCCTCGCGCCACTTCCATTTCGGCATAGAACCGGACTGATTTTGAAAGCGTTGCAATCACAAGATCAGGATTTGCAATCTCAACCGTTTCATCTGCCTGAATGTCGCGCGCCGTCACAGTCCCTGATTTCGTGACATCAATCACGATTTTCTTGGGCTGCTTACCGCTGTATTTCAACACCAGCTTCTTTATATTCATCACAACCTGAGGGATATCTTCAACCACCCCTTCGATTGTCGAAAACTCGTGCAGGACACCTTCAAATTTTACATTCGTCACAGCAGCGCCTTCAATCGATGAAATAAATACACGCCTCAAAGCATTTCCTATCGTCGTCCCGTAACCTCTCTCAAAAGGCTCGGCAATAAACTTTCCATATGTCGGTGTCAATGTTGCCTGTTCGACCTCCAACTTATTCGGTACCTCAAACGTTTTCCATCGTATTCCCATTCCTAGTCCTCCTTCATTGAGCTCGAAAATTTTTACTTTTCGGCTTTTCTATTAATCTCACAATCCAAAGATGAAATATTATTTCGAATACAATTCAACAATCATCGATTCTTCAACAGGCAACGCCGCATCAGCTTTCGACGGCATGCGAAGCACTGTCGCTTTTAAACTATTCTTATCGAGCGTCAGCCATTCCGGAATTTTCAAATCCGGATACTGCTCTAATCTTGCACGAACTCTTTTAATATTGGCTTCCTTTGGCCTGGGCTCAATCACGTCGCCTACATCCACAACACATGAAGGAATATCAAGGCGGTGACCATTCACATAAATCAAACCATGGCCCACCATTTGCCGGGCTTCCCGTCTTGTCGCAGCGAAAAAAATACGGAAGACAACATTGTCTAAACGCCGTTCCAAAAGCTGAATCAGGGTTTCGCCCGTTACCCCTTTTTTCTTTGCTGCCTGTTCAAAAAATTTCCGGAATTGACGCTCGTACATCCCGTAAATTCTTTTCATTTTCTGCTTCTCACGAAGCTGTACGGCATAATCCGAAAGCTTCGACCGTTTGTCCCAGTGCTGCCCCGGCAATTGACTAAGACGGCGTTCTTTTTTATCGTTCACCCTGTGGCCGCTAAGAATCACCCCTTCGCGCCGTGATTGCCGATGAGCTGGACCTGTATATCTACCCATAAATTAAACTCTCCTTTTCTTAGGCGGCCGACAACCGTTATGGGGAATCGGCGTCACATCTTTAATCAAACTAACTTGGAGACCGGCAATTTCAATCGCACGAATAGCGGATTCACGTCCCGACCCGGGTCCATTGACATAAATTTCGACTTCTTTCATTCCCTGTTCAACCGCTTTCTTTGCAGCGTTTTCAGCTGCCACCTGAGCGGCAAACGGAGTTGATTTTTTCGATCCCTTAAAACCCGAACTTCCCGCACTCGCCCATACAATCGCATTTCCCGCCGCGTCTGTAATCGTAACAATCGTATTATTAAACGAAGCCAAAATGTGAACAACGCCTCTCGCTACATTTCTTATTTTTGCTTTAGCCATATTCTTTATGCTCCTTGAACCAAGTTATAACTTAAAACTAAATTATTTCGGTGACGGTGGTTTTCTATTCAGCCCGCCAATCGTCCGCCGCGGCCCTTTACGGGTTCTCGCATTTGTGTGAGATCTTTGCCCACGAACCGGCAGTCCTTTAATATGACGACTGCCACGATAACACTTAATATCCACCAAACGCTTGATGTGCTGCTGAATTTCTCGCCTTAAATCACCTTCAACCTTAATATCCATTTTTTGAATGATAGACGTAATATCCGCGATTTCTTTTTCAGTCAAATCCTTCGCGCGTTTATTAATATCAATATTCGCAACCGCCAAAACCTTATTTGATAAGGTTCGCCCTATTCCTTGCAAATAAGTGAGCGCAATTTCCATTCGTTTTTCTCTCGGAATATCAATACCAAATATACGTGGCATAATTAACCCTGCCTTTGCTTATGTTTAGGAATTTTGCAAATGACGTAAATTCTTCTTTTACGTTTCACGATTTTGCAATGTTCACAAATTTTTCTGACCGATGCTCTAACCTTCATATTCAACCCCTTATTTCACTCGATATGTAATTCTGCCTCGACTCAAATCATACGCGGACAATTCCAACTTTACTTTATCGCCCGCCAAAATCCTAATATAATTCATCCGCATTTTTCCTGAGAGATGCGCTAACACACGATGTCCATTTTCCAATTCCACTCTAAACATCGCATTGGGAAGAGGTTCAGTCACTGTTCCTTCAACCTCAATCGCATCGCTCTTAGCCATTCGGGCTCCTTAATCTAAACCGTTAAATTCCTGCGGTCCGGTTAAATTCTCCGTTTCTTCTTCAGTAATGGCAATCGTGTCTTCGTAATGAGCTGCCATTTTTCTGTCGCGCGTTACAACCGTCCACTTATTCTCGAGCATTTCAACTTCCCAACTACCCGCGGCAACCATCGGCTCAATCGCTATCACCATTCCCACTTCCAATTTCGCTCCACGCCCTTCTTTTCCATAATTCGGAACTTGCGGATCTTCGTGAAGCGCCCGGCCTACTCCGTGTCCGACAAAATCACGAATAACAGAGAAACCGTTACTTTCTACATGCTTTTGAACTGCGGCGCCAATGTCCCCGACTCTTTTTCCAGGCCTCATCACCGACATCGCAATGAAAAGCGATTTCTTCGTCACTTCGATCAACTTCAAGATATCTTCATTTTTCCGGCCAACCATGACCGTTCGGGCAGCATCGGCAATATATCCTTCATCGGTAAGACCGATATCAACGCTTAAAAGGTCTCCGTCGATCAGCTTTCTTTTTTTTGAAGGAATCCCGTGTACAACTTCACAATTTAGCGACGTGCAAATCGACGCCGGATACCCTCTATAGCCCTTAAATGTTGCTTCCGCCCCTTGCTTATGAATGAGCTTAACAGCTATTTCATCTAAATCGTATGTCGTCAAGCCAACCTGAACTTTTTTGAGAAGCTCCTGAAAAACAAGTTTCAGTTTGCTGGCTGCATGGCGCATCATTCCAATTTCTCGCCGAGACTTAAGACAAATCATACGGAATCAATATGCTTCGCGAGCTCTGCTTGCAATACGTCGATGGTCGCATTTCCGTTTACCGTCCGAACAAGCCCACGCGACTGATAAAACTCAATCAGGGGCTTCGTGCGTTCATGGTAGACTTTCAAGCGATCTAGGATTGTCGCTTCATGGTCATCTTTACGCTGTATCAAAGAACTACTGCAATCATCACAGATCCCTGCTTTTTTCGGCGGAATATTCTTAATATGATAATTGGCATTGCAATTCGGGCAAACCCGACGACCGCACAATCGCTCGACCACAATCCCATCATCCGCTGCAAAATTAATCACTAAATTGATTTTGCTTTTAATCTTTTCAAGCATCGTTTCGAGCGCTTTCGCCTGTTCAACCGTTCTCGGAAATCCGTCGAGAATATAACCATTCTGTGTATCTTTTTCCGAAAGACGCGCACGAACCATTTCAATAATCAGATCATCCGGGACTAATTGCCCGCTTTCAACATAGGCTTTCGCTTTCTGTCCAAGTGGGGTTCCTTCAGCAATATTCGCCCGCAAAATATCGCCCGTCGAAACATGAGCGATCCCGTATTTCTTATTTAAGAACTTTGCGTGCGTCCCTTTCCCGGCTCCGGGAGGACCCAAAAGAACAATGCGTGCCACCATAATTACTTAATCCTTGCTCGCAACTTTCCTTTTTTAATAAAACCTTCGTAATGATGCATCAAGAGTTGCGACTCAATCTGCTTCATCGTATCCAATATCACACCGACAATAATCAGCAATCCGGTTCCTCCAAAAAAGCTCGCAACCATAAACGGAATATTTAACACTTTCGGCGAATTAATGACACTCGGGAATTCGGCAATAACCGCCAAAAAAATCGCTCCGCAGAACGTCACGCGCGTCATCAAATAATCCAAATATTCTGCCGTATTCTTTCCCGGCCTGATTCCCGGAATAAACCCACCATATTTCTGCAAATTATTTGCAATATCAATCGGATTAAACGTGATTGCCGTATAAAAGAACGTAAAGAAAATAATTAAAAACGCGCTCAGCATGACATATAGTCCGGAACCCGGGGAGAGCCAGCTTGCAAACGTTTTAACAAATCCTCCGCCCGGAAAAAAACCTGCTATTGTCGCAGGAAATAAAATGATCGATTGCGCAAAAATAATCGGAACCACGTTTGCTTGGTTCACCTTGAGCGGTAAATAGGTACTTTGTCCGCCATAAACTCGGTGTCCTCGAATTTGTTTCGCATATTGTACCGGAATTTTTCGCTGTCCGGCCACAATCAAAATAACGCCGATCACCGTAAAAACAAATAAAATCACCAGAAATACAAGCTTCCAAATCTGGATCTGTCCATACTGAACCAACTGCGTTGTTTGCATAATCGCGCTGGGAATTCCTTCAATAATACCTGCAGTAATCAATACGGACATTCCATTTCCGATGCCGTGTTCATCAATTTGCTCTCCAAGCCACATGATAAACACCGTTCCGGTGGTAAGTGTCAGAATTGTCATCAAACGGAATCCCCAACCCGGATTCGGCACGATCACGGTCCCTTGAAATGCATTCGGATTTTCCAACCACAACGAAATGAAAAATGTTTGAATCAGAGCTAAAACCAGTGTTCCATATCGCGTATACTGAATCAGCGTTCGTCTTCCTTCTTCTCCGCCTTCTTTTGCAAGCTTCTCGAGATGCGGAATCACTACCATCAAAAGCTGTAAAATAATCGACGATGAAATATAGGGCATAATTCCAAGCGCAAATACCGTTGCTCGCTGAAGGGCGCCGCCCGAAAACAGTGCAATAATTCCGAAAAGATTTCCGCCTGACGTGGCAGACACTTTCTGGAAAAATTCATTCAGAGCCGATCCGTCAACCCCAGGAGTTGGAAGATGCCCGCCAACCCGGTAAATAAATATGATAAAGAGCGTATAAAGAACTTTTTTTCTTAAATCCGGAATTTTAAAAATATTTCCGAGCGCTTGTAACATGTACCCTCACTCAACTTTTTTCAGTGATCAAAACTGCACGTCCGCCAGCTTTTTCAATAGCGTCTTTAGCTTGAACGCTGAACTTGTGCGCATAAACCGTCACATTGTTGGACAATTTCCCGCGGCCTAAAACCTTTAAACCGGCTCCGAAAACCTTAATCAGCTTCTTCTCCCTTAATAATTCAGGCTTTATTTCTGAAATATTCAATGCTTGAATCTCATCAAGATTTAAGATGGCATACTCTTTATGATGCGGCTGATTAAACCCGCGCTTTGCAACCTTTCGGTAAACAGGCGTCTGGCCGCCTTCGAATGTCGAGCGCATCGTAAATCCGGAACGTGCACGTTGACCTTTATGTCCTTTCGTGGACGTCTTTCCATGACCTGAAGATTCTCCAAACCCGATCCGCTTTTTTCGCTTTTTATAAGGTTTTTTCGCTCTCACTTATTTTTTCTCCTTCTACCGGCTCTCCTTGAACTACAGGTTGAGTTCCCACGGCGGCATCTCCCCCTATATCTCTCAATCTATCAAAACCATCAATCGTCGCTTTAAGCACATTGATCGCATTATCGCTTCCAAGGCTTTTTGTTAAAATATTTTTAATCCCAGCACATTCACATAAAGCACGAACGGAACCGCCTGCTATCACTCCGGTACCATCTGACGCCGGCTTCAGGATCACTCTTGCTGCTCCATATTCTCCGATCACTTCGTGGGGAATGGTCGTCCCTTTAAGCCGAATAGGGTATAATTTTTTCCGGGCGGCTTTAAGAGATTTCCGAATCGCATCAGAAACTTCACTTGCTTTTTCAAGTGCATAGCCGAAATTGCCATTGCCGTCTCCGACAACCACAAGCGCACTAAAACTAAAACGCCGGCCGCCTTTTACTACTTTCGCAATCCGGTTGATCTGAATCACTTTTTCGATCTTTGCATTTTCCGTGTCAACCGTACGCTGAGAATGCTGCCCTGATTTCCTGTCAAATCTCTTTGGTTTATTTTGATCGTCCAATTCTTTTGCTCCTTACTAAAATTGAATTCCATTCTCACGGAGAGCTTCAGCAAAGGCCTTCACCCGCCCTTGATAAGGCCGGCCTCCCCGATCAAATACAATTTTTAAAATCCCTTTTTTCTTTAATTCTTCGCTCACCATTTGACCAAACAGTTTTGATGCGCCAATATTCCCGGCCTGCTTCATTCCCTTCGAACGAAATGCCGGCGATGCGGTTGTGAATGATAAGATACTTTTTTCCGCCATGTCATCTACAACTTGAACTTGCAAATTTAGATGCGAACGATGAACGCAAAGTCGCGGACGCTCCGCCGTTCCTGTGACTTTCTTTCGGATCCGCAGTTTCCTAATCTGTAATGCCTTTTCTCTTAATTCGCTTAACATTTTTTATCTCTTTTCAGTCCTTGATCATTAGCCCAGATTAGCCAGCAGATTTACCGGCTTTTCTTCTAATTTGTTCTCCGGCATACCGAATGCCCTTACCCTTGTACGGTTCCGGTTTATAAAACGCCCGAATATTCGCGGCCGCCTGTCCGACAAGATGCTTATCAATCCCCTTGACGACAACAATCGTTGGTTTTGGCGTTTCAATTTTGATTCCTTCCGGAATCACAAATATAATCGGATGAGAAAATCCAAGGGTCAGCTGAAGATTCTTTCCTTTAATCTCCGCTTTAAATCCCAAGCCTTCAATCTCAAGCGTCTTCGAAAACTCATCTTTCACCCCTTGAACCATATTCGCAATTAATGAGCGGGTTAATCCATGAAGAGAACGATCTTGCTTTGAGTCCGTCGGACGCTTCACTTCAATCTGATCCTCTTTCATTGTGACTGCCATCCGATAATGTGCCTCCATATCCATTTTGCCTTTCGGCCCTTCAACATGGATATTCTGCTTCTTAATATCAACCTTCACTCCGCTGGGAACAACAATTGGTCTTTTTCCGATTCTTGACATAGTTCTTACCAAACCTTACATATAAGTTCGCCGCCGATACCTTCGGCACGCGCTTGTTTACCTGTGATCACACCTTTGGAGGTTGATAAAATCGAGAGCCCAAGTCCTCCAAGCACTTTTTGAATTTTCGTATGATCAACATACGTCCTCAATCCCGGCTTAGAGCAGCGAACGATATGCTGTATAACCGGTTTTCCTTTTTTATATTTCAAATGAATCCGAATCGCTTTTTTGGGACCTTCTTCGACACACTTGAATTGCTCGATATAACCTTCTTCTTTTAAAATCTCCGTCAACCGAATCTTCATTTTAGACCCCGGCACAGTCACTTTTTCCTTGAGCCCTCGTGCCGCATTCCGGATTCGCGTTAAATAATCTGCTATTGTATCTGTGGGAACCGCCATCTTATATACTCCTTACCAACTGGATTTCACTACGCCGGGAATCATGCCCTGATTTGCTAATTCACGAAAACAAATCCTGCACAGCGCATACCTGCGAATATAACCTCGCGGCCGGCCGCATACGCGGCAGCGGTTATAACCCCGAACTTTAAACTTTGGTTTTCTTTGTTGTTTAATAACTAAACACTTTTTTGCCATTTGATCCTCTTTACTTGCGGAACGGTAAACCCAACAATTCCAATAACCGTCTTGCTTCCTCGACATTATTAGTCGTCGTTACAAAGGTAATATCCATTCCCTGCATTTTCTTCACTTTATCAAAATCTACTTCCGGAAAAATAATCTGTTCCTGCATCCCAACCGAATAATTCGCCCCTTTATCAAAACTTCTCGGAGAAAAACCACGAAAGTCACGGATCCTGGGACAGGCGACATTGAAGAAACGATCCATGAATTCATACATCCGGTATCTGCGCAAAGTCACTTTTAATCCGATCGGCGAACCTTCACGCAATTTAAAGGCAGAAATGGATTTTTTCGCACGCGTTATCACCGGCTGCTGCCCTGTAATCCTGGCAAGCTCAACCTGTACTTGCTCGAGAACTTTAATATCCGTCTGCCCCTCTTTCACGCCCATGTTGATGACTATTTTTTCAATCCGCGGCGCCGCCATTAAATTTTTAATTTTAAATTCTTCCATCAGTTTTGGAAGAATAACCTTCCGATATCCCTCTAAGAGCCTCGGCGTTTTGAGCGGCACTTTTTGAACTTTGGTTTCTGTCATGAATATATAATCCTTCTTTAAATAATTTCACTACACTTCTTGCAAATACGTTGTTTCGTTTTATCCGAAAGAAACTGATAACCGGTTTTCGTCGCCTTTGAACATTTCGGACAAACCAGCTGAACATTCGCCCGGTGCACCGTTGCCTCAACCTTGGTAATTCCACCCTTCGGGTTTTGCTGTGATGCACGCGTATAAACGGTTTGATAATTCACACCTTGAACCAGAATGCGGTTTTTATCAACATCAACCCTGATGATTTTCCCCTTTTTCCCACGGTCTTTACCTTTTCGGACAAGTACTAAGTCATTCTTTTTAAGCGCCACGTTACACAACCTCCGGTGCTAATGAAATAATTTTTGCAAAATTCAAATCACGAAGTTCCCGTGCCACAGGCCCGAAAATTCTCGTTCCGCGCGGATTCATCTGATTATCGATAATCACAACTGCATTCGAGCTGAACCGAACGACGGATCCATCCGGGCGCCGAATCGGATTGCGCGTCCTCACGACAACGGCTTTCACCACTTCACCGGGTTTCACTATCGAATCCGGCAACGCTTCTTTAATTGAAGCGGTCACAACATCGCCCACATCGGCAAACTGTTTGCATCTCCGGTGAAGCACCCCAATCATTGCAATACGCTTTGCACCGCTATTATCCGCTGATTCTACTATTGAACGCATCCGAATCACAAAACAGTCCTCCTGAACCTTATGAAGCCAATACTTCGACGAGAGCCCAGCGCTTTGTCTTTGACAAAGGTTTGACTTCCCGAATTTTCACTTTATCACCTAATTTTGCAACGCCTTTTTCATCATGAACAGAATACTTCTTCCGTTGCTTAACAACTTTCTTATACATTGAATGTTGAACCAACCGAGTCACTTCGACAATCAATGTTTTCTTCATCTTATTGCTTTTAACCACTCCAACCCTCTCTTTATGATGCCGCTCAGTCATTTTTATTAAGCTCCAATTCTCTGATAACCGTTAACACTTTCGCAAGATCGCGCCGTGTTTGTCTGATTTTCAACACATTTTCCAATTTTGACACTTTCGCATCAAACCGAAGCTGATACAAAGACTTCTTTAACCCTTGAGCTTTTTCTTCCAACTCATCAATCGATAACGCTTTTAATTCTTTTGCTTTCATGGTTGGCATTTTAAGCACCTACCCGTTTGACAAATTTTGTCGGGAATGGAAGTTTATGTGCGCACAGGCGAAAAGCATCTTTTGCTAGAGACTCGGGAATCCCGCCCATTTCAAACAGGACGCGTCCCGGTTTTATAACCACAACAAAATACTCGGGCGCACCTTTTCCTTTACCCATACGTGTCTCTGCTGGCTTTTTTGTGTATGCTTTATCGGGAAATACTCGGAGCCAAACTTTTCCTCCGCGCTTGACATGCCTTGTGAGCGCCACACGGGCAGCTTCGAGTTGAATCGCCGTCAACAGTCCCCGATCAAGCGCCTTCAAACCATAATCCCCAAATGAAACTTTATTCCCTTTTTGAGCAACACCGCGCATTTTACCTCGTTGCTGCTTACGAAATTTAACTCTCTTCGGCATCAACGGCATATCAGTTCACTCCCCCTTCAGGAGGGTTTTGCTTCGTTAAATCAGCTTGGGAATTTACCTCGGCTTGTTTCGGCGAGGATTCGATAGATTCGGACACTTCCAATTTTTCTCCGCTTGCTTTGGATTTCCCGTGTTCTTTACGTTCCACCATTTCCGCCAACTGCTGCCTCTTTTTTTGCGCTTCGGCTTGTTCCTTTTTCACAAGAACATCACCGTGATATATCCACACCTTCACTCCAATCGTTCCATAAGTTGTAAAAGCCTCCGAAAACCCGTACGCCACATCGGCTCGAAATGTACTCAAGGGAACTTTTCCTTCTTTATAGCCTTCCGAACGGGCAATTTCGGAACCACCTAAACGGCCTTTGCACTGAATCTTAATCCCACCAGCGCCTTTCGAAAGACAACTTGAAACAGCTTTTTTCATTGCTTTTCGAAACGAAACTCGCTTTTCAAGCTGCATGGCCACATTTTCAGCAGCAAGCTGTGCATTCACTTGTGGAACTTGCACTTCTTTAATATCTAACGCAATCTGACTTTTCGTTAAATCCGCAAGGTCATCCCGTAAACGATTGATTTCCTGTCCGCCTCGGCCAATAATAATTCCGGGCCTGGCTGTAAAAATAGAAATGCGCACTTTCCCGGCAGACCGTTCAATGATAATATCCGCAACTCCGGCAGGTTTTAATTTTTTCGTCAGGAATTTTCGGATTCTCAAATCCTCGTGCAATAAATCTTTCAACTCTTTCCGGGCAAACCACTTGGATTTCCAATCCCTAATATAACCCAATCTCAATCCGTACGGATGCGCTTTTTGTCCCACAAACACTACTCCTTCTTTAAGCTACGCCAGCAGCTTTCTTAGATTTTTTAACCTTCGAGAGAAGCGGTAATTTCGATTCTCCGGTTTTTTCGGCTATTTCCACTTTCGGCCGTTTTGCCATATCTTTTTCTTTCAGAACAACCGTCAAATGAGCCGTTCTTTTCAACACGACATCCGCCCGTCCCATCGATCGTTCCATATAACGCTTCATAACCGGTCCGCCGTCAGCAAAAATTTTTGCGACATAAAGTCTTGTTTCATCCATTTTTTTCACTTTTGCATTCGCGTGCGCACTTTTAAGAGTTTTCTCAACAATCGGCGAACCTTTTTTGTTCAAATTCTGAAGAACCCCATAAGCTGCCGGAACCGATTTATAACGAATGGTATCTACAACCAGCCGGAGTTTTCTCGGCGATATTCTAATATGTTTCGTAACGGCTTTCGCTTCCATCTAAACTTTTAACTCCTCAATTATGTTTTTGCGCCAACGGCCAGAGCCTTTGCTTTATCTTGCGCCGTGCTGTGTTTAACAAATTTACGTGTTGGCGAAAATTCACCCAACCGATGCCCCACCATATTTTCAGTCACGTACACGTTATGAAATAATTTTCCGTTATGCACCGCAAATGTAACTCCAACTAATTCGGGAGTAATCGTCGAACGCCGCGACCAAGTTTTAATCGGCTTACGATCTTTTGTCTGTTGAGCAATCTGAACCTTCATTAACAACTTTTCTTCGATATATGCGCCTTTAGATGCTGACCTTCCCATACAGTTTATGCTCTCCTATCCCGAACGACATATTTACTGGTCGTTTTATTACGTTTTCTTGTCTTCAATCCTTTTGATTTCTGGCCCCACGCACTCACAGGATGTCGCCCGCCTGAAGTTTTTCCTTCACCGCCTCCGAGAGGATGGTCGACAGGGTTCATCGCAACGCCTCGAACGTGCGGACGCTTCCCAAGCCAGCGTGAACGTCCGGCTTTTCCAAGCACCACGTTTTCATGCTCGATATTTGAACACTGCCCAACTGTTGCGTATGAATCCAACTTGATCATTCTGACTTCTCCTGAAGGAAGTTTCAAATGAGCATATTCATCTTCTTTTGACATAATCCGCGCTAATCCGCCTGCGGTGCGAACTAATTTTCCGCCGCGGCCGGGCTCCAGTTCAATATTATGAACCGGCGTTCCTTCCGGAATATTCCGCAGAGGCAAATGATTTCCTGTCTGAACTTCTGAATTCGGACCACTCGAAACTTTATGCCCCACTTTTAATCCTTCGGACGCAAGAATATAACTTTTCTCATGATCCGCGTACTCAATCAACGCGATCCGGCATGTCCGATTCGGATCATATTCAATGGTTTTCACTTCGGCATCAACACCGTGTTTCGCACGTTTAAAATCGACGATCCGGATGCGCCGCTTATGTCCGCTTCCGCGCCAGTAAGATGTTATATGTCCATAGGAATTACGTCCGCCCGTACCCTTCTTAATGATGGTAAGCGGCTTATAGGGTTCACTTGCCGTAATTTCGGAAAAATCAGAACCACTTCCGTGGCGACGTGTTGGAGTTGTTGGTTTAAATTTGATTAATGCCATATCTAGATACCTACGTTAAACTAATTTTTTGCCCTTCTTTTAGAGTCACGATTGCTTTTTTCCATTCAGCAGTTTTTCCCGGCCGGAAACGAACCCGTTTCCATTTTCCGCCCACAATCATCGTGTTTACTTTTTTCACTTTTACATTAAAAATTTTTTCTACCGCATCTTGAATTTCATGTTTCTGCGCCTTGGGACTCACTTTGAAATAATATTTCCGTTGTTTCTCATGTTTCGATCCCTTTTCCGATATGAGCGGCTCCTGAATGACATCGTAAATATTCATGATGTTTTCTCCTCGGCAACCACTGCTTCGCCCAACGCTCTTTTCTCAAGAGTCAGCAATGCCTGTTTATCAATCAATAACTTGACCCGCCGTTGAACATGATAGGAATTCACATCGCTTGCCCGCCGAATAGAAAAATATTTTTTTAAATTTCTGGAGGCTCGACTTAACGCTTCATTCATAGAATCAACAACGAATAATGTCCGCGCATTCTCAAGCTTTAGCGCCTTAATCACGTTCACAAGCTCTTTCGTCTTCGGTTGCTTGAGTTCGAGATTCTCTAAAACCATCACATCATCACTTTTCTTCTTCAAACTCAACGCTGAAATTAAAGCGACTCGCTTCATCTGCGCTGACATTTCAGAACCATAATCACGGGGGTGCGGCCCAAATACCGTACCGCCTCCACGCCAAATCGGAGACCTTCGGGAACCATGTCTTGCGCGGCCGGTTCCTTTTTGTTTCCACGGTTTTTTCCCACCACCACGAACTTCTCCCCGGGTTTTTGTAGCATGAGTTCCGCGCCGCTGATTGCCAGCATACGCAATTAATGCAAGCTCAAGAAGCCGATCATTCACTCGAGCGCCAAATACTTTCGGATTCAACTCGACTTCACCATTCGTTTTACCATCTTGCTGATATACTATTGCCGTTAACATCTTTCCTGATTCCTCTATTCCTTAAACTTTATTTTTTCTTTGCGGCAGGCTCTGGTTTTTTAGCGGCGGTTTTTGCGCCTTCCTTTTTCTTCGTCACTGCTTTAACCTTTTCTTCAACTTTCAGCTCTTCAACACCTTCTTCCGGAGTCCGCCATTTGCGCGGCCTTTGCTTTTTTACCGCTTCACGAACAATGACATATTGATTTTTATATCCCGGAACCGCACCGCGGATGACCATCAGATTGTTTTCTGCGTCAATTTTCACAACTTTCAAATTTTGAATCGTCACCTGCTCATCGCCCATATGTCCCGGCATTCTCAAACCCTTAAACACACGCTTTGGATTCGACGCTTGACCGATAGAACCGGCTACACGCCCGAACATTGAGCCGTGCGAACGTCCGCCCCCTTTAAATCCATGCCGTCTGACAACACCTTGAAATCCGCGTCCGATTGATGTCCCAATCACATCCACAAGATCATTCACGGCAAAATTGTTGACATGCATCTGCTTTCCGACCTCAAGCCCTTCAAGAGATTTCGTCCTGATTTCTTTAATAAATTTGACGGGCTTCACATTCAGTTTCTTGAAGAAACCTGCCTCGGGTTTATTGATACGCTTTTCTGTCTGAGCATCAAAACCGAGCTGAACAGCTTGATATCCGTCTTTCTCTTTTTGCTTCAGACTTAAAACTGTACACGGACCGACTTCAAGCACCGTCACGGGAACTTGCCTGCCCTGTTGATCAAAAATACTCGTCATCCCTATTTTTTTCCCTAACAATCCAATCATTCGAACACCTTCCGAAATTTTATAATTTAATCTCAACATCCACGCCTGCAGGAAGTGCTAACTTCATCAGGGCATCTACAGTTCGAGAGGTGGGTTCCATAATATCGAGCAATCGTTTATGCGTTCTTGCTTCAAACTGCTCACGCGACTTCTTATCTATATGCGGACCCTTTAACACTGTCGTTTTCCAAATCTCAGTGGGTAAAGGAATCGGCCCCACGACCCGTGCGCCCGTTTTCTTTGCTGTACTCACAATTTCCTGCACCGATTGATCCAAAATCCGGTGATCGTATGCTCTTAATTTTATTCTGACTCGCTCTTTCATATAGATCTCTATTCCTTATTCTAAAATTTCGCTGACGACACCAGCGCCTACTGTCTTTCCACCTTCTCGAATCGCAAACCGTAATTCTTTCTCCATCGCTA
>Ga0155201_128_pt1 | contig 26367 bp, 24 predicted proteins | sample RifCSPhighO2_02_FD_106169 | JGI IMG/M metagenome (GOLD analysis project Ga0155201, IMG submission 106169) | Omnitrophica bacterium RIFCSPHIGHO2_02_FULL_45_28 | reverse complement strand
CAGCATTTCAAGGAACAACTAACAACTATGAAAACGATAACCAATTGATGCTATTCAACTTATAATGGGACAGTAATGATAATTTGATATTTATAAGTGGGTCTGTTATTATCTTAAACGATAACCATTTAACCACGGGAGTCGCAACATGATTATGAGAATTGGAATTACCGCAGGCGATATTTGGCATTATTTAGATAAACACCAAAGTGCGACGTTAGAAGATTTAGTGAAGGGAACCAATAAGCCAAGAGAACTGATTCTCATGAGTTTGGGATGGTTGGCCCGTGAGGGACATATCAACTTGGGGGATGAAGCCACAGGTTATTTGTCGCGCCTCAGTCAACGAAACAGTTAATCAAGTATTTCCGAAGTGCGAGCCTCCAGAAAATCTTCAAAACCGTTTATCGTTTTTGTTACCACCTCTTCCAAATCGGAAGCCTCCCGGATAGCGGATCAGATTGTGTTAAGTCATTTAGCCGCATGCGCCAATATTATTCCAAAGGTTGAGTCGATATTTTTTTGGAAGGGGAAGGTTGAAAAGGCAAAAGAATTTCTTCTTATTATTAAAACGGAATTTCGGAATTTAAAAAAGCTCGAAGCGAAAATTCGTTCGCTCCATTCCTATTCTATTCCGGAAATAATAGGCATTCCAATCGCGTGGGGGCACAAGCCTTACCTGGCTTGGGTTGCAGAGGCTTCGACATCCTCAAAAAAGAAGCGGTAATTTCCGGAAATCAAATTTTTGACGGCGAAACAGTCATTAATAAACGTGCTTGTTTCGGAGCCGGATTCACTAAGTGATGGGGAATGGAAGCATCAAAATAAAGTGTGTCCTCGCATCCCAAATTATATTCTTCTTTGTCCAGGATGACTTTAAGTGAGCCATCCAGAACGAAAATGAATTTCTCAACCCCCCGTTCAAGTTGTTCGATTTCGCTTTTTCCGTATCCGCTGAGGCTGACCAGCAGAGGCGTGATTTTTTTCTTCGAGATCTCATGGGTGAGTAATTCGCACTTCATTTGATCGGTTTTGGCCGTCACTTTTCTTTCCTGAGCAGCGGGTAAATGTTTGGTCTGAGAATATCGTTTATCTATTCCTTCGTAAAGCTGGGCCAGTGATACGCCGAGTGTTTCTGCGATTTTTTGATGACTTTCCACCGTTCCAACCATGGTGCCTGTTTCCATTCTCGATAAAGTTGCTTGTGCGACATCTGTGTGTTTGGACAGTTCAATTAAAGTCATTTTTCGTTTTCTGCGTAATTCCCGAATTCGTTGCCCTAAGGTTGATGCCAATTGGTCTTTTTGCGACATAGATACCACTCTTTCTGTGTTTTTTTGTTATTGATGATTTCACATTGAAACTGATAGTGCATTATATTTCTTAAAAATAAATTTTCAAATGATAATTTAACAATATTATCAATATATGTATAGGCCGAAAATAAGGAGTAAAGGCGCCTTTTATATCATTAATTACCATATTTATATTGACATAAAGTTATATTTAATATATCATCCAATCAAATTCAATAAGGAGGTGAAACACATGAACAGGCAAGCTATTCGATTAGCGAGTTGGATCATGACCGGAATATTGGTCATGGGACTGTTTTTCCAGACCGGAAGAATGGTATTTGCACAACAGGCGGCGGCCGTGGCTGCTGCTTCGCGTTCGGAGTCGAAAATAGAGCCCGTCAATATCAACAAAGCTAACTTGGAAGAACTCCAAGTGGTTCGTGGTATTGGGCCGGCGTTAGCGGAACGGATTATTCAATACCGAACGGCTAACGGCAATTTTGAGACTTTAGAACAACTGAGTGAAGTGCGTGGAATTGGCGAAGCGAAGTTTGAGAAGATGAAAAGCCAAATTACCATTTGAGCATTTCTAAGTGCTCGGGCAGACTAACTTAGGGAAAGTAAGGAAACCGAGCATGCGGGAGGAAGGGATGGTTGTCTTGGATGGATTAAGAAGTTCCGGAAGAGGCAGCTGTCCCTTTCTTGTTTCTCTCTGCTTCTACCCAAGTTTATTTGCCATCCTTGATTTAACATTACCTTTTTGATACAATTCTCCTCATTATAATTCTAACTCGCGACCTTCTCATCGATTTTGCGACGTAGCTCTTACGAGCGGAATTTCTTATTAGCGATGAGAAATCCGGGCTAATTGTTTGCCGTTAAAGGATTTCTAAGAAGTGAAAAAATCAATCAAGAAGTACACGAAAGCCGAAACTTTCCAGCTGCTTATCGAACATTTAAACCGTTATTGGATGGCGAAAGGGTGCCTGCTTGTTCAGCCGTATGACCTTGAAGTCGGAGCGGGAACGTTTTCTCCTCATACTTTTTTGCGCGCCCTCGGCCCCGAACCTTGGAATGCGGCTTATGTCGAGCCCTCCCGCCGGCCGACGGATGGCCGGTATGGTGAAAATCCGCACCGGACCCAGCATTATTATCAATATCAAGTCATCATGAAACCAACGCCGAACAATGCGCAGGATTTATATTTGGAAAGCCTGAGATTTGTGGGAATCCCTGTTGAAAAGTATGACATCCGGTTTGTGGAAGATGACTGGGAATCGCCGACCTTAGGAGCCTGGGGGCTCGGGTGGGAAGTGTGGCTGGACGGACTTGAAGTGACCCAATTCACTTATTTTCAGCAGTGCGGCGGGATTGATCTTGAAATGGTTTCCTGCGAAATTACGTACGGACTCGAAAGAATTGCGATGTTTATCCAGGATAAGAAATCTATTTTTGACATTGCATGGAATGAGCATGTGACATATGGCGACGTGCATTTGCAGGGCGAAAAAGAATTTTCAAAATTTAATTTTGAGGAAGCGAATATTGACATGCTCCTCAGGCATTTTAATGATTTTGAAGCCGAATCGAAAAAATTGGTTGAAAAAGGATTGGTTCTTCCGGCTTATGATTATTGTTTGAAAACGTCTCACATGTTTAATTTGCTTGATGCTCGCGGCGCAATCAGTACGACGGAGAGGCCGCGTTATATCGGGCGAGTCCGGGCCCTTGCGCGAAGTTGCGCCGAAGGATATTTAAGAATCCGCCAAGATTTGGGATTCCCCTTAGTGCAAACATTGTCATTGCGAGGACGAACAAAGGATGGGACAAAGCAATCTCAGGATATGAGATCGCCACGCCCCGCTTCGCGAGGCTCGCGATGACGACCACCGCACTTCTGTTCGAAATCGGGGTTGAAGAAATTCCATCCGGTTATTTTCAGGGGGCGCGGGGCTCGATTCTCGCTAAAGCGCCGAAGCTTTTAAATGAATGCGGCTTTCAAGCCGAAGGGCTTGAAGTGTTTGCGACACCGAAGCGAATCGTTGTTTATACCCCGAGTGTGAAGAGCATCAAATTAGAAGCGGAAGAGAAAACGGGGCCGCTCAAGGCACAATCTTACGATGAAAACGGGAATTCGACAAAAGCATTAGCCGGTTTCTTAAAAAGCGTGGAGAAAAAAGAATCCGACATGTATTTAAAAGAAACACCGCGCGGGGAGTGTGTGTGCGTTAAGGTGACTAAAAAATATAAGCCGCTTCAATATTTTTTTGAAACGTTGCCGCGCGTGATTGAATTCCCGAAACTGATGCGATGGGAATCCGGACGGTTTGCTTTTACGCGGCCGATTCGATCTGTTTTTGCGTTTTTGGGAAATTCAAAGCAGATATTTAAAATTGCTGATGTGAAAAGCGGAAATTCTACGGGCGGCCACCGGTTTTTGGGAAAGGGAAAAAATAAAGTTTCAGGCTCGAATTTTGAAAAGTTCGAGAAACTTTTAAAGAGCCAGCATGTCATTTTGAAAGAAAGCGACAGGCTCGCGATGATTAAAAGCTTTCTTAAATCCGCTCACCATTATGACGAAGAACTGGTTGATAGCGTTCTTTATTTGGTTGAAGAACCATATCCTGTGAAAGGTGAGTTTCCGAAAGAGTATCTCAAGCTTCCTCCCGAAATTCTTGAAATTTGCATGAAAAAGCATCAGCGGATATTTGCCTGCTACGATAGTTCCGGGAAAATTGTGAATTGTTTTATCGCGATTATTGACGGAAAACGGAAAGATGTAAAACAAATCGCGAAACATTATGAGCGCGTGCTTTGTTCGCGGCTTGAAGATGCGCGATTCTTTTTTCACGAAGATTCAAAAACAACGCTTGCTTCCCAAACCCCCAAACTGAAAGAACTGATTTTTCTGGGGGCCTTGGGATCGTATTTCGATAAATCGGCGCGAGTCCGAAGTCTGGTGAAGTTTTTGGGCGAAGCTTCAGGCGTTCCATCTGACGTGATTCAGCGGGCGGAAAGAGCAGCTGAACTTGCGAAGGCGGATTTGGTAACGCATTTGGTTTATGAACTTCCGGAACTCCAAGGCGCCGCGGGTGCGCATTACGCAAAACTTGACGGCGAACATCCTCATGTGGTGCGCGCGATTTCGGGGCATTATTTACCGCGCAATTTGTATCAAGATTATCGCGAGCTCAAAAAAGAATTGGATATGGAGGGCTCACTGGTAGGGTTGTGTGACCGGATGGATTTATTGGTTGGCGCATTGGGGCTGGGGATAGAGCTTTCGGGTAGCCAGGATCCGTATGCGCTTCGCCGTGCGGCAGGCGGAATTGCAAAAATTCTCAGAGCTTATCCTTTGCGGTTCCGTTTTTCCGAATGGGTTCAGACGGCTCACCGGCAATATGGCGGCAGGATTACCGTGAGTGATACGGAATTGTTGAAGAAACTGCGGCCTTTTTTGTTTGACCGGATTATATTTGAGCTTCAAATTAAATTAGGTTCGCGTGAATATGAAATATTACAGGGAGTTTTTGCCTCTGAGGTTGACGATATCGCAAATATTTATAAGCGGTTTGAACAGCTTGCTGCGCAATCAACGGAAGAATCATTTATCCGTGCGTGTAAAGTTCTTGAGCGGACGAGGCGAATTTTGAAAGGAATTAAGGAAAAAGTTTCTGACGTAGTGAATCCCGCATATTTTGAGGATCCTCTTGAAAAAGCGGTATATGAGTTGGTACTCGAAAAGGGAAAAGAAATTCAAGCGTTGGCGGGAAAAGAAGAGTACACAGAGGCGGTTCGATGTTTTGGTGATGCGTTTTATCAGCCGATTCACGACTTTTTTGATCAAGTCAAAGTAAATGCCGACAATGCCGATATTCGTGTTAACCGGCAGGCTTTGATGAATCAGGTGAACCGGATATTTTCATCGCAAGTTGCTGATCTGTCTTATGTTACAAATTTATCGTAATTCCGAGAAAACATGTTACAATATTAAGCTTTTTTACCTAAAGAATTATCAATCAAATTTTAATGAAAGAAAGCGATTAAACAATTCTGAAAGGAGCTTTAGATGGCAACAATGACAAAATCAAAATTAGGAAGTAAAAAATCAAAATCTGTTTCGAAGAGATGGGTTTATTTCTTCGGAAATGGCAAGGCCGAAGGAAATGCCAAAATGAAACAACTGTTAGGGGGAAAGGGGGCCAATCTGGCAGAAATGACGAATTTAGGAATTCCCGTTCCAGCCGGCTTCACGATTACGACCGAAGCATGCGCTGAATTCTATAACCGTGGCAAAAAATGGCCGGTCGGATTAGATGCGCAGGTAGAAGCAAATTTGAAAAAGCTTGAAACTACAATGGGCTTAAAATTCGGTTCGCGTGACAATCCGCTCTTGGTATCCGTTCGCAGCGGCGCTGCGGCTTCGATGCCCGGAATGATGGATACGGTATTAAACCTCGGTTTAAATTCTGATGTTGTCCAAGGGTTGATTATCAAAACTGAGAATGAACGTTTTGCGTGGGATGCGTATCGCCGTTTCATTCAAATGTTCGGCGACGTGGTGATGGAAGTTCCTCGTGAGCATTTTGAGCATGTTCTTGATAAAAAGAAACAACAACTTGGCGTAAAGAATGACGTTGATTTAAACGCAAACGATCTCAAAGATGTCGTTCGCCAATATAAGAAAATCTACCAAGATCATACGAGCGAAGAATTTCCGAGTGATCCGATGGTCCAACTCTCAAAAACAATCGACGCTGTTTTTAATTCATGGAATAATCCTCGCGCGAATAAATATCGCGAATTAAATGACATTCGCGGTCTTCTTGGAACGGCCGTGAACGTTCAAACCATGGTGTTCGGAAACATGGGTGATACGTCAGGTACGGGGGTTTGTTTTTCGCGGAATCCATCGACCGGTGTAAATCATTTTTACGGTGAATTTTTGATGAATGCACAAGGAGAAGACGTTGTGGCAGGAATTCGCACACCGCAACCTCTCGATGAACTCAAGAAAGTGATGCCGGAGATTTATCAACAGCTTTGTAAAATTCGCGAAAAATTGGAAAATCATTATTGCGATATGCAAGACATGGAATTTACCATTCAACAAGGCAAACTGTATTTGCTCCAAACCCGCAATGGAAAACGGACGGCGCATGCAGCGGTAAAAATTGCTGTTGATATGGTGAAAGAAAAAATGATCAGCAAAGACAAGGCGATTTTGAGAATTGCCCCGAATGATCTCAATCAACTTTTACATCCGACTTTTGATCCCAAAGAAAAGAAGCAAGCCATTGCAAAAGGCCTTCCCGCTTCACCGGGTGCCGCAACGGGAAAAGTCGTATTTAATGCGGATGACGCAGAATCGTGGGCGAAGAACGGCGAAAAAGTCATTTTGGTTCGAATTGAAACTTCTCCGGAAGATATCGGAGGAATGCACGCTGCTCAGGGTATTTTGACGGCGCGTGGCGGAATGACTTCGCATGCTGCGGTGGTCGCTCGCGGAATGGGAAAATGCTGCGTAGCGGGTTGCGAAGGAGTCCATATCGATTATAACAAGAAAGAATTTACGGCCGGTAATACAATGGTCCGCGAAGGTGATTATATTTCACTCAACGGAAGTACGGGAGAAGTTTATCTTGGTCAGGTAAAAACCATCGATGCCCAATTTAGCGGAGATTTTTCTATATTAATGAAATGGGCTGACAGTGTGAGAAAATTGAATATTCGCACAAATGCTGATACGCCTCTAGATTCTCAAATCGCTCGCAAGTTCGGCGCCGAAGGGATTGGACTTTGCCGTACGGAGCATATGTTCTTTGAAGGAGACAGAATCGTAGCGATGCGTGAAATGATTCTCGCTGATAATAAAGAACAACGCGAAAAAGCATTGGCAAAACTTCTTCCCATTCAGAGGGATGACTTCGAAAAGATTTTTACCGCGATGAACGGACTACCCGTTACGATTCGCCTTTTGGATCCGCCGCTCCATGAATTTGTTCCTCATGAAGCAGCTAACCAGGAAGAAATGGCGAAAGCAATGAATGTTCCGGTCGAGTTAATTCGCCGGAAAGTTGCGAGTCTTCACGAATTTAATCCGATGCTTGGGCATCGGGGGTGTCGTTTGGGAGTGACATACCCTGAGATGTACAATATGCAATCACGCGCGATCATTGAAGCGGCTTGCAATATGAAAAGAAAAGGAATTAAGGTTTATCCCGAGATCATGATTCCGCTCGTCGGAACTTTAAAAGAGTTTTCGCTCTTAAAAAGCCAAATGCTTCAAGTGATTGAGAAGGTTTTTCAGGAAAAGAAAACGAAGGTCGATTATAAAATCGGAACCATGATCGAAATTCCGCGTGCAGCGCTTGTTGCTGGCCGGATTGCGGAGGAAGCTGAGTTCTTTTCATTTGGAACGAACGATTTGACTCAGATGACCTTCGGTTATTCCCGGGATGATGCGGGAGTGTTTTTGAAAGATTACATTGAGCAAGGCATCCTCGAGAAAGATCCATTCACTACCGTTGACCAGGAAGGCGTTGGCGCCCTGATCCGGATGGGAATTACAGAGGGACGCAAAACGAGAAAAGATTTGAAAGTCGGAATTTGCGGAGAGCATGGCGGCGATCCGGCATCGGTGGAATTTTGTCACTCTGTCGGAATGAATTATGTCAGCTGTTCGCCGTTCCGGGTTCCGATCGCCCGTTTGGCTGCTGCTCAAGCTGTTCTTAAACGTAAAGCATAAACTTGAAAACTAGTCGCATGGCTAGAAAAAAGAAAAAAATTAAAAAGACGCTACGAAAATCCAAGCATGTTTCAAAATCCACTGCTTCATCTCCCAAAAAACGGGAGATGAAACAGGAGGAGCCAGCGAATTTGAAAATTTCGCCGAAAGAAGAATCTCCGGCGCTACCGTCTCGCCCATCACAACCGAGGAGAGAGGCCGTTCTAGAAGACGGTGGAAAAGAAGAAATAGCCGGAAGAGACGGAGATGGGGAAGTTACGCTGGATAAGACAGCCATGCGGATTTATCTTCAACAAATCGAGATGATTCCGCTGCTCACCCCGGAAGAAGAAATTGACCTGTCACAGAAAGTTCAGTCGGGCACACGAGGTGCGAAAGAAGCGCGCCATAAAATGATCCGGTCGAATTTACGCCTCGTGATCAGCCTCGCGAAGCGTTATGCCAATATCGGCCTTCCGTTTTCTGATTTAGTTGAAGAAGGCAATATTGGGCTCATGCGCGCGGTAGATAAGTTCAATCCCGAACGCGGATACCGGTTTTCAACGTATGCCTCTTGGTGGATCAAACAGGCGATTATGCGAGCGCTTTCCAACCAGGGGAAAACGATCCGTGTGCCGGTTTATATGTACGATACCATTTCGAAATGGCGAAAATTACGTGAAAGTTTAATTCAAAAATACAGTCGGATTCCGACGCGGAAAGAAATGGCCGATGCGATGGGGATTCCCATTGCGAAGGTGAAAGAAATCGAAAGGATCGCGACGCAGCCGAGTTCTCTCAATGCGCCGATCAGTATTGACGGTTCTGCGGAAATTATTGACTTGATTCAGGATGTATCCAGCGCAACGCCGGAAGAAAACATAGAAACGCTTTTTGAAGGAGAAAGAATCGAAAAACTTCTTCATCTGGTGGACGAGCGGGAACGGCAGATTTTAATTCTCCGGTTTGGTTTGAAAGATCACGAACCCCACACGCTTGAAGAAACGGCCAAACAATTTTGTGTGACACGTGAACGCATTCGCCAAATCGAAATGGCTGCCATTAAAAAAATCCGTTATGTACTTGAACTCAAGGAGGAGAAATTTGAAGACTATGTCCGCTGAAAAAAAGATGACGTTAAAGGGGTTACGTTCTTTAATTCGGGATGTTCCTGATTTTCCGAAGCCGGGAATTCTGTTTAAGGATATTACGACCCTGCTCAAAAATGCGAGTGCCTTGCGTTTTACCGTGGGCAAATTTGCGTCCAAATTCACAGGATCCCAAATCGATCAAGTGGTTGCCATCGAATCGAGAGGATTTATTTTTGGTTCTGCGCTGGCCATTAAATTGAAATCAGGTTTTGTGCCGGTCAGGAAGAAAGGGAAACTTCCCGCAAAATCAGAATCTGTTTCTTATACGTTGGAATACGGCCAGGATTCCCTGGAAGTGCATGTCGATGCCATTCAAAAAGGCACGCGTGTGGTGATTGTGGATGATTTGCTGGCAACCGGCGGAACTGCGGAAGCAGTCGTGAAATTGATAGAAAAATTAGGCGGCGAAGTTGTCGGTCTTGCATTTCTTGTCGAGCTTTCTTTCCTGAAGGGGCGAGAGCGTTTAAAAGGGTACCCCATTCATTCTTTGATTACCTTTTGAGTTAAATTAAGGAACATCTCCGGAAGAGGATAAGTCACTTTTCTGTGCAAAGGGTTCTGCTGAGGGGTATCTATGTTTTTTTCATCAAAAGGAATATGCCACAGTGAAACCCGATCAATTTCAAGGATGAAACAATGAAAATCACAAATGCTTTAGTATGTTTGGATGTTGAATCCACCGGCGTGTGGGTGGAAAAAGACAAGATTGTTGAACTTGCCATGGTGAAGTATGGCGTAGATGGCAAGAAAGAGACTTTTTCCCAACGAATTAATCCGGGTATTCGCATTCCTGAAGTGGTGACCAAATTGACCGGAATTTCGGACGAGGATGTGAAGGATAAGCCTTACTTTAAACAAGTAGCAAAGGGAATTCTAGATTTTATTGGAGAAGCGGATCTGGGCGGGTTTAATCTTGAGCGGTTTGATCTTCCGCTGCTGGAACGCGAATTCGAGGAAGCGGGCATGGAATTTGAGTGGAAATGCCGAAAGATTTATGATGCGCAAAAGGTGTTTCACCTGAACGAAAAACGGGATCTGTCTGCGGCTTATAAATTTTATTGTGATAAAGATTTAATCAATGCGCATTCTGCTTTGGCAGATAGTGAAGCCGCGTATGAAATTCTTAAAGAGCAGGTGAGAAGGTACGGCGAAGGCACGGACGATATTTCGGTGCTGAATAAATTTGAATATACTTTAAACGCAGATTATTATGACGCGGAGCGGAAGTTCTGCTGGTGGAACGGGAAGCTCTATATGATGTTCGGAAAATATGCGCGTAAAATTCCGCTGGAAGATGTTGTCAAAACCGACCGGAATTATTTGAATTGGATTTTAAATGTAGACTTTTCAGACAGTATCAAAAACATTATCCGGCAGGCGATTAACGGGCAAATTCCGCAATATAAATCTGCTTCTTGACTGGGTACCGGGTACGCGGGGGACATGTTGAGCGTTAATCGATCAGCTGATCTTAACTCGCATTTTCGATTGATTGAACATTCATTCTGGAGCATTCCAAATATATGATGAAAAAATTTAATCACGGCGAAAGCCGCCATTATCATTCGAATCGTCCGCATCACCGGCATGTATCTCCGGTCCGTACCCGCCAAGCCGGCGAGGCCGAACGGCGGTTTTTAGCCGGGACGGCGGTGGATCCGTCGCCAAGAATACGGCTTGAGGACGGCTCGAGCGAAATGACCATGCGTGTCATGGACCTGATTTGTCCGATTGGCATGGGCCAGCGCGGATTGATCGTCGCGCCGCCGGGGTCCGGGAAAACAACTTTTCTGAAACACATTTGCGCGTCCGTAGCCAAAAGCTCGCCGGCGGCGAAGCTCTATTGCCTGCTCATTAATGAGCGGCCGGAAGAGGTCACGGATTTTCGCCGGAGTGTGCCGTCCGAAGTGCGCTCGTCCTCGCTGGATGAAAGCTATGAACATCATATCGCGACCGCCGATAAGCTCATGCGGCAAATTTTTGAAGAAGTCGCCGATGGGCGAGATGTGGTGCTTTTGCTGGATTCACTGACGAGGCTGGCGCGCGTTCATAATGCGGAACAACGCACAAGCGGTCGGACGCTTTCGGGCGGTGTGGATGCTCGGGCGCTTGAGGTGCCGCGGCGGATTTTCGGCGCCGCGCGAAAAATTGAAAACGGAGGGTCGCTGACGATTCTCGCGACCATTCTGGTGGACACCGGCAGCCGGATGGATCAGGTGATTTTTGAGGAATTCAAGGGGACGGGCAATATGGAGATTTATCTGTCTCGCGAGATTTCAAACCGCCGCATTTTTCCGGCTGTGGACATTTCCAAAAGCGGAACACGCAAGGAAGAGTTATTGTTAGACGCGGATGAACTTGGGCAGATCAGGAAAATCAGGCGGATATTGGCCGAATTTACGCCGGCTGACGCTATGAAGAAGTTGATCGACGAGCTTGCGAAATATCCGGCAAACCGGGAACTGCTCGCGAAGCTCGGCGTTTAACAAAAACTTCTCTGTTTTAACTCCGGTTGTTGACCCAAATTTCATTTTTGATTGGAAAGGCCTTGAGGTATAATGCTCGCACATTTGCACTCCCAAAAAAGCTTGTGCCCCCATCCCTGTTTTCGACTGGGATGGCGATGTAAAGTCGTGCCGTGTGGATTTACGGGTGCGACTGTATGTTTATTGTGATAGAAAGAATAACCGTTATTGCCCCCATAGCTCAGGTGGATAGAGCACCGGACTCCTAAGCCGGGGAGACTGGTTCGAGTCCAGTTGGGGGCAATTTTCAGCTCTGTATAATGGTGGCGGTCGCAGTAATCCTGCCACGGATGTTGTTTAGTGCGAGGTTGTTTACCAGTAGCCCCAGCAAAGCGGGGGCCGCGCAGGTTTCTGCTCAATTTGACATCGTGAGGTGCGTATGGCAAAACAAGGGAAGCAAAAGATCACACTTGCTGAAACGAAAGCAGATTTCAGGCGCCAGATTCGCAAAAAACTTAAAACACAGAGCGAAGCTTCCCGGATCAAAAAAAGCGAAGCGGTCATTAAGAAATTAAAAGAAGATCCGGATTTCAGGAAAAGCAATTCGTTTATGGTTTATGTTTCGACTGAGGAAGAAGTTCGGACCCGGAGTTTACTCGAGCTTTTACTTCAGGCCGGAAAATGTGTGACGGTTCCTTTTGTCGAGCCCAAGACAAACGAATTGATCGCGGTTGAAGTGATGGATTTCTATCAGGATTTAATTCCGGGAAGATTTGGTATTTTAGAGCCGCGGCCGGACATTGTTGCGCCGTTTAATTTAGACGATCTTGATATCGTTTTGGTCTCCGGTCTTGCGTTTGATAAGAAGAATTTCCGCCTCGGCCGCGGGAAAGGTTATTATGACCGGTTTTTAAAACGCCTTTCGCCGCGTACGAAAACATACGGGCTCGCGTTTGATTTTCAAGTGTTTAAAGCAATTCCTGTTGCTCTACATGATGAGAAAGTTGATAAAGTGATTACGAATTGAAAAAAAGCGTATCTGTTTAGCGTTCCGAAGTGATTATCCGTAATGAGGTTACCAACTTTTTGGTCATTCCCGCGAACGCGGGAATCCAGAAACCATGGATGCCCGCTTCCCCCGGAAAAGCTGGGGCCGGCCCTTTCTTTCCCAAGGGAAGCATGCGGGCATGACACAAGTTGATGCGTTTGCTGCTTCAAAGCGCTAAATATTTATGGCATGATTGTTAAATAAAAGGATAGATTATGATCAAAATATTGGCAATTGGTGATGTGGTTGGGAAACCCGGGCGGGAAGCATGTCGAAAAATTATTCCGAAACTCCGGGAAAAGTTTGATCTTGATTTTGTTGTCGCAAATGGCGAAAACCTTGCCGGCGGTTCGGGTGTGACCAAAGATACCGTTCAGGAATTGTTAAATGCCGGAGTCGATGTCGTGACGACGGGAGATCATATTTTCAAAAAGAAAGAAACCAAAGAAGTACTGGAAGCGCATATGGACGTTCTTTTGCGGCCGCTGAATTACCCGCAAGGTGTTCCGGGACAGGGATTTACCGTGATAACAACAAATAAGGGAATCAACATTGCCGTTGTGAATTTAATGGGCCGTGTTTTTATGCAAGCCGTTGACTGTCCGTTCAAAGCAATCGATGCGGTGTTGAATGGAATTAAGAAACGCGCAAATGTTGTTTTAGTGGATATTCATGCTGAAGCGACTTCGGAGAAAGTCGCCATGAGCTGGTACTTGGACGGCCGGGTCAGCGCGGTTTTCGGGACGCACACACATATTCAAACGGCAGATGAAACTGTTCTCCCGAAAGGGACGGCATTTATTTCGGATCTTGGAATGACCGGGCCGTACAAGTCGGTTTTGGGGCGCAAGATTGATCAAGTGATTGAAAAATTTTTAACACAAATGCCGGTCAGAATGGAAGTTGCGGAAGAAGATGTCAGGCTTTCGGGTGTGCTCATTGAGATTGATTCCGAATCAGGGAAAGCGAATACCATTGAGCGGGTTCAGGAGAAAATGTAATGGGAAAAAAGATAATGAAACTATAAGCGTGTTTTTATGTCATTCCCGCGAAAGCGGGAATCTATAGTTCGATGGATCCCCGCTTAGAGCATGCGGGGATGACATAAAGTGCTTGACGAAATGACACAATTTCAATTGTGTCATGGGGAAAATGATGAGTGATAGCATTCCGTCTCAGAAAATATATAAAGTTGGCGAAATTACACGGTTGATCCGTACCCTTCTTGAAAATGAATTTAGAAATGTCTGGATTGAAGGAGAGATTTCCAATTTTAAGCACCACAGTTCGGGACACATTTATTTCACCCTGAAAGATGAAGCGGCGCAGATCAATTGCGTGTTTTTTGCCCGCGAAAACCAGCTTCTGAAATTTGAACCCAAAGACGGCTTGCAGGTGATTACGATCGGCCGGATTTCGGTCTATGACCAGCGCGGGACCTATCAAATTTATGTTCAACGGATGGAACCGAAAGGGCTCGGTGCTCTTCAGCTTGCGTTTCTGCAATTAAAAGAAAAGCTTGAGAAGGAAGGACTGTTTGACGCTGCACGTAAGAAGTTAATCCCAAAATTCCCAAAGCGAATCGGAATTGTGACGTCGCCGACAGGCGCTGCGATCCAGGACATGATCAAGGTGTTTAAAAAATGTGAATTTGGGCTGGAGGTTTTTATTTATCCGGCGCGTGTTCAAGGCGACGGCGCGGCGCTTGAAATTGTTGAAGGACTTGATCAATTTAATCGATATACCGGTTTTCTTGATTTGATTATCATCGGGCGCGGCGGCGGAAGTTTAGAAGATTTATGGTCCTTTAATGAAGAAACGGTGGCACGTGCCGTCGCGCGCTCCGAGATTCCGGTTATTTCAGCGATCGGTCACGAAGTGGATTGGACGATTGCGGATTTTGTTGCCGATTTGAGAGCTCACACTCCCACGGCCGCAGCAGAATTGGTCGTAAAAAATTGGAACGAACTTGAAACGAGGCTCCGGGAAAACCGCGAGCGAATGCAAAACAGCATGGAAATTGTTTTGAAACAGAAGCGCGAAACTTTTAATATTCTGAAGGATAGTTATGCATTCCGGCAGCCGCTTGCATATTTGGATCAATGGAAGCAACGCGTGGATGAACTTGTGCGGCAAATGCCGAATTACGTTCAGGGAATTTTCAATCAAAAAAAACACGGACTTCAAAATGTGGTGGGGAAATTAGAGGCGCTAAGCCCGCTTGCAATCTTAAGCCGGGGCTATAGCATCACGTTTGATTTTCGCGGGCACGTTTTGAAACAGACCTCGCAGGTAAAAGCAGGGCAATTGATTCAGACACGTTTGAAATCGGGGACTATCGAATCTAAAATTATCAAAGTAGAGGAGTAAATATGGAACAGGAAATTAAATTTGAAAAAGCGCTCGAACAATTGGAGAAAATTGTTGAAGATTTAGAAGGCGGAAATTTGTCGCTTGAAGACGCAATGAAAAAATATGAAGAAGGGGTCAAGCTTTCGCGGCTTTGCTCGCAAAAATTGGGGCAGGCCGAAAACAGGATTGAGTTTCTGACGCGAGCGCTGAACGGAAAAGTAGATTTAGAAGCGCTTGTTTCCGCGAGCGAAGGGAAAGAATCGCCGGAGCGAAAAAAAAGTAAAAAAGCGCAGAAGCATCCGGCATCGCCCGACGGCGATTTGCTGCTTTCGTAAAAGTAAAGAAGAAATTACGGTTCCTATGGAGAATCCATGAATGTCAAAAACATTGAATGACGATTGGAAGGAAAAAGTTTCGCGGATTGACGCAAAGTTAAACCAATTGCTTCCCGAACCGTCCGTTTATCCAAGTATCATTCAGGAAGCCATGCGCTATTCGGTTTTAAACGGCGGAAAACGTTTCCGGCCGGTCCTTGCGCTTTCCGTCTGCGAAATGTTGACCGGATCAAGTGAAGAAGCGATTCTGGCTGCTTGTGCGGTTGAGTTCATTCATTCATACTCGCTGATTCACGATGATTTGCCTTGTATGGATAATGACGATTATCGGCGTGGACAGTTGTCCTGCCACAAAAAGTATGGGGAAGCGATTGCGCTTCTTGCCGGCGACGGGCTTTTGACGCTTGCATTTGAAGTGATTAGCCTGATGCCGGATGGCGGTAAAGTCAAACGTATTTTGAATGAAGTGGCGCGAGCTTCCGGAACTTCCGGAATGGTTGGGGGGCAAGTGGCGGATATGCTTGCGATCAATCAAGAGATGGACATAGCTAAATTAGATTATATCCATGTCCATAAAACCGGACAGCTTATTCGCGCCAGCTGTTTGGTGGGTGCAATTGCGGCCGGAGCGCCAGAAGAGGACGAGAAAAATATCCTTAAATATGGTGAATATTTGGGATTCGCATTTCAATTGGTAGATGATATACTGGATAGCGATGGCTACATGAAGTTGATGAATTCTCACCAGGTGACGGAGAAAGCAACCGAAATGGTTTTGAAAGCAAAACAAGCCGTCGCGCGATTTAAACGGAATGAGTATTTGCTTCAGATAGCGGATTTTGTTTTAAGCAGGAAAGGATAGCCGTTTTTAAAGAGATGGACAGTGTTATTTCGTATTCATTAATAGAAAAAATAAATTCTCCGGAAGACCTCAAGAAGATTCCGCTGAAGCAGCTTCCTGAAGTTTGTAAACAATACCGGCATTTCCTGATTGAATCCGTTTCGAAGACCGGCGGACATTTAGGCGCGAGCTTGGGTGCATTAGAGCTGACTGTTGCGCTTCATTATGTTATGGATTCTCCGAAGGATAAAATTTGCTGGGATGTCGGGCATCAGGCGTATGTCCATAAAATGATAACCGGCAGGCGTAGCCGGATGAATACGCTTCGCCAAAAAGGCGGGCTAAGCGGTTTTCCGAGCCACTTTGAAAGTGAACACGATCCGTTCATTGTCGGACATGCTTGCACAGCGATTTCTCAGGCGCTTGGGCTCGCCGTTGCGCGCGATCTTGCCGGCGGAAACGAAAATATTGTTGCGATGGTGGGGGACGGGGCATTGACCGGCGGGCTTTCCTTTGAAGCGCTGAATAATGCGGGACATCTCGGAAAACGGATGTTGATTATTCTGAATGACAATAAAATGTCGATTTCGAAAAATGTCGGAGCCATTAGCAAATATTTGAATCGTGTCATTACCAATCCTTTGTATAACCGGGTTCGCGATGAAGCCCAGAAGCAACTTCGCCGGTTTCCACGCCTCCGAAAACTGGCGGATTACGGGTTGGAAAGTTTTAAGCATCTTTTAGTTCCCGGACTTCTTTTTGAAGAATTAGGGTTTCGTTATTTCGGACCCACGAACGGCCATGATGTGATTGAGCTGGTTAAGACGTTAAAAAAAATCATGAAATTAAATAATGCGTGTCTTTTGCACGTCATGACGGAAAAGGGCAAGGGTTGTGTGTTTGCAGAAAAAGATGAAGAGCGGCTTCATGGTGTGGCGCCTTTTAATCTGAAGACCGGTGAGAAAATTACCGCCCCGGCGGAGTTTTCAGTTGAAGATGAAATCACATATACACAAGCCTTCGGTAAAGCGATCATCAAATTGGCGGAAGAGGATAAACGAGTGGTTGCGATTACTGCAGCGATGCCGTCAGGAACGGGGCTTTCGGAATTTGCCGAAAGATTTCCGGATCGTTTTTTTGATGTCGGAATCGCGGAACAGCACGCAGTGACATTTGCGGGCGCACTGGCTAAACAGGGCTTTAAACCTATTTGTGCGATTTATTCATCCTTTCTTCAGCGCTCGCATGATCAAATCATTCACGACGTGGCGCTCCAGAGATTAAATGTTGTTTTGTGTCTTGATCGTGCCGGGTTGGTTGGAAGCGACGGAGCGACGCATAACGGTATTTTTGATTTTAGTTATTTGGGGCACATTCCGAATATGGTGATTGCTGCTCCGAAAGATGATGTGGAACTTTACCATATGATGAAATTAGGGATTGAGGCCTCGGACGTATTTGCGATTCGTTATCCGCGGGCGACGGTTTCGGCCAAGATCAAATCGCCAACGAAATTGTTTGATATCGGAGAGGGCGAAATGATCCGCGAAGGAAAAGACGTCGCGATTTTAGCCATTGGAACCATGATCGAACAAGCACTTGATGCGGCAGAACGTCTATCCAAGGAAGGGATCGAAGCGGCCGTTTGTAATATGAGATTCGTTAAGCCCCTTGATGAAAAATTAATTCTGGAAATCATTAAGAAAATCCGGTGTGTTTATACCATTGAAGAACATGTGTTAGCCGGCGGGTTCGGCGCAAAAGTGCTTGAATTTTTTGAACGCAAAGGGATCGAAGGAATCCATGTGAAACGTTTTGCGCTTCCGAATGAATTTATCGAACAGGGAAATCGGGACGTGCTCTTTTCGGAATTCGGGCTTTCGGGAGAAAAAGTCGCGAAAGCAATGATGGAAGATATGAGATTGGTTGGAGAGATCGAACGGGGACGAGTATGAATTTGGGAGAGCAGAGAAAAACAATTCAGCAGGTTGCGATTTATACCAATTTAAGCCGGCCGAAAGCAGACGAAGCGCGCCTCCGTTTGTGCGAATGGCTTGCAAAGCGGAATATTGCGATCAAGGAATTGGACGAGGTGTTTCAGGAAAGTGATATTGCTGATGCGGATTTAATCATTTCTCTCGGGGGAGACGGAACGATTCTTCGTTTGGTGAGTAAGATGATCCGTCCGGCGATTCCCGTGCTCGGCGTCAATTTGGGAAGTTTGGGATTTATCACCGAAGTCCGCGAGGAAGAACTTTATGATGAGCTGAAATCAATTTTACTCGGGCAATATGAAGTTGAGGAAAGAATGCTTTTAAGCGCGACTGTCAGATTTGGCGAAGGCGTTGAAAACCGGGGTTTAGAACGGCGATTGCAGGCCTTGAATGATATTGTGGTTAACCGCGAAGGGCTGACGCGGTATATGCACGTTCAAGTGGAGGTCGGAGGCGAAACGGCTATTGCGTTTTATGGCGATGGTGTGATTATAGCGACACCGACCGGTTCAACGGCGTATTCATTATCGGCGGGAGGATCGATCGTTCATCCTTCTCTCGATAATATGATGATTACGCCGATTTGCGCGCATACGTCGGCATCGAGATCTCTTGTGGTTTCCGGAAATCAAGTTGTTAAAATTCGAATCCGATGTGATTCTGATAAGGAAAAAGCACTGCTGAGCGCCGATGGCCAGGTTGATCTCGCGATTGACCATGAAACGGTTGTCGAAATCACAAAAGCTGAGAATCGTTTTCTGCTTGTCAAAAGTTCAAAACGGAGCTACTTTGGTACTTTAAGGGAGAAATTTAATTTTCCCGGATGAAGTTTAGAATAACAATATAAAATAGAAATGATTTTATAAGTCCTCCTATCCGTCATTCCTGCATGCTTTCCCTCGGGAAGGCGAGGGCTGGCCCTGTATTTCCAGGGAAGCGGGAATCTACAGATAGTGGATCCCCGCTTTTCCGCCCAACAGGACGGCGGATCCGCCAGTTTGTTAGGTGGACGCGGGGATGATAGCCTTTATGAAATCACTTTTTAATAAAATTGGATTGTTTATGGCAAACATATTAATTGTGGATGATGAAGTTGATTTATGTGAAGAGTTTTCAAAAATTCTCACCGAAGAAGGGCACTCTGTTGATAGTGCCCTGGACGGGGAAACGGCGCTCAAAAAGGTAGATCTCAAGCATTATGATCTTATTTTTCTTGATGTGTTAATGCCCCGGATGGAAGGGCGCGAAGTGTTGGAGAATATTCGGAAAAAGTGTGCGTCGCCGATTGCAATTATTTCTGCTTATTTATCTCAGGACAAAGAAAAGGAAGCTTTGAAGCTTGGAGCCGTGGCATGTTTCAAAAAGCCGTTTGATCTGAAGGATATCAAGCGGCTGATTGATAAAGTGGCTTCAGGCGCAAAATAAAGAACCATATGCATATGTCAGAACGTTTTTTTCAAGATAAAGGGATTCAAGCCTATACGGGAACGGAGCTCCTTCTGAAGGGGGCTTTGGAAGGAAAAGTCAGCTTGCTGACCGGTTATCCGGGCTCTCCCGTGGCGGACTTTTTTAATGCCGGGAAAACGATTCGCGATTATCTTCGTGAAAAAGGAATTGTTTTCCAAGTTGCCAATAACGAAGCCTTGAGTGCCGCGCGTTTAAATGGTGCTCAAATGGAAGACATTAAAGCGATCGCGGTGATGAAAAGTGTAGGCGCTCATGTGGCGAGCGATGGACTGGCGTTGGGAAATATTGCCAAAACATCGCACAAAGGTGGCGCGCTCGTTGTGATCGGAGACGATCCATGGTCGGAAAGTACGCAAGTGCCGACAGATTCGCGCTATTTATCGAAACACCTGCATATGCCGGTTCTCATGCCCGGGACTTTTCAGGAACTTAAAGATTGGGTGTCCATCGGGCTTGACCTTTCTGCGAAATCAAATCTTTTCATTTCTTATATTGTGACCACTAATTTGGCTGATGGGGGCGGAACAGTTTCTGTTTATGGAAATCAGGCACCGACGATTAATGCGCGGCGTCCTGTTGAAATTGATACCGCCTCGATTCCGGTCGAAGAAACGGTGGTTTTATCTCCGAGGACAGCAGCCCGGGAAGAAACGCTGGCGGATCGCTACGGCGACCTTCTTCATTTTTCAGAAATGTATGAATTGAATAAGATTTTTCATCGGGAAGGGACGAACAAAATAGGTTTTATCACTTCCGGGATTGCCCACAGTTATCTTGAACATGCGCTTTACGAATTAGGTCTGCAGGAAAAAACAAAAATTTTAAAGCTCGGCCTTGTGTTTCCTTTGGATCCGGAGATTATTCAGGAGTTTTGTGATAGCGTTGAGCAGGTGGTTGTGATTGAAGAAAAAAGGAATTTTGTTGAGTCTCAGGTGACCACGATTGTCAAAGACCTTTATCAAGCCGGTAAGATGAAGCGCTCGACGCCTGTTTGGGGCAAGCAGTTTCCGTTTGATTTGCCGGGAGTTCCTTCGACGCGCGGTTTAAATCCGTCCATGGTGATCGAACTCATTGCTCCGCTTCTCATGAAAATTTTGCCCGAGAGTGCAGGGATTGATCGCAAGCGAGTGGATGCGGAACTTGCTTTAATAACGGAAACGACGAAATTCCAATTTCAAATTCCGCAACGGACGCCAACCTTTTGTCCCGGCTGTCCGCATCGGGATTCCGCAAGTGTCCTTCTTGAAATCAAACGGGATTTTAAGAGTGCCGGTTATATGCGGAAATATCATAAGCGAGAGCCGATGGATCTGTTGTTTCATGGTGATACGGGTTGCTATACCATGCTCATGTTTGATCCGAACAAAGATCTCATGCACAATTATTCCGGAATGGGCCTCGGCGGCGGAACCGGTGCCGGAATCAATCCTTTTATTACCAATAAACAAGCCGTGTTTATGGGGGATTCCACATTTTTCCATAGCGGAATGATTGCGATTTCCGACGCCATTAAACACAACCAGGACATTACATTTATTATTCTTGATAACGGCGCAACGGCCATGACGGGTCACCAGCCGACGCCGGGGCAGGAATATGATATCGTCGGAAATAAGACAGTGATTCAAAAAATTGATGACGTGATTTGCGGAATGACAAGCGGAACAGAAATCCGCGTTTCACGGACGAATCCGAGTTACAGGACGGAGTATCGCGATTTGCTTGAAGAAACGCTGCTTCAGGACGGCGTGAAAATTATTATTGCTGATAAAGAATGCGGAATTACATATGACCGGAAAGTTGCGACCGAAGAAAAGAAGGTGATTCGTCAAAAAGGCTTTTTGCCGGAAAAGAAAGTCATTAATGTGACTCCTGAGACGTGTGAATATTGTCTTGAATGTACAAAAGCAACCGGTTGTCCGGGGCTCACCATTGAAGCCACTCCTCAGGGGCCGAAAATGGTAACGGATTTGAGCTTGTGTAAAGCCGACGAAGCTTGCACTCGGATTCATGCGTGTCCTTCGTTTGAGCGGGTGATTATTAAGCGCAAACAGGCGGTTCCTAAGATTCCGTTTGGGCTTGAGGAATTAAGTACCATTCCTTCTCCGAAAAGTGATTTGTTTCAAGACACATGGCGTGCTTATGTCGCCGGAGTCGGCGGAATGGGAATCGGTGTCGTCACAGCGATTCTGGTTCAGGCGGGTGTCAAACAGGGGTATCAAGTTCAATTTGTGGACAAGAAAGGGCTTGCAATCCGGAATGGGGGTGTATATTCGCACATCGTTTTTTCAAAAACCGGAATTGAACTTTCTCCGATTACGCCTTATGGGAAAGCCAATCTGTTAATTGGCCTTGATTTTTTAGAAGCCGCGCGGAGTATTCACCCTAAAATGAATTTGCGTGTTGCTAATCCGCGTTTAACTTCCGCTTTAATCAATACACACATTACGCCGACGATGGGGATGCTTCTTGGAAAAGATCAGTTTGATCACAAAGGCCTTGAAGAAGCGATCCGGCGGATGACTCGAAGGGATAAATATTTCTCGTTGAATATATCGGACATTTCGCAACGGTTTTTGGGGAATACGGTATTTTCGAACATTGTGATGCTTGGTTTTGCTTTTCAAAAAGGGTTGCTTCCGATCGAACTGGAAACGCTTGAATGGGCGATTGCGAAATCTGTGCCGGGTCGCGCGCTTGAAGAAAATATGGATGCGTTTCATTTGGGGCGTCTATGCGCGGAAAATCCGGGACGGTTTATTCATCAAGAACCGGATACGTACGAATCCATGATGAATGAGAAGGAAGAACTTCTAAGCCGTGCCGGCCGCCGCGGGAAGAAAGTATCCCGTATCTATAAGAATTTAGTTACCCGGACGGTCGCTGCGCTTCGTTTGGATGATGGCGTGAATATGCATCTGGCAGTGAATATTTATGATTTGATCCGGTACGACAACATCAATTATGCTCGCGTCTATGTGGACATTGTTAAAAAGATAAGGGATCTTGACCGCGCTGAATATCAATTCGAAGCGACAAAAGCCGCGATTCAATATCTTTATAAAGTAATGATGATTAAAGACGAAGTGTATGTCGCGCATTTGCTGACGAGCGAAGAAAAAAGAAAACGGGATTATGAACGATACCGGATTGACCCTGAGAGAGGGGACCGTTTGACCTATCTTCATTTCACTCGCCCTGAATTTGTTATTTTCGGGAAGCAAATTCGTTTTCAGATGGTGACCCGTAATTGGCAGCTTAACATTATGAAGCGGATGAAGTTTTTAAGGAATATACTTCTCGGTTGGCACCGGAAAGAAAAAGAATTTCGCAATTGGTATATCGAGCTTGCGCGGAAATTCTGCTATTCAGATCAAAAGAGTTACCACACTTATGTGAATGCACTTCGTGCCCCCGAAGAAGTCAGCGGATATCGCGAAGTGCGTTATCCCAAAATGGAACTTGCCAAGCAAAAAGCCGAAACCATGCTTGGAATTTGCTACATTCCAGCCAAGGAAATTTCCCGATCGATTCGGATATGAGAAAAGAGTCGTTTCCATGCTTCCGAAAGATGAGTGAAACATGATACCCCCGATTCGGGTCCGGTTTGCTCCGTCTCCCACAGGATCTTTGCATATCGGCGGAATCCGAACGGCTCTTTTTAATTATTTGTTCGCGAAGCATTATGCCGGCACTTTTCTGGTGAGAATTGAAGATACCGATCGCGAACGGTCCGAAAAACGGTTTGAAATTGAAATTCTTGAATCGCTCAAATGGTTGGGGCTTGTGTGGGATGAATATCCGATTCGCCAAAGCGAGAGGCTTCCATTCTATCGTGATGCTGCCGCCAGATTGGTTTCCGCCGGTTTGGCGTATGAAGAAGAAGGTCCGGCCGGAAAAGCGGTTAAATTTAAAATGCCGGAAACAAAAATAAAATTTCCGGATATGGTCAGTGGCCCGATTGAATTTGACGCGAGTCTTTTTGATGATTTAGTGATTATCAAGTCTGACGGATTTCCCACTTACCACTTTGCCTGTGTAATTGACGATCATGAAATGAATATTTCGCACGTGATTCGCGGAGCAGACCATATTTCAAATACACCCCGCCAAATCGCAATTTATGAAGCATTCGGATGGAAAGCTCCGGAGTTTGCACATCTCCCTCTTGTGTTTGGAATCGACGGAACGCTGCTTTCAAAACGCCATGGTGCGGTTTCTTTGGCGGAGTACCGGAAAGAAGGATATTTGCCGGTTGGCATTTTGAATTATCTTGCGTTGCTGGGATGGGCGTCCGGCGGCAGCCAGGAATTGTTTACACTCCAGGAGATCGCGAATTTATTTTCGCTTGAGCATGTCAGTCAAGCGAATGCGCGGTTTGATACGGAAAAATTAAAATGGCTCAATTCGGAACATATCCGGAAACTCTCAAACGATGATTTCTGTGCCCGGCTGAAAACATATTTACAGGAATATGAACCTGATGGTTTAAGGTCGGATGATGGAAGATTAAATAAAGTCATGCCTCTTTATAAAGAGAGAATTCGAACATTCCGCGAGTTTATGGAACAAGCTTGTTTTTTCTTCCAGGATGAGATCAGCTATGATCCGAAAGCGGTTCAGCAGCATTTTAAGGGAGAAGAAACACGCAAGATGTTGGAAGAATGGACGAAAATATTAGAGAGGGATGGTAACTTCGAGGATCCGGCATTGCTTGAGGCGTTGCTTCGGAGTTCTGCGGAAAAGCTTGGCGTGAAGGCGGGACTACTGATTCATCCGACAAGAGTCGCGATTAGCGGGCGCTCCGCAACGCCGGGATTGTTTGAGACCATGGTGATTCTGGGACAAAATTTGGTGCTTAAGCGGCTCCGATATGTGGTGGAATATTATGATAATTTTTCTGAAAACACCTCCTCCCTCTTGAGGGGGGAGGATACAGGTGGGGGTGAAATGTCAGATTCCCCCCAGCCTGACCTTCCCCCACAAGGGGGGAAGGGGACGGAAATAGGGCTATAGGAGATATGAGTATGACAGATTGTCTTTTTTGTAAAATAATTAAGAAGGAAATCCCCGCTAAGTTTGAGTTTGAAGACGAGTTGGTGGTGGCCATTCAGGATATTCATCCGCAGGCTCCCAATCATCTCTTAATCATTCCCAAGAGACATATTGAACGGATCAGTGATGCAGCGGAAGGCGATGCGGAGCTTCTCGGGCAAATCATTTTGCGAGCAAAAGACATCGCGAAGCAGAAAAAAATAAGTGACGGTTTCCGGCTCATTTTTAATAACGGTGAACTTGCAGGACAAAGTGTTTTTCATATTCATCTCCATCTTCTGGGAGGAAGACGAATGAGTTGGCCTCCGGGGTGATGGAAATTCAATAAATATTTTGATGACAGGAGTTATGATATGCATAGGTACGGATGGGATAAAAAAATTTTAATGGTTACTTTGAGCATTTGTCTCGCGGCCGGAGGGTTTTATGGAGTGGCTGGTGCCGCTGATGAAGAAAAGTCCGCTGCGTCTGAGGAGACTCCGGCGGCGGAAAAAGATAAATTATATGCGCTCGAGGTGGAAATTGTTGATATTGAAACCGTGAAAGGTTCCGAGGGGGATGCGGTTCTGACTGTTCAAGATATGCAATCGGGAGATTCATTAAAGCTTTTTGCCGATCAGTATCAGACGCTTATCCGGGTCGGTGGCGAGAAGCAGCTTGCGGCCGATATTATCCGTGGGAGCAAAGCCACGATCATTTACCGGAAAGTTCCGGAGCATGAGATTCCCTTGGCGATTGTGATTAAAGTCCGAGTTTCTTATTAATGTCAGGTTCGGGGCCATTCCCCAATTTTGACAAATCAGGAGGTCGTTACCATGAAGAAGAATTCAGGTTTTACATTAATTGAAGTCCTTATTGTTGTGATTATTTTGGGGATTTTGGCTTCTTTAGTTGTCCCGAGACTTGCGGGGCGAACGGAAGAAGCAAGGAAGCAAGCTGCGCAGTCGGATATTGAAGGCGGAGTTGCGCTTGCGCTTGACCTTTATGAAGCCGACTTAGGGAAATACCCCGCATCTTTAGAAGATTTAGTGAAGAAGCCGGCGGATGCGGCCAAATGGCGCGGGCCTTATTTGAAGAAAGGGCTTCCTAAAGATCCGTGGGGCAATGCATATGTCTACCGTTATCCCGGTAGCCAGAGTGACGGAATGTATGACTTACTGTCTGCCGGATCTGACGGGGAAGAAGGTACGGAAGATGATATTACAAACTGGAAAAAGGAATAAGTCCAAGAGCATGGATTCCCGCCTCCATGGAAGGACAGGGCCGGCCCTCGCCTTACCGAGGGAAAACATGCGGGAATGACAACGGAGAGGGAGATTGATTATGTCGAAAAAAAATCTTAGGAAATTATCATCCGGAAAAGTTGTGATTTTCAAAATTAGAAATCGGCGTGGGTTTGCAGCGATTTGTATGAATCATCTCACAGAAGGTCGAAACCCCGAGCAGGCATTTATGCGAATGGCGAAGGCGGTTAAACGGATTGGATTCCTTTTGTCCGGGAATGTTCCGCGTCCGCGGTAATAAAAAAAGGGGACAGGCATGAATGGCACTGACTTAAAGAATTTTAAACGAAAAACCTCCTAATGCCGAAGTGATTAGTGGTTAATCAAAACACTATCGACACAGGAGGTTAT
>Ga0155201_133_pt1 | contig 26900 bp, 24 predicted proteins | sample RifCSPhighO2_02_FD_106169 | JGI IMG/M metagenome (GOLD analysis project Ga0155201, IMG submission 106169) | Omnitrophica bacterium RIFCSPHIGHO2_02_FULL_45_28 | reverse complement strand
AACAAATACGAACAAAATTAATTATCTAAGTTGGTACTGTTTTTTTAACAATAGCAACATTTCATGAGTAATATGCCCATTGCGAGCCAAAGGACAAATAGGTGGCGAAGCAATCTAACGTTCTGAGATTGCTTCAGCATCTCTTGGAATCACGCTTCGCAATGACGGAGCTGAACGGTTACACCGGACGGAAATTTGTTTGGGAAAGAATCCGAGCACAAGAGCACAGGAACACAAGAAAATATAATGACCTTGTGCACTTGTGCTCATGTGCTCATGTGCCCCCGTACACTCACATCAACATGCTCTGCCACAAATTAAATACATATCCCGTCACGATAATCGCAAGGGTTGTAATCCCGAAAAAAATCGCAATGAGCGGCAGCTTCATCGCACGTCTGAGCAAAATAGCTTCCGGAAGACTGAGCGCGGCCGTTGCCATCATAAAGGCAAGCGCCGTTCCCAAAGAAACGCCTTTCTGAAATAATACCACCGCAATCGGAACAATCGCGGCGCAACTGCCATACATCGGAACCCCGATCAAAACCGCAAGCGGAACTGTCCATATTCCGGTTTTATTTGTGATTGCCTGGATTGCTTCATTCGGCACAAAATTATGAATCAATGCCCCAATTCCGATTCCGATCAATACCCACAGCCAAATTTTGTGGACAATGTCTTTGGCTTCTCCAAATCCAAATAAAATTCTTTCCCAAAAATTCCGATAATCCTTTTCTTTCCCATTTTCATCTTCCGGAGATATAAAATCCCGTACCAAATGTCGCTCTAAACGCAATTTCCCCAAAACGAGCCCGCAAACAACGCCTATCAATATTCCGTTCAGCACATACAAAAGCGTGATTTTGAGGCCAAAATAGCCCAGCATCAACACCACTAAGTATTCATTAATTAAAGGCGACGTCACCAGAAAAGCAAACGCAACGCCAAGCGGAATTCCGGCTGTCAAAAATCCGAAAAAAATCGGAATAGACGAACAGGAACAAAATGGTGTCACCGCACCAAAAAGTGAAGCAAATAAATAACCGAACCCTTTCCGCCGATTCAGCCAATCTTTGACCTTCCGGTGAGGTAAATACGTCCGCAAAATCCCAACCGCAAAAATCATCAGGAATAAAAGGCTTAAAATCTTGACGGAATCATAAATGAAAAACCGGACCATTTCGGTCCATTTCGATTCAGCGGGAAACCTCAACAGGATATCCACAATCCAATTTACGGCCGATTGCAACATGACCCTTCCTTTTGCTGATCGGTTTTATCTCCATCGCAACAACATGGTTTGCTTTTTGCTTTTTCTTCCATTGCTTTATCAATTTTTTCAGCAATTTTCTTAAAAAAAGCTTTAAACCCCGAAATACAACTGTCTTTTTCTCTATTGTCTGTCATAAAACTCCTTTCTGTCAGAATGTGTTATTTCTATTCTATCACGGGATGAGAAAAGTAAAAAGATTACCTGGCACATTTTATCCTCCCCCTTGATGGGGGAGGATGTCCACCTAACATCCGCCAAAATACGCGTCGGACTCGCCGCGCTGTTTGGCGAGAGCTGGCGGACCCCCTGCTCCGCTGTAGCGAAGCCGTGGCTTCGCAGAGGCGAGCGCCGTCCTGTTGGGCGGAAAGGGGGGGGAAGGCAATTCGCTGAAAAATGTACAAACTCTATTATCATATTCAGTGTTTTTATTTTATAATGGATTTTATAAATAATCGGAAAATATTATGAATAAAAAAGTATACTTTGCCGCATTTTTGCTGATCGTCATAACAGCAGCTCTTATCACTTCAAGAATCTTCTACGGAGGCCAAACAATCCGACCGGAATTCAAACGCTCTTTGTGGCGGGTCAATATCATTATGGATCTCATGGGCACCGGATCCCGCGCAAAAGTAAGATTCACCCTCCCCAAAGAAACTGAACGGCAAACGATTTACAATGAACATTTTAATAATGAAGGAATGGTATTTTACATCCGGGACCGGGAAAATACAAAAAATAGAATCGGGTTCTGGCGGTCTGAACTCCTAAATGGTTCCAAAACGATTAAATATACGTTTTCTGTCCTCGCTAAAAGTGCCGATTACCAAATTCCCGCCGGCCTTGTGCGCCCGAAAAAGCCGCTCGAATTCTACCCTGCGGAATTTCAACCGTGGCTTCTTCCTTCCATTGAAATTCAGTCTCAGGATCCGCGAATCAATCAATATCTTTCAAAAACCATTTCAAAAAATGATGCCGTCGGAATAGCTGTTCAAAAAATATTCACCTTTGTCACAACCAAAGTAAAATATCAATCCGAAAAAGGCAGCAAAGACGCCACCAGCACCTTGGACCAGCTTGTAGCGGATTGTGGCGGCCAGGCAAGACTGTTTGTCGCATTAAGCCGTGCGGCAGGGATTCCTTCGCGCATTGTCGGCGGAGTGATTTTGGAAAACGGCGTTAAAAAAATAACGCACGTCTGGGCTGAAAATTATATCGGAAACCAATGGATTCCATTCGACGTCGTCAACCGCCATTACGCTTATATGCCGGCAAACTATCTTGAACTGTACCGCGGTGATTACATTCTCATTAAACATGTCGGGCTTTCCAGCTTCAATTATTTCTTCTCGATGGGAAGAGAAACCATCCCGCCCGTCGATCAGCCATGGTCGCTTTATTCGCTACCGCTTCATTTCCAAAATACCATTTATGCACTTCTCCTGCTTCCTATCGGAACCCTTGTCGTCGGTTTCGCCCGCGTCATCATCGGAATTCCGACATTCGGAACTTTCGCTCCGATTCTGCTGGCACTTGCTTTTCGGGAAATTTCTGTTTTTGTAGGAGTTTCTTGCGTAACAGGCGTTGTGTTTTTAGGCTGGCTGATGCGCACACTGTTAGATTATTTCAAAATTTTAATTATTCCGCGGCTATCCATTGTCATTACAACCGTCGTCATCGTTGTCATTGCTATTATGATGACCGGCTTCCATAGCGGAAAACGTGAAATGCTTTATGTTTCGCTTTTCCCGATTGTAATCATTACATGGATTATTGAGCGTTTTGCCGTCATCCAAGTTGAAGACGGCACGAAAGCAGCTTTTCAGGGCGCTTTGGGAACAACCGTCGTTGCCATCGGCGCCTATTATTTAATGGAATTCGATTTCGTCAAAAAATATCTTTTCGCTTTTCCCGAAATTCTGCTCACCATTATTGCCATTCAACTTCTTTTGGGCCGTTATACCGGCATTCGATTAACGGAACTTTTCCGGTTTAATGAACTCAAAAAAGTGTACGGAAAAAAACAATCATGATCACCGCTCCCGGTCTATTGGGAATGAACCGGCGAAATATTGATTATATTTTAAGCAATAATTCACGAAAATTTTATCCGCTGGTCGATAACAAGCTTCTCACCAAACAATTACTTGAACAGCATGGAATTCCATGTCCCATGCTTTACTTCGAAATTAAACATAATTTTGAATTGAAACTTCTGCGCGAACTTAAACACATGAAAGAATTCGTTGTCAAACCGGCACGCGGTTCGGCGGGACGCGGCATTCTTCCAATCACCGAACAAATCGGAAAAAAATGGAAAACCGCAAAAGGCGAGCTTTTAAGTAAAGAAGATGTCGAATATCATGTATCGAATATTCTGGCCGGCCTTTATTCGTTAGGCGGTGCAGACGACCATGCCTTTCTCGAATATTATGTCCGAAGCCATCCCATTTTCCGTCCGATTTCCTATCAAGGCGTTCCGGACATCCGGCTCATCATTTACCGGGGAATTCCGATAATCTCCATGCTCCGGCTTCCGACCAAAGAATCCGGCGGGCGGGCAAATCTTCACCAGGGAGCAGTCGGCGCGGGCCTCGACATGCGTGACGGCATCACGATCGGCGGCGTTCATCGTGACCGTTTGATCGATAATCATCCGGACACGGACACTAAAATTGCAGGGATCCGGATCCCGTTTTGGAATGACATTCTTGAAATCGGCGCCCGGCTTTACGATATTTTTAAACTCGGCTATATCGGAGCAGATTTTGTCATCGATCAACTCCTCGGACCTCTCATCCTTGAATTAAATGCCCGACCGGGACTCAGCATTCAGCTCGCAAACCGTGAAGGACTGCGACCGTGTTTGGACATCATCGATAAAATGCTCGGCCCCAAACCGGTTGAAAATGAATTATCTCCCGAAAAAAGATTGCGCATTTTTCGGGAAATGCTCGCAGAAGTAAATTCCTAAGGTTTGTCAGCACCGCCCTTAACTTCCCATGAAAGATCCATAGGTTGTTAAGGGCGGGAATGACAGAAAAGCGCAAATTCAGTTTAATAAATGCTCGGCTAAAATTTTAATTCCGATCCCGATTAATATCACTCCGCCAAAGATTTTGATCTTGTCTTCAAACAAGTGCCCGAATTTCCGTCCGATTAACACCCCGAACGCGGAAAGGGCAAAGGTGATCGATCCGATCATGATAACAGGTAAAATAATATTAATTTTTAAAAAAGCGAAGCTAATTCCAACCGCCAAAGCATCGATGCTCGTTGCAACGGACAATGTCATTAACATCCAAAAATCCAGCGGATTGCTATTGTCGTTTTCCGCTCCGGGTTTTATTCCTTCATAAATCATTTTTCCGCCAATGACAAAAAGTAACGCAAATGCAATCCAGTGGTCCACATTCCGGATGATGGCACTCAGGCTGGTTCCCGCACACCACCCGAGGATCGGCATGAGGCTTTGAAAAATTCCGAAGGAAAATCCCATCTTTAAAGCGTGCCGGATTTTTGGGCGTTTTAAAATGAATCCGCTTGTGATAGATACGGCAAAGGCATCCATCGCAAGGCCGAAAGATAAAATAACAATTTCAACAAGATTCATGATTTGTTAAAAACCCGTATAATAGAAAATTGCCTTTCTTGCCCTTTCCTTCATTAATAACTGAATCTTTGCAAAATGAGTATCTCGTATCCTCTTCCCCCCTTGTGGGGGAAGGCAGGGCTGGGGGGGGGATAAGCAAAGATTCTTACCCCCACCTTTATCCTCCCCCATTAAGGGGGAGGGGCTCCATGTCATTTTGCAAAGATTCAAATTAATAATTTAATACGCCCGCCGCAAAACTTTTTCCAACTCTTCCGGAAGGGCCGATTGAATCATGATGTTTTTTTTCGTTTGCGGATGCTGAAAGCTTAATTCCGAAGCATGAAGAAACAGACGGCGAAGGCCGATCCGCTCTTTCAATTTTTTATTCAACACAAAATCACCGTAAACCCGGTCTCCCGCAACCGGATTTTCGTGAAACGCCGATTGAACACGGATTTGGTGCGTTCTCCCGGTTAATAAATAAAATTCGAGCAATGCTAATTTACATTTCGGGAAATTCTGCTTGGTCGCATAAAGCAGTTCCACATTCGGCTTCGCAAGAGGATTGATCTTTGCTCGTACATAATCCGGATGTTTTTCCTCTTTTAAATGATCATTCCATTTCCCTTTGGGCGGTAACGGCCGGTTGCCGACAAGCGCGATGTACGATTTTCGAATAGCATGTTGATCAAACATTGTCCGTAAACTTTTTGCGGTTTCTTCGGTTTTTGCCGCAAGCAGAATACCTGATGTGTCTTGATCAATCCGGTGAATTAGCCATACTGGCCGGTCGGGAGTATCAAACCTCCGGTGGGAATAATCGTAAGGCCCTTCAAAAGCAGCTGATTGTGTTGCCTGCTTTCCAGCCCCGCTTCCTTTCCCGGGGTTGGGGTGTGATAAAACGTCTTCCGGTTTATTCACCGCAATGAGAAAATCATCCTCAAATATTATTTCACAACACGTCATAGCCATTTAATATCTCCCATACTCTATTGAGAACAAAAAGATATCATGTTTTAGATCAACTGACCATTCATTTTCAAATATGAAATGGTGCAGACCTTCTCCCTCTCGAATAAAGAATTCCCAAACGAAAACATACCTTGATTGCGACGGACAATCTATGACAATCCCGTGGACATCCCGTGACAATCCCGTTTACAATCGCATAACATCATGATACGATTTGCCCGAATATTTTATCAATCCTATTTCAGAATTTTCATATTCTATCAATGACCGTTTTATCAAAAAATTTATTTAAAAAGTTACTGGACAGATGGCAAAATCATGCCCCAGTTCCATTCGTTCAACTCTCCTGCGCCCTTGCGCAAATAACCGGACATTCCAAATACATGGATCTTCCATACGCGCGTTTATCCAAACGCCTTGGAAAACAGCTTCCAAAATTAGATCTTCCCGCCCCTAAAGAAAAGACCCGGATTTTAATTCTGATCGATCGGGCGTGCACGCTTCGCTTGAATGTAAGCATCGCTTTTGCGCTTCGGCTGCGCGGTTACGATCCACAACTGATTTACTGTGATGGGGTTTTTAAAATTTGTGAACAGGTCAGCAATCTTTGTCCATCAGCACCGTGCGGTTCCTGTTTATCTCGTACCGAACAAGTCTTGCAAAATGCGGGACTTCCGTATTATCCTCTCAGCCATTTTTTTAAACCGAGCGACAACGAAATAATCTCCGATTGGCTAAAAAAGAAAACGTTTGATCAATTGCGTCACATCGGCTTCTGGCACGGATACAACCTTGAAGAAATGATCTCGCGGACGCTGATTCGCCGGTTTTCTCATGAAGAACCATGGCTGTTTCCAAATTTTCCCAGCCGCCTTCGCATCGCAACCGAACAATCCATGCAGTCGATCCTGGCTTTTGAGCGAATTCTCGAAGAGTTGAATATTTCGCGTGTCTATATGTTCGCCGGCCTTGTCAGCACTTCCTATCCTCTTTTTGTCATTGCCCGGATGAGGGGCCTTGACTGTGCAATCACAGAATATAATTATCATGCGTCTCAAATCATTTTAAAAATTAATGACGCTCCCCAGCTTTTAAATCTGAAAGATGAATGGGCCGCTCGCCGGAATATTCCGCTTAGCGAAACAGAACGCAAGGAGCTTTACCGGTATTTGGATCAAAGGCGAAATCCGAAGGCTCCCGTTTTCTTGGATTATCAGCGAAGCAAAGAAAGCGGAATGGATGATCTCAAACAGCAACTCCGTATTCCTGATCGCGCGCGAATCGCCCTGCTGATTTCAAATTTAACGTTTGATACCTCTCTCCGGCGGGATCGTTCTTTTTTCTCCACGATGAACGAATGGCTTGTCTACAGCGTCCGACGGTTTACCGCGCTTTATCCCAATGACATCCTGATTATTCGTACGCACCCGGGTGAATCATTAATTGCCCCGCTGCAAGTATCTAAACGAATCGGGGACATGTTGATTGAAGCGTTTGGTTATTCCCTGCCGTCCAATGTCCGGCTGATCGATTCGGATAACAAAACCAATACTTTCTCTCTCGGTCAATTGGCTCAGATTTATATCAGTTTTATGTCCAGCGCGCTAAATGCAGAACTGGCATGTAATGGAAAAGCTCAAATTGTGGCGGGCCCGGCACATGTGCGGGGACGGGGATTTACAATTGATCCGGAAACAAAAGAAGAATACGATCATCTTTTAAATCGATTATTCGATCTTCCTCCGATGTCATCTGAACAAAAAAATCTGGCCGAACGGTATGCGCGGTTATCTTTAATGGATTATGGCTTTAAACTTCCGTTTTCTCTTGCGCCAGATGATTTGCTTCGCCATGAGATACGCGAGAAACTATTTAATCTCGATCAGCTTATGCCGAATCATTCAGATGTGTTTGATTATTTCTGTGATGTCATCGCGGGAAAACATCCCGACAATCGTTTTTCCGGGAACCTTGCTACAAATTAACTTCTACGCCGCTTCTCTATTTTCAAATAATCAACCCATACGGATGATACTGATTCGTTTGAAATGAACGATGATAAGAAACTAATAACTGTTTACCGTATTCGATAATGGCCGTCCGCCTCAAAGTGCTCATATTAGTTGAATGCCGTCTATAGCAAAATCCTGTTCCGCTTACAGCAACACCCTTTTTCTGATGAACAATCAAGGATAGGATGACACTATAATTTTCAAGACCGCAATTTACCACGTTTTCGGGGAATAGTCCGATTTCGAATAAGTCAGACTTCCGATAAACCGTACCGGTCGCAAAAAAATCACCTCTTGAAAAAATTTCTTCCGGATCAAATTCGGGAAGTTCTTTTGCGATTTGGTTTTCTTTAAAATAGTATTCCATATATTGTTTGCAATAATAAAAACTCATCCCTGCAGTTTCTTGAATGGCTTTATTCATTCTCGTCAAAAAATTGGCCTTAATCATATCATCGGAATCAACCCGAACAATCCACGGAAACTTCGCTTGCCTAACTCCTTCATTGCAGGCTTTTTCCAATCCCTGATGAATTGTTTTTAAATAAACAATGTACGGGAATCGAGATTTGAACTCTTGAATGATATCTGCCGTTTGATCCCGGCTCCCATCATCCACGCAAATCACTTCGAATTGATCATGCTCATAATCCTGGGCATGAATAGACTCGAGAGATTCCCGGACAAACTTTTCTGAGTCATAGCAAGTCACAATGAGAGAGAATTCAGTGGGAGATGTTTTCATTCCGGAAACATCTCCCACTGAAACGCTTCCCCTTTGGGAATAAACTTGTTTATTTTTTTACCAACCATCCGATATGCCTCATTCGGGCTAATTGTGTTTGGGCTCGCGGGCCGCAACGGTTCTATATCCGCTCGACCAAGTACCGTTCCGAGCTGCAAGTCCCGGGCCGCCCGGCAGCCTCTTCGCTGAACAATAACTGTTTCTAATTCATTTTGTTCAATCCGCTTATTTCCGTCACCAAGCGCACACTCCATTTCGCGAACTTTTAGCACCATATCGCGCCACTCGTTCGGTTCCGTGGAAAAAGCATGATCCGGCCCTTCCTGCTGCCTGTTACTTGTGAAATGCTTTTCAATCACACGCGCACCCAAGGCCACCGCACCAAGCACTGTCGTATGGCCTATCGTGTGATCGCTTAATCCCAAAACAACGTCCGGAAATCTCCGGGCATATTCTTTTAACACATTTAAATTAACATGCTTGAAATTTTCAGGATCTGCCGTGTAATTGGTATTGCATTGCATGACGCACAATTGCGGATTAATTTTTTCAATTAAATGAACGGCTGCTTTCACTTCCGGAATCGTTGAAGCCCCCGTCGAAAGCAATACGGGTTTTTGTTTCGCCGCTATCCGCTCCAAAGATTCATACCAATTGATATCCCCCGACCCAATTTTATACGCCGCTATATATGGTTCCAACATATCAATTGTTTCCAGATCATAAGGTGCCGACAAAAAATGAATCCCCTCCTGATCACAATGTTGCTTTAACTCTTGGGTCCATTCCCATGGCAAGCTTGCCTCCTGATATATTTCAAAAACTGATTTTTTCCACTTTCTTTGATGGGATAACTGCCCGGAAAGAGACTCGAAACCATACCGGCTTACAATTTTTTCGGCTCTGAAATGCTGAAATTTTACTGCATCAGCACCCGCTTTTTTAGCAAGCGCAATCAGTTCCTTTGCTTGTTTCAAGCTCCCATTGTGATTGGCCGCAATATCGGCAATAAAATAGGTCGGATGGTTTAAACTAATGCAACGTCCTTGAATAATTAACATGGGCGCTTGATGATCGCTTTTCATATTTTCTCCCGATAAATCCTGTCAACCGTTCTTGCTTATGCCCGGCATTATATTTATACAATTTGCGTTCGGCAATTTTCTTATGCTCCTCTCCCCCCTTAAGAGGGAGAGGATGAAGGTGAGGGGATAATGAACGAGTTTTATCCACCCTCGCCCTAACCCTCTCCCCCCTTAAAAAGGAGGGAGAGGGAACAATCAAGCTATATAACCTTCCCGTGAATTTTGGTCTGCTTTATCGATTGGTTGATGGCCGTAATTTCAGGGCGCCTATTTAAAAATCTAATCACTTCCTTCGTATCCACCAAAACACCTTTTGATTGAAACTCTTTGGCCACCAATGAAGCTACTTCAAAGTCAGCTTGCGTATCAACCGTCAAACGAAGCTGCCCGGCATGATATCCCCGCAATGATTTCAACTCATGAATCCGAAAATCCTTCGCATGTTCATATGCATAAAATGTCACATGTTCCCGCTCTGCGGGTTTTTTCGCCAACTTATTGATTCGAGCCAACGCATCCATCGTGATCACTTCGATCCCGAGCCCAAGAGGAAATATACGATCCAATCTTGCGTTATGAACAAAATCGCTTTTTGTCCGGTGAAGAAGCTGAATACACCGATCCACCATCTCCGGCGATATAAACGGACAATCGGATGTAATCCTTACAATAGCTTCCAGCCCAAATTCCCGCGCACATGCATTGTATCTTGATAAAACATCCGTTTCGCTCCCCCGGAAATGGGCGTATCCATGCTGATGGCAGTATGAAACAATAACGTCGTCTTTTGGATGTTTGCTTGTTGCCACAATCACTTTGTCGGCGGTTTTAACTTTCAAACAACGTTCGACAACCCAACAAAGCATGGGAACTTTGCCGGCCAAAGGTAACATCACTTTGCCCGGCAATCGTTTGGATTGCATTCTGGCTTGAATAATAATTCCGGTTTTGGAGGAGGTCAATGTCGTAGCCACAAGAAAAGCGAATGATTGTCCGGTTTATTGATTTGAAAGAAATTTCTGTTTAAAAATTTGTTTTAGATCAGCAGCCGTCAGCCAATCCCGGTTTGTATCGCTCCGGTATCCCGTAAATTTATTTCCCAGCAAACGCCCCTTCATTTTCCGTTTTGACTGATATAAAACCACACGCGGAAGAATGGTAAATGCATCTTTTGATTCATAGGTATAAGCGCCTTCCTCTTCCGCCACAAGCGTTTCATGAATTTTTTCACCCGACCGGTTGCCGATCACTTTAATTTTACAATCGGGGCAAATTGCTTTTGCCAAATCTGTAATTTTAATGCTCGGTAATTTCGGAACAAAAATTTCCCCGCCCTTCATCGTTTCAATCACCCGAATCACAAAACGCGAAATATCGTCAACCATCATCCAGAACCGGGTCATCCTCGGATCCGTAATCGTCACGACTCCTTTTTCGCGGGCCTCTTTAAATAAGGGAACGACGCTTCCACGCGACCCCATCACATTTCCATAGCGAATCGCGCTCATGCGGGTTCCGTTTGGCGAATAATTATTTGCGGCAATAAACATTTTTTCCGTGCAAAGTTTTGTGGCGCCATACAAATTGATCGGATGAACAGCTTTATCGGTGCTGATCGCAAGGACTTTTTCGACCTTCCGGTCAATAGCCGCATTGATCAAATTTTGCGATCCTAAAATATTTGTTTTAATCACTTCGAATGGATTATATTCGCCGAGCGGAACAATTTTGAGCGCCGCGGCATGAATCACATAGTCAACTCCTTGCAGAGCACGGAGCAATCGTCCCTCGTCCCGGATATCCCCGAGGAAAAAACGCAGTTTGGGATGTTTAAACTGTTTTTGCATCTCATACTGTTTAATTTCATCCCGGCTGAAAATGATGATTTTTTTCGGTTTTTTTTCTTTAAGAAGGATCTGAATGAAGCGCTGCCCGAAAAATCCGGTTCCGCCTGTGACAAATATGGTTTTGTTATTCCATTTCATAACCCGTTTCCTTTTTATACCGTTCTATCATACATCAAAACTGCGTAGAGCACAAACGCTTGCTCGAAACGCATCTATATTACAAGTTCGTATAGCTGTTTTACAAAAAGAGAATCGTTTTCGAGAGGGTATGTCGCTAAATAACTATAACTCCAACGATCAGGACGCCAGATAAAACCAAGATCGTGAGAAATAGAATTAAGAAAAGCATAATAATAACGTTTTGCTAAATCCGTTTCCTCTATCGACAACGTCCCGATATTTCCATTCATCGCTTGAGTAAGCTGGTTTTTATATTCCTCCTGCGTTGCAGTATCTATGGTAAACTCTTTTCCTCTAAAATGAGAATCCGCCACTGTCATCACGGGAACTCCTCGTAATGCGATTTCGCAGCCAATCATGCTCGTCCAAACGAGAGCTACATTCGCGTGAGAAATTAACCGATAGGTATTCACATCTTCGCTGCTGGATATGATCAAAATACGGTGCCGTACACTTTTTAGTTTAAATTCGATAAGTTCCGAAAGCCGGTCTTCGGACGCCCAACGCTTTTCATCCGGATGAGCGCGGATAATCAATTTCCATTCCGGATGCTCATCAATAAAAAATTGAATTGTATCCAAAACCCAATCAACCGTCGTTTTATAAAAAATTCCTTTTCCAAGCGCTTGTGAATCCCACGTCACATTTCCGCACAATAATGCCGTTTTACCTGATTCGGCTAAAAACGCTTTAATGTGAGGAGATAGTTCAGCATCAATATCCACCTCGTGATATTGACGGTCAATATAGTTTTTCCCGGGATGGATTAATCGTGAAGGGTAATGCCGGTTTGATATCAATTTTTCCATCCAAACATTCTGTTCTTGGGTGAGCGGAACCTCTTTTATCTTTTCCCAAATTTCGCTTATATCTAAATCGATACATGCTTTATTTTTTGAAAGAAACATTGACCGATTATCTGTGCCGTATGATTCATAGGTTACATACGGAATCGCCCTCTTCTGGCATATGCGCCGAATCACTCCGCTTTCCATTAATCTACCGTTTGGCATATAGACAACAGGCATTGCAGCGTTTTCGATCAATGCCAAAAAACTAAAAAGCGCAGCAGTGTTTCGTTCAACCCGATGCTGATAGATCAGTCGGTCTTTTTTATCAATTAATATTTTTTCTTTGCGACAGATATAAGATGCGTCGTAACGACTTTGCTCCTCAATCCATTCGCGGTATTCATCATTTATCGTATATTGGTTTATATTTTTTTGAACCGGCACACATTGAATCATCCGCAAATCATCTAAATATGAAAGAATTTCCTTTCTGTATGATTCGCTTTTACATAAACTTCCATATTTATGAGGATCATACAAACCTTCATCCGTATAAAGAAAAATGACTTTCTCAAATCGATTGATGCGAAGCAAAAAACTGATATAAACACCGACAATAGTCCAAAATTTATACATGCCAAAAACAATCGCCGTTCCCCGATTTTCCGTTTTTTTCTTTCCTATTAACTTGCAAGTCTGATCGTCCCATTGAAGAAATATTTTCCCGGCAGGCTGCTCGTGAACGGCCCGATGCTTTCGTTTGGATATCATTGATTTAATTTTGAAGTTCATTCTTTGTTCTTAAATGATTTATTTCGCGGGGCTAAAAGCTGTAAAGAAAGTCCTACCCCCCGGTTTGGATATGTCCAAATAGGCTCATAATACCTAAGAAGCGGCACGGCAACCCACTTCACCCACGCATTATTTTCTTCTCCAACCCGGCGCCGCCTTCCTTTTATTCGCGTTGATAATTGCTCGCTCAAAATAAGAGAGAAACGATGCTTCGCAAGATCGCTATAAAATGTTTGAAAAACTTTTCCGTTATTCCCCATGGCTTTTTCCATCAAATATTTTTTTTCGTAATCCGTCACGAGTTTCACGTTTTTTAAATAACCAAACGTCAGAAGCTGACGTTCGTCCATTAATAAAACCTCTCCCTGGACTTGGGCTTGCTCTATTTTTCCTTGAATGAGTTCTATTGCATTTTTTGCGTCTTTAAAGGAAGGAACTTGTACCCGATGAAATCTGGTTACCGCATAACTCACGGGAATCAGAATCGCCAAAATACCCATAATACATATCCATTCCGGTAATTTTTGAACTAAGGCGGGTTGCCAGTCTATAAATTCTTTCGCGCCGTAACCCGCAATCATCGCGAACGTAATAAACGCCATATCAAAGTGATGCAAATCTGCACCGCATCCTATTTTCACACTTACGATCATCCCAAGCATCGAAAAACAGAGGAGCACAAACCCTAGTATTAATTGCTCCGGTTTGTTTAACGGAAAATAAGTCTTCCGAAAAATCCAGCCAACTATCGCAATCAAAGGGACAACCGTCAACGCAAATCCGGGCAAAATGCCAAAAAAATATGTGGCGTTCGGAAATAATCGATACCAAAGCAATGGTTCGCTTTGATGAAGCTGAATGGTGCCTGTCGATGAAAATAGCACCTGAAGAAATGCAATGAAGCCTCCCGCAAATCCAGCCAGCGGAATCCCGATTTTCGCAGCATTGATCCGGGTAAAGTTTTTTTCTCCGGAATTTCTTTGCGTTTCAAAACATAAAACTAAAAAACTCCAAATTCCCGGCGCCATAAACCATATCCATCGGCTGATTCCGGCATAATAGCCTGCAAGCATTGTGATGGCCATCGAACGAACCACATGACGCTCGTGAACAAAACCAACGATCAGACATGCGCTAAAAATAAGCGGACAATAAATCGGCCCTTGCGATAAAAATAAAAATGTCCATAGAATAAAAATCCATTTCGTTAAACCCGGGAAGCGAAGCCTCACAGATAAAATATATCCAAATAAAAAAGCCGGAATTGTTCCAAGAATCGCTGTCCACATTCGATGGAGCCAAATGGTCGTGTTTGGCAAAAGGAACAAAATTCCCCACGTTAGATATCTTCCCGGAGAAAACCACGGTAAAACCGGCCGTGAATTAGCTATGTATTTATCCGCCATAAAATAAATCGAATAGTCGTACAAGCGGTTTCCTTCTGACCAATAAAGCGAAAATGGATAATCTGTGACCCATTGAAAGCGTTGAATAATAACAAGGAAAGTTCCAAGCGCAAGCGCTATTATGATTAAATACTTATTTTTGTTTGAGAATCGCATTGGGATTTTTTGGCTCACTAAATTTTTCTATGTTGATAAATCTACTATAACAAATCTACTTTTTTTTGAAATCCGCCGGCAGAATGAATCGTCTGACTTGATAAAAACGTTTGTTTGAAGACTGGCGATAAACCCACATCACGAGCTCAACTACCAATCCCAAAAGCATGATTTGGATTCCAATCAAAATAAGCATTCCTAATTCCAACAAAATCACCCATAAAGGAGCGATCCCGCTCGCTGTAAATCGGCCAAGCCAAACCGTGCAAAGAATCACACTGCTTGTTCCGGCAATTACAGCTCCAATGCTTCCAAACAGACGCATCGGTTTATTTAGACACCGGCTGATAAATTTATAGGTCATCAGGTCCAAAATAATTTTAAACACCCGGTTTAGTCCATATTTGCTTTTGCCATATTTACGTTTCCGATGACGCACCGGTACTTCAAAAACTTTGGCTCCAAATAAAACAGCATATGCCGGAATCAGCCGGTGCATTTCGGCATACATGGGCAAAGCGGCAATGATGCTCTTGCGATAAGCCTTAAGCGTACATCCATAATCTTTGAGAGACACTCCGACCATTTTGCTGATAAGCCAATTTGCAATTTTAGAAGGCATTTTTCGCGTTAAAAAAGAATCCTTCCGTTTTTGTCGCCATCCATTCACAAGATCGTATCCTTCTTCAATTTTTTGAATAAGCAAATGAATATCCGCTGGATCGTTCTGCAAATCTGCATCCATGCTAACGATGATATCCCCTCGGCTGTAATCAATACCGGCAGCCAAGGCAACCGTCTGTCCGTAATTGCGCGCTAAACTCACAACCCGTACATGTTGGGAATCCGTCGTAGCAACATGCTCCAAAATGCTTTCGCTCGAATCCGAGCTTCCATCATTCACAAATAAAATTTCCCAATCGGTGGAAAATTCGGATTTTAATACCTTGCTTAATTCTTCGTATAATTCCACGATACTTTCCGCTTCATTATAAACAAGAACGATAACTGATAATTTCATACGCTGAATCCGATCTTTCTCAGTTTTTTCATTGCAACTAATTCTTGTTGATCAATTTTTTTTTCTCCGTCACCCAGCGCTTGTTCAACCGTTCGGATATATTTAACCAATCGAACAAATCCGACGGGTTCGATGGATGCAGCTTGATCACTCCCCCACATAGACCGATCAAGCGTCAGATGTCTTTCGATGACGCACGCACCCAAAACAACGGCGGCTATCGTTGTCGGCAGTCCGACTTCATGGCCCGAATATCCGATGGGACAGTCAAATTTCTGTTTTAATGTATGAATGGCTTTGAGATTAAGTTTCTCGACCGGACAAGGATAAATACTGGTGGAATGAAGAATGATAAGATTGGACGTATTTAATTTTTGAACCGCATTCTCAATTTGATCCAACCGCGACATTCCCGTTGATAAAATAATCGGCAATCCCGTTTTGTGAAACTGTTTGAGAAGCTTGAAATCGGTAATGCAAGCAGACGGAACTTTCAAACATGGTACGTTAAATTGCGTAATGAAATTCACCGAATCTTCATCCCAACAAGAAGCAAACCATGTCATCCCAATTTTTTTACAATAAGAATCAATCTTTCTATACTCTTTTAACCCAAACTCCATCTTTTTTCGATAGTCCAAATAACAAATATATCCCCACGGTGTTTCCAATTTCCGTTGTTTTTCTCGAGACGGAACGCACCGGACCGGATTTCGTTTCTGAAATTTAACCGCATTGCATCCGGCGCGTTTCGCCTGGTTGATCATCTCCAACGAAAAATCCAACCGTCCGTTATGATTGATACCGATTTCTGCCACAATATAGGCTGGCTTATTAGATCCAACCCATCGGTTTCCAATTCGAACATTATTTGGCATATTGACTCTCTGTATTTGTTTTGCGTTTTGTCATTCCCGCGAAAGCGGGAATCCAGAAAAATGCTGGATGCCCGCTTCCCTGGAAATACAGGGCCGGCCCTCGCCTTACCGAGGGAAAGCATGCGGGCATGACACAAATAAAAACCGCCGTTCCTTCAAAACATTAAATAATTACTTCGCTTAAAGTAAATCAGGTTTTATATATTTACCTTTTTTAGTTTGCATGCACCGTTCTGCCAACGCCCAATCATTTAATGTGTCAATATCCACACTATATTCCTTTGGCACAATCAAACCCAACACACGCCTTCCGGTCAGTGATTTTTTTTGATTGACTGTTTTGAGCCAAAACACGTCTACGTGCCCGGTTTGCCAATAAATAGGAGGGAGCTTTTGGCGGGGCATATTGTACGCTTCAGCCAATTTAAATCGCAACACAGGTTTTAATAAACCGTTTTGTTTTAATTCCCACATTTTAAATGGCGTTTGGGACGCAATTGTTACGGTTCTGAGCGAATCTGAATTGGAATGTCGCCTGAACATCTCAACCGCTTGGTCAATCAACCCCGGCGGCCGAAGCGGCGATGTGGGTCGTAACTGCACAATGATTTCCGGCGAGTACTTCTCATTTTCTTTCAACCAACGAATGGCATGTTGAAACACGTCAAAATCGCATGAATTGTCTTTTGCAAATTGTCGTGGACGAAGGAACGGAACCTCGGCTCCGTAGTGCCTGGCTATTTGTGCAATATCGGGATCGTCAGTAGAAACAATAATCCGATGGACGCTTTTGGAATGCCTCGCTGCAGCAATGCTATAAGCAATTAACGGATGCCCCGCAAACAATTTTATATTTTTCCGGGGAATTGCTTTCGACCCGCCGCGGGCAGGAATGATGACAAGGACTTCGCATGAGGAAATGTTATTTTTTCCCGGCATTTCTTTAAGCTCCTATCCATTCGCCGATTAATTTCATATCACATCGCGTTGTGCATTTCGACTTGGCATTCATTATTATATGCTGCTCGCGAAACTTTTTGTAACTTGTTCCGTTCCAAATCGCCTTCAGCTTTTCTCGCGCTGTATTTCCTAATATCATTTCGTGATTATAGATTGTGCAACACGGCACCACGCTTCCGTCCGAGTGAATAGACATGGAAGACCATGGGAACTGGCAAAACTCGTTCCAATGAATCGCCCGTGATTCGGCAGGATGATTCCGGTACCACCGTTGATCCTGGCTTTTTAAATATACATACACGCCTTGCGGAATATATTTTCTTTTTAACATCGCCAATTCGTTCTTTTGACCGGAATGATTTATGTCAACCATCGCCATCACGAGCTTCGTCGCATATCCCTTCTGTTTTTTAATCGCCAGCAAATCGTCGACTTGTGCTAAAAAACCCGGATGGTTTAAAGAGCTTGCTGAAAATTTGAGATAGGTCAATTCGTTCTCGAAACATTCCACAATTTTTTCCATATTAAACGCAAGTGGATGACAACTAAAGTATGATTTAATATGCCGTTTGGTCAAAATTTTTATTTTCTCACCGATTGAATCATCAAGCAACGGATCTCCATAACCGTGTAAAACTAAAACTTTTGGAATGATGTACAGAAAAAAATGATTTTCGTTCATCTCGTCGGGCAAAATCTGATACGTTTCTTTTACAAAAGTTTCCCATTGTCGCCAGAGTTTTTTCGAAAACGGCCGAATCTGCTCGGCAATTTTTTTAAACGCTTTCATATCAAGATCTTGAACGGGCCGGTTTATTTTTTTTGTGCGCGGGCAAATTTCACATTTCATCCGGCAATCATTGGTGGTCTCAATCCCATACACCACAGGATTCCGACTCCGGGCCGATTCAAGAATTCTTCGGGCAATCTGTCTTGCAATTTTCCCATCCGCTCCGAGGTTTTCTTTTAGCGTCATGGTTTTCATATAAAAACAGACATCCAACATATCCAACTCCTGACCCATTCCAAATTTTACGAATGAAGAATCCAAAAAATCCGGTCGGATATATAATTTAATATCCGTCGAACCAATCTTACTTCACAAATTCTCTTGAGTAATTTGAAAATAAACCTATTTTTTTTCTTAAAATGATTTTTTGCATACGCGGCTTCGGCTCCCAAAAAATCTGCCAAATCATCCGGAACCATATTTCCCATATGCCGGACATGCCGGTTAACGGTGGAAAGATGATAATAACCGAGTTTCTGGATTTTTTGGTCGTATTCGACCATTTGCCCCATCAAATCACCCGACCATTTTTCCGGCAACGCTTGAACCAGTACGTTTTTAAACCCGATAAACTGAAAATGTGTAGCGCATAAATAAGCCGTGATATTTTTGTAGGTAGCGGAAGGTGTTTTCACATGCTTCATTTCAGTTAAATACGCGCCGATATTTCGTCCGGTGTGGAGAGCAAAGTCCATTTCCCATTCATCTCGCGGCACTTGATCAAATGATATTTTTATATCAGGAAATTTCTTTATCAGCACATCTGTATCCTGGTTCAAGTCACGAAACCGGTCCCGGATCGCCCATCCGCTCACCATTCCAGCATCAGGAAACGTATCAAGAATCTTCAACTGCTCCTCTAACCACCCTGGCGTAACAAATACATCCCCGTCACAATACGCAATCACTTCTCCCATGGCAGTATGAAATATCGTCTGCCAAGCCCCAATCTTGCCGATATTCCGTTCCGATCGAATAAGATAACCGATTTGCCCGGATCGATTCAAATTGATTAAATATCCTGAAACTTCCTCGCAGCTTCCATTATCAAACACGAGAAGTTCATGCGGAATGTTTGTATGCCGCTGAATGCTCTCTAAACAGATCCGTATAACATCAAAACAATGTTTGTAATATCCCGTAAAATTGGGCGCATAAACAAGAACCGCCACTGTCACACGTAATGGTTTATATTCGGTTTTTTTCCATCGATTCGGACTGAATCCTATTCGCATAAAACCTTTTCATTCATCATGTTTTGCATCACATTTTCAAGCGCTGTTTGCATATTGTGGAGCGAATGTCGCTCGAACACACATTGCCTTGCTTTCATGCCGATTTGCTCGCGCAGTGCAGGTTTATTATAAAGCGTTTGAATGTCGTCTGCCAACCGTCTTCCTGTGCCCACAAAAAACCAAAGAGGAGTTATTGCCTGATCGGAATCCTGATAGAAATATTTCAGGTCTGAATTTTCGATATGAATAACCACTTTCCCCCTTGCCATTCCTTGAATGGCTTTATTGGGTAAAACCAAGTGCGCATCATGTTCCGCAACTAAATGCCCCAAACATATATCCGCTTTATCTACCGCTTGAATCAGCGTTTTTGTATCGAGCATAAATCCTTTGTAATAAATATTGGAAAGAGAAAGCGATTGAATAGCCGTATTCACTCGTTCTTTTAATTTGAGTGGTCCATAAAAATGAAACTCGACCGGTATGTCTTTTAAATACTTCGCCGCTTCAAAAGCCACGGCGAGACCATGATGTTTATGCGCCTGGCCCCAGTAACAAACAATCAATGATTTTTTCTCTTCGGCCGCATCAGGCTTCCGGGGGCCAAACCAACTTGTTTCTAAAACATGCGGCACTACGGAAATTTTCTCTTCAGAGACACCATAAGTTTGCATATAAAATTGCCGGTATTGCGGCGTGATCGCCAAAACATAATTTGCCTGTTCAATAATTGTTTTTTCTAATTCAAACCATTTGTTTTGATTGGTCTCATCTCGTTTCGCTTGCAAATAGCGAGAAACCCAAAGGTCATAAATAATTTTGATATCCCGGCCGCGTGCCCAACGGATCACATCCAAAGCTAAGTCTTCGTTCCATTTCATGATGAAAATGAAATCAACTTGTCTGATCTGAATAAGTGTTTTAATTAAAAACCGCATCCATTTCAAACGGTATTCCAAAATGAGACTTTTTGATTTATCGCTTTTTTGCAAAATCCCATACTTAATCCAGCGGTGATCAACCACACGTAAATCAAAAAACCGCTTAAATGAAAATTGCCGCAAAACAGCAAGAAATGTTTCATCCCGCGGATACCCCGCTTGCGAATAACCACAAACTAAAACACGTTGATCTGTAAATGATTTCATGTTCTTTTCGCCGACGAATTATTTTGCCTTTTTTTGAAAACTCCTGTGTTTATTTAATCATCGAAACCACATAAACATACCGAAGTTTCCCGGTGCCGATATTTCGAACATCATGTACTGTTTCCGGCGGAATATATACAACGGAATTTGATTCGGCATGAATCGAATCGCTGCTCTCGCACATGATTTCGGCTTTCCCTTCAAGAATAACAATGATTTCTTCTTTGTTTTCGGTTTCATGTGCCCCGACCGATTCGCCGGAATTTAAAATCACATGTCCTGATTTTAAATTTTGAGTATCAATGCCTTCTTTCAACAATCGCTGATATTTATTCCCGCCCACAAGTTTAACCGTGCATGTTTTCAACATAAAAACCCCCTAACTTAATAAATGACAAATATGTCCAATCAGAATTCCAAAATAGGTTCCTAAAATATTTCCCAAGATTGCCAACAGCAACCCTACTGAGGCAAAACCTGGTTGATAAATTTCCGCCACAATCGGAGCAGATGCAACGCCCCCAATATTCGCCTGACTTGCCGCCGCCACAAGAAACATCGGCGCTTTAATCATTCGCGCAATAGCAAGAAGAAAAATCGCATGGATCAGAACAATTAAAAATCCGGCCAGAATTAAAAGGGCTGTCGATCCAATGTTTACAATGCTGGCCTTTGCACCGATTGACGTTAAAACAAAATATAAAAGGAAATAACCGATCCGGGAAGCCCGGGAATTTTCAAGCTTCTTCAAGGGCGTAAATGACAGCAAAATTCCAAAGCACGACGCGATAATAATCGCCCAGGAATAAGGCGATAATACATCTTTCACTGTCGGCAAAAAAGTTCCTGCCAATTGTGAAAGAATAACGCCTGAAACGGCAACCATAAAAATCGCGAGAATTTTATCCCGTTTAAACCCGCGGAATTTTCCGATTTCGACCCCGGAAATTTTTTGCTGAAGTTCGTGCAAAATTTTCTTATCCGACCGATTCCATTTGTCAAATACTGGTTGGAAATTCGCAATCGTAACCAAAATCCCCATCCACACATAAGGAACGACTGTATCTACAACCACCATGGGCGAAAAAACAGAATCCGGTGTCCCAAGTGCTTCGCGTACGGCAATCATGTTTGCGCTTCCGCCAATCCATGATCCCGACAAAGCTCCAAATCCAGACCACGTTTCGCCGCCAACGAAAGGCTTCATGAGAAAAAATACAAATGGCACCCCAACCATAATCCCCAGGCTTCCGGCAAACATCATCAAAAGTGCCGGGCGTCCTAATTTCATAATGGCTTTAATGTCGGACGATAAAAGCAGCAACACAAGGCTTGCGGGAAGTAAATAAGTTGAAATCCGTGAATACACACCGCTTTTCGGATCAATCAAACCTGCGCTTGATGCAAGCATCGGAAGAAAATACATCCAAAATACGGGCGGTAAAAACGAAAAATATTTTTTGAAACGCGGCTTCTTGGAAATCCATAGAATCGCGCTCTCGATAATCAATAAAAAAATGATAAGAAAAAAAGGATCGTGAATCATTGAATTTTTATTCCAATTCCCGGTTTCGCGGAACGCATATCATAAACTCCGCGGCAATTCAGCTGCGGCATTTCATTTAATCCATTCTTTATATAAAACGGTGTATCAAGATCAACATATTTAAAACATCCCAAACCTGCCGCCATGTGCGCTGCCGCAGAAACGGCGAAACCGCTTTCCAACATACTTCCGATCACCAAATCTATCCCGTTCGCACGCGCAATTTGCGCGATTTCGCGCGCATGAATCACTCCAAATTTCATCAATTTTATATTAATCATTTGCGCGGCTTTCTCACGAATCAGCCGGACACAATCATCAATCGATCGGACACTTTCATCGGCGCAAACCGGAGTTTTGCTTATCCGTGTCACTCTTTTCAAGCCTTCCCAATCTTCTTTCGGTACCGGTTGCTCAATGAGTTCGGGAAAAACTTTTGCGTGATTTAATTCTCTCAAAAACCTTAAGGTTTCGTTAGCGCTAAAACCTTGATTGGCATCTAAAAAAATCTTTGCTTTCGGCGTAAACTTTTTCACTATTAAAACACGCTTAACATCTGAATCAAAATCTCCGCCAATTTTAACTTTAAACATCCGGAATCCCTGCTTGTAAAATTTCCGGCTTGCCTCTTCCGTTCGAGCAAGATCGGAAATCACAATTGTAATATCCGTTGTCAAGTGCTTGCAAGAATTTCCAAAAAATCGATAAAGGGGAATATTCCACTTTTTCGTAAGCGCATCCAGCAGACTCATCTCAAGGGCACAAACTACGGCTTTATTATCCGGAAACATCTCGTGAAGTGCGGAAGAAATCTTGAGATAATCACACGCTTCCTTCCCAATCAAATATTCCCCGGCCACGCGAAGGTTCTTCATCGAACCATCGACTGTTTCTCCTGTAATATGGCTCGCAATGGCCGCTTCGCCACGCCCGATTGTCCCATCTTGAAACTTGATTTCAAATAAAACATTTTCGAGAAACTTGTGCTCGCCTTTTGCTGTCCGAAACGGTTCAATTAACGGCGCTTTTAAAATGGATATTGTAAATGATTTAACGATAAACGCTTTCGGCATTTGCTTCCTTTCGAAATTCGATTCATTATCAACACCTAAATATTAACTGTCAAAGGATATTCGCTTTCCCGTTTGTTAATTTTTTATCAGTCCATTCACCTAACTCGCCCTTCTCAGCAATTTTGGATATCGGTGAGAAGGGCGCTTTGGGCGCAATGAGTTGCACTCAAAGTTTTGCGCCCTTTTTGAATCTGGGCGCAAAAGATAAGCCCTGCCCTTGCGCCACTCTCAAACGAAATTTGATTTTCAATGAAAGCTCAAGGACTGGTTTTGACTCCCTTATAAAATTATCTATGGAAAGTCAAACCTGCGTCGCAAAAAAATAACCCCCCCTTGCATTGCAGCTCTTACGAGCGGAATTTCTCCTTAATAATGAGAAATCCAGGCTAAAATATCGTTAAAGTTTATTGACAACATTCCCGAAGCTATAGATAAGTGAACCGTTTTTGTAATGCTTGTTTGTTTTTTCCCAATTTTAACCATATTTTAACCCGACTTTCTCATCGATTTTGTGAATCGACGAGAAAGTCGCTTTGGGCGCAATAAGTTGCGACCAAAGTTTTGCGCCCTTGTTAAATCAGGGCGCAAAAGATAAGCACTGCGTCGCAAAGATGAATACCCTCTTTGCACCGCAGCTCTTACGAGCGGAATTTCTTATTAACGCTGCGAAATCCGGGCTAAACCTAACCTCTCGGGGTCTGACCCCGGAAAGTATGCAACCAAAAAGAATTAAAAAGATACTTACCAATTCAACAGAGGACATATGAAAAAAACTTTCAGTAGACTTCTTTTTTTCGCTGTGCTTTGCATGGGGCAAGGCGCCGCTTGGTCCAGCGAAGCGGATTTGAAAATTCCGGATCTTCATCAAGGATCTTTTAATTTGTTCGGCGGACTTACGGGATTCCAGATTCTTCTTTACGGAGCAATGGTCATCCTTGGAACAATGGGCTTGTCTCTTTATCAGTTTGTGAAAGTCAAGGCGTTTCCGGCCCATAAATCAATGCTCGATGTCGCTGAAACGATCTTTCAGACGTGCAAAACCTACCTTAAACAGCAGGCAAAATTCCTGACGATCCTGTTCGCTATTATTGCGTGTGCAATGGCCTATTATTTCATTGCGCTCAAGCATGAATCCATTACAACCTTGGGTTTGGTCCTACTTTTTTCCGTTGTCGGCATGGCTGGTTCAGTTCTCGTAGCATTTTACGGAATTCGCATCAATACATACGCCAATGCCCGGACCGCTTTTGCATCCCTTCGGGGCATACCATGGGAAGTTGTAAACATCCCTATGCGTGCGGGAATGTCCGTGGGGCTTTTCTTAATCTCCATTGAACTCGTGATGATGGTAAGCATCCTTCTTTTTGTGCCGCGGGATATCGTCGGCTACTGTTTCCTCGGTTTTGCCATCGGTGAATCACTTGGCGCGAGCGCTCTTCGCATCGCGGGAGGAATCTTTACCAAGATCGCCGACATCGGCTCAGACCTCATGAAGATCGTCTTCCAGGTTAAAGAAGACGATCCACGCAATCCGGGCGTTATCGCAGATTGTGCGGGAGACAATGCCGGTGACTCGGTAGGACCGACTGCTGATGGATTCGAAACGTACGGCGTAACAGGTGTTGCGCTGATTTCCTTCATCACGCTTGCGGTGAAAGATCCGACGCTTCAAGCCAAACTCATCGTCTGGATTTTTGCCATGCGCTTCCTGATGGATTTCATGTCCGGTGTTTCATACTTCATTAACAAGGCCATCTCTGAACGCAAGTACAAAAACTTAAAAGAATTTAATTTCGAGGAGCCGCTAACGCGCCTGATCCAGATTGCGACGGTCCTGTGCATTTCAACTTCTTACGGGATGTCGTACTTGCTCGTTGGCGACCTTCCTGACCCAACACTGTGGTGGAAACTCGCTTCGATCATCGCCTGCGGAACTCTGGCAGCTTTCCTCATTCCGGAATTCACCAAGGTTTTTACTTCTTCTCACTCCAAGCATGTCAAGGAAATCGTCACGGCTTCACGTGAGGGCGGGGCATCTCTCACAATTCTCTCAGGTCTTGTAGCGGGTTACTTTTCTGCGTTCTGGAAAGGCATTCTCATCGCAACCCTGATGTTTGCGGCGTACCTGATCTCCGGAATGGGACTTCAAGAAATCATGCCTCATGCCTCGGTTTTCGCATTCGGCCTTGTGGCTTATGGTTTTCTTTGCATGGGACCAGTAAACATCGCTGTAGATTCCTACGGACCGGTAACAGATAACGCTCAATCGATCTTCGAATTGGCCCAGACAGAGTCTATTCCGGGAATCGCACAGGAAATCGAAAAAGATTTTGGATTTAAACCGGACTTCAAAGGCGGCAAGCACTACCTTGAGGCAAACGACTCCGCAGGCAATACATTCAAAGCAACTGCCAAGCCGGTGCTTATCGGAACAGCTGTTGCCGGCGCGACAACGATGATTTTTTCAATCATCCTTATTCTGCAGGAACACCTTCACGCTGGAGCTGTCCTTGCTGCTGCGGGAGCATTTGTGCCTGCAAATATCGGTGAGATGTTGCTGAATGCAAAGCTTTCACTCACGGCCGCGCCAATCCTGCTCGGATTTCTTTGCGGCGGAGCGGTGATTTTCTGGTTCTGCGGCGCTTCTATCCAGGCCGTTACCACAGGAGCCTATTCTGCGGTCGAGTACATTAAAAAGAACATGAATCTCGACAAGAAGGTGGCTGAACGTGAGGACTCAATCAAGGTTGTCAAAATTTGTACCGAATACGCCCAAAAAGGGATGTGGAATATTTTCCTTGGCCTGCTCACTCTGACGCTGGCTTTTGCGCTATTCGACCCGTATTTCTTCATCGCCTATCTCATAGCTATTGCGGTCTTCGGCCTTTTTCAAGCCATGTACATGGCCAATGCGGGCGGGGCCTGGGACAATGCGAAGAAGATTGTCGAGGTGGACCTTGGAGAGAAAAACACGCCAGTCCATGCGGCGACGGTTATAGGTGACACGGTAGGAGATCCTTTCAAGGACACCACCTCTGTGTCTCTCAATCCAATCATCAAGTTTTCAACGCTCTTCGGCATGCTGGCCGTTGAGATCGCTATCAAGATGAACCCGGCAACAACACGCATCAGTGGTGCTGTCTTACTATTAGCGGGCCTATTCTTTGTTTGGAAATCGTTTTATAAAATGCGTATTCCGGAAAAGGTCAAAGCCTCTTAAGAAGCCTCGCAACTTACTTAAACGACTGTCAGGTAAAAAAAGGCCGGGAATTAATCCCCGGCCTTTTTTATTATATGTTTTCATTACTGTCCCATTATAAGTTGAATAGCATCAATTGGTTATCGTTTTCATAGTTGTTAGTTGTTCCTTGAAATGCTGTAAGTGCCTGTAAAAT
>Ga0155201_121_pt1 | contig 28927 bp, 27 predicted proteins | sample RifCSPhighO2_02_FD_106169 | JGI IMG/M metagenome (GOLD analysis project Ga0155201, IMG submission 106169) | Omnitrophica bacterium RIFCSPHIGHO2_02_FULL_45_28 | reverse complement strand
CTGCACCTGTTTTTTCAATCCGATGTCGTTTATTTCAATGAGGTTGCATGCTTTTGAATCTTTTTTCAGTGGACCCTACGTAACCTGTACGTCAAACATTTCCGCCGATTGATCCGGCAACCACGCGATTTCCGGTTAATGCCGGGCGTTCCTGATATTTTAAACCTTCTTTCCGCCCAAAATGATATTCTGCTCAGCATCGCAACGGGTAATTTCGAAGAAGCCGGCTGGATGAAACTTGAATACGGCGGTATCGATCAGTATTTTAAATTCGGCGGCTTCGGGTCCGATTCCCCTTCAAGAGTTAATATCGTTCAAACCGCGATCCAACGCGGAGAAAAATTCCTTCTTGAAAAAATTCCCTTTCACCAAGTGTTCGTCATTGGAGATACAGAACACGATATCAACGCGGCAAAAGTCTTAGGCGTTAAATCAATCGGAGTCGGCGCGTACCATTTAAGCAAAGATGACTTAAGCAAACACGAACCCGATTTTGTCATGGATGATTTACAGAACGCAGAAGCTTTCCTTGAATTGGTCCGGTAACAGGAAAAAAGATATTTTACGCAACCGGAAGGGTAAACGAAAACACAGAACCTTTTCCGAGTTCGCTTTGACAGGAAACCTTACCGCCGTGGGCTTCAACAATGTGTTTCACAATCGAAAGTCCAAGTCCCGTTCCGCCCAACCCCCGTGAACGGGCTCTATCAACACGGTAAAATCTTTCAAACACACGTGCAATGGCTCCCTCTGGAATTCCACAACCTGTATCTTCAACAAAAATTTCTATGTCCTTCTTTTTCTGTTCCGCCCAAATAAAAATCTTGCCGTTTTCCTTATTATATTTGATCGCATTATCAATCAAATTCACGAGGACCTGCTTCAAACCATCCCGGTTCGCAAACACTTTGATTGTTTGGTTTTCAGAAATGCGATTTTCGAAATAAATTTTTTTCTCCTTAAACTGCAGTTCGAATGCCAAAATTACTTTTTCCATTTCCTGGGAAAGCACGAGCAGCTCTGTTTTTAAATCAGCTTCTTTCGATTCAATCTTTGATAGCTCAAGCAAATCATCAATCAATCTGGTAAGGCGCGCCGTGTCTTCTTCCATCATTTTCAAGAATTCCTTACTTCTCTCGCCATCAGAAAGTGCTCCGCCCAAAAGCGTTTCGATAAATCCTTTGATAGACGTCAACGGCGTCCGAAGTTCATGAGAAACATTTGCGACAAATTCGCGTCGCACATTTTCAAGCTTCCGGATTTCCGAAATATCCGAAATTACTAAAATTCCCGCCACACTGCCCTCCTCTTTAGAAAGGCCGAGCGCGCTGACTTTCAAGAACTTGTTTTCGGATTGCGGGATTTCGATTTCCGTTGAAACAAGCGACTGGACTTTAATGGCCTCCATCATTATTTCATCGATTTTTTTGTTGCGAATGACTTCGATCAATCCGCGACCCCGAGCATCTTGGCTCTGAATATTAAATATTCTTTCAGCGCTCGGATTGACAATTAAAATTTTGCCGGAACAATCGATCGCAATCACGCCTTCCGCCATATTCGCGAGAATCGCCGAAAACTTTGCCCGTTCACTTTCAATCTCACTAATCCGTTCTTTAATGGTAAACGCCATTTGGTTCATTGCTTTTGCGAGAATTTCAAGTTCATCTCCGGAACTCACATGAACCCTGCGCGTAAAATCTCCTTCGGAGTAATATTTCGCAGCCTCGGTTAATTTAGTCACTTTTTTTGAAACGGAATGATTGAGAAAAAAACTTAATATAAGAACAAACAAAATCCCGGCTCCGGAACCAGCCAACAGGGGGTGTCCGGCGTCCCGCAACATTTCATGAACTGTGTTTAACGGAAGAGCTAGCCTCAATACCGCTATCACAGTTTCCTGATCATTGGTCGTGGGAAAAGCCATATAAAGCATTTTCGTATTAAGGGTCATGCTGTAGCGGACACTTTTTCCAATATTCCCTGTGAAGGCTTCCTGAATTTCCGGCCTCATTTTATGATTTTCCACTTCACCGAGTTTTTCCGATTCAATCTCCGAGTCAGCCAAAACAACCCCACCCGGGTCAATCACCGTCAGGCGAACCCTTTCTTCTTTTCCAAGTTCACGAACGAGCTCGCCCAATTTCGACTGATCATTTGTTTCAATGAGAAGCGGAGTTAAAATATGGCGCAAAAGTTTAGCCTGAACAGTAAGCGATTCTTCTAATTGGCCGGTCACGCGGTTTTCAATCACTTTGGAAGAGTAAAAATACGTACCGATAAAAACCAGAAGGAATAAGAGTCCGTAGGTCAACGCAAGCTTTCTACTAAAACTTTTTCTAATAAATTGCATGCTTCAATCTCCAAAGCCAGGTGACAATTATTAATACTCAGTAATCAGGTAACTCTTTGGTGTCATTCCCGCGGAAGCGGGAATCCAGACGAATTTTCATTAAATGCTCTGCTGGATCCCCGCTTAAGACATGCGGGGATGACAATTTGAGAGCAAAAACAACGATTGACGGTCTTGAAGCGTTACTTAATTACTGCGTATTAACAACTTTCATCCGTTTTCGATTCGATATCCCACATTTTTTACAGTGATAATACGTTTCGCTTCGTCTTTTATTTTTTTTCGAAGTTGCCCTACGTGCATGTCAACCGTCCGGGTTTCAATTTCAACCGAGCGGTCGTATCCCCAAACGTGCTCCAAGAGGAAATCCCGCGAAAGAACCCGGCCGTTTGCCTCAAGCAACACTCTAAGCAACTCAAATTCTTTAGAAGTTAGTTCAACGGATTTTCCTTTCAATGTCACTACATATTTATCAACATCTAATTCCAGATTCCCAATTTTAAAATTTTTGCTTTTAGGCTTTTCGTGCGTACGCCGCAGGACTGCTTTCACGCGAGCAACCAATTGTCTTGGGCTGAAAGGTTTCGTAACATAGTCATCCGCACCTAATTCGAAACCCAGAATTTGATCGATCTCTTCTCCTTTGGCCGTCAGCATGATAATCGGAATCCGTGACGTCTTGTCATTTTGTTTCAAAATCTTACAAATTTCCAAGCCGTCAATGCCGGGGAGCATCAGATCTAACACAATAAGATCGGGCTGGTTTTTCTGAGCAGCATCAAGGCCGGTATCGCCCCGTAACGCCGTTTGGACGCGGAATCCTTCTTGTTCGAGATTGTATTTCACAAGCTCGACAATGTTTTTTTCGTCTTCGACAACAAGAACCCTTTCTTTCGCCATTAAGTTTTGCCTCGATTTTCTTTTTCCTGAATATGATGCTTAATGGTTTTGCCTTTCACCATATATACCACGTCTTCCCCGATATTTGTAGCATGATCTGCGATCCGCTCCATGTGCCGCCCAATCAAGACCAAATCCACTGAGCGCGTAATATTCTTCGGATCCTGAAACATATAAGTGAGCAATTCCCGGAAGATTTGGTGATTGAGTTGATCCACTTCATCATCACGGCAGCACACGTCATGCGCAAGTTCTGCGTCACGGTTGACAAACGCGTTCAAACTGTCTTTGACCATTTTTTGCGCAAGTTGAGCCATTCGCGGAATATCAATTAAAGGCTTGAGAAGCGGCTCCTGCAATAAGTCGAGGGTTCGTTCCGCAATATTGACCGAAAGATCTCCGATTCTTTCAAGATCGCTATTAATTCTCATGGCCGCAGTAATAAACCTCAAATCTTTCGCAATCGGCTGACGGAGCGCCAGAAGTTTAAGGCAAATCTCATCCACCTCGATTTCCAGCATATTAATCTCGTCGTCCGAATCAATCACCTTTTGCGCAAGTTTTTTATCGCGATCGGTGAGCGCCTTGATTGAACGCGAAATCGAATCCTCGGCAAGCGATGCCATCTGCAGCAATTTTTCTTTAAGCTCTCTTAATTCTTCATCAAAATGTCTTTCCATAAAATAATCCTCTCTTTGTATATGATATAACGTTTTCCTGCAAAACCCGTGTAAAAATGATGTAAATTTATATACACATTTCTGTCATTCCCGCGAAAGCGGGAATCCAGCTGAACAGGCTCTAGATGCTACTGGATCCCCGCTTTCGCGGGGATGACACCTTTTTTCTTCATACGCTATTCTTCATCCATATCTCCCCGTAATATATTCTTCCGTCTTCTTCTCTTTCGGGCTTGTAAACACCTGCCCTGTCTCCCCGTATTCCATCAGCTTACCAAGAAGCATAAAACCGGTCCGGTCCGACACGCGCGCCGCCTGTTGCATATTATGCGTCACAATTAAAATCGTATAATGTCTTTTCAATTCATACATTAATTCTTCAATTTTTCCTGTCGCAACGGGATCAAGGGCTGAACACGGTTCATCCATCAACACAACGTCCGGTGTCACCGCAATCAGCCGGGCAATACAAAGCCGCTGCTGCTGCTCGAGTGACAAATTTAGCGCAAAACGGTCGAGTTTATCCTTTAAGGCGTCCCAAAGATGGACGCGGGACAAAGCGTTTTCGACGATTTCTTCGAGTTCGTTCCTGTTTTTTAGCCCGTGCGTCCGCGGACCGTACGCAATATTATCAAAAATAGACAGCGGGAAAGGATTCGGCCGCTGAAAAACCATTCCGACTTTTTTGCGAAGCTCGATTAAATCTGTTTTAGCATCATAAATGTTACTGCCGTCGACCAAAATTTTCCCTGTTATGCGAACTCCGTCAATCAAGTCGTTCATCCGGTTCAAGCATCTTAAAAGCGTCGATTTCCCGCAACCGGACGGACCGATCAATGCCGTAATCATTTTTTCTTCAATCGCAATATTGACATCAATCAATGCCTGAAAAGTCCCGTAAAAAAGATTTAAATTTTGAATTTCGATTTTATTCATAATGTTTTCTCAACTATTTTTCGTAATTCTTCAATACCATGTCATTCCCGCGAAAGCGGGAATCCAGCCCAATTGGCTCTCGATTCTACTGGATCCCCGCTTTCGCGGGGATGACAGACAATCCATTATCCAAATCGGCCCGTAATATAATCATCCGTTCGCTTATCTTTCGGCGCGGTAAAAAGCTTGTCAGCGGTATCAATTTCAACCAATTCACCCATCAGAAAAAACGCCACCCGGTCGCCAACTCGAGCAGCTTGCTTGACATTATTTGTTACAAGAATCTGCGTATAGCGTGATTTTAATTCAAACATCGCTTCTTCGACCCTCGCCGTTGAAATCGGATCGAGCCCCGAACACGGTTCGTCGTATAAAATCACTTCCGGCTCAACCGCAAGTGTCCGGGCAATACAAAGCCGTTGCTGTTGCCCGCCGGAAAGCTTCATCGCCGAAGACGAAAGCCGGTCTTTCACTTCGTCCCAAAGGAAAGCCGCTTTTAAACTTTTCTCCACAATTTCCGCAAGCTTCTTTTTATCTTTCGTTCCGTGCCGCCGCGGGCCGTAAGCAATGTTATCGAAAATGGACATCGGGAGCGGAAGCGGAAGCGCAAACACCATCGTTACTTTTTTCCGGACTTCCTCCGCATCCATTTCACGGTTAATATCTTTTCCGTTCAAATAAATAGAACCTTCCGTATGGGTTGCTATTTCAAGATCATTTAAACGATTCATCGCCCGAAGGAATGATGTTTTCCCGCTGTTAGCCGGTCCGATCACCCCGAGAATTTCATGGTTCTTCACGGAGAAGCTCACATTTTTAAGAGCCTCAACCGAGCCGTAGTGAATGCTTAAATTTTCGACCACGATTTTATCGGTAAATCGCGTAAGATCTTCATTTCTTCCTCCCCCTTGATGGGGGAGTCCTCCTAACAAACTGGCGGATCCGCCGTCCTGTTGGGCGGAGATAGGGGTGGGGGTGTTCATCTCGAAAGCCCCCCATCCCTACCTTCCCCCACACGGGGGGAAGGGGTTATATGGACTCTATTTTTCAAAAGCCTTATTCCTCTTCCCTTGAAATCTACCATTGTTTTTTACTCCGCATGTAGGAACGGATCACGACCGCAAAAAAATTTAGAATAAACACAAGGCCGACAAGCACAAGCGCCGTCCCATATTGAACTTTCTGACTCACATTCGGCACTTGCGTCGAGAGCACATAAAGATGATACGGAAGCGCCATGCATTGATCGAAAATGGATTTGGGAAGCCGCGGTAAATAAAAAGCCGCTACCGTAAATAAAATCGGTGCCGTTTCTCCCGCTGCACGGCTGATTCCTAAAATGGTCCCTGTTAAAATTCCGGGCAGGGCATTCGGCAAAACCACATAACGGATCGTTTGCCATTTGCTGACGCCAAGCGCAAGGCTTGCCTCACGAAAAGAACGCGGCACGCTCGAAAGCGCTTCCTTTGAAGCCGTAATAATCACGGGCAGAATCATAATGGAAAGCGTGAGCGACCCTGATAGAATGGAAGCACCGAATTTGAGAAAAATGACAAACAGCCCCATTCCAAATAACCCGTAAACCACGGACGGAACACCGGCCAAGTTCACAATCGCCACTTCAATCATCCGTGTCCACCAATTTCGCCTGGCATATTCCACTAAATAAATCGCCGCCAAAACACCGATCGGTAACGCGACCACAATCGTTCCCAAAACCAAATATATCGTTCCCATAATTGCCGGAAAAATTCCGCCCGCGCGCATTCCCATCCGCGGCATCGCCGTCAGGAATTGCCAATTAATTGCAGGCAAACCTTTTTGGATTAGAATCGCAAAAATGACAATCACAGGAACGATGACGATCACCGCCGCCAATCCTAAAAACGAAAAAGCAATTTTTTGTGCCGTCTTTGACGAAATTCTCATTTTCTTTTCCTGTGTAAAGCCATATCCGCCACAAAATTAATGGCAAATGTAATGGCAAAAAGAACCAGTCCAACCGCAAAGAGTGAGAAGTAATGTTCGCTTCCCCGCACCGTTTCTCCCATTTCAGCCGCAATCGTTGCCGTCATGGTTCTGACCGGCTCAAAAATTGATTTTGGAATGACAGAGGCATTGCCCGTGATCATCATCACCGCCATGGTCTCGCCGATCACTCTTCCGATTCCGAGCATGATGCTCGCGACAATCCCGGACGATGCCGCGGGAATAATCACGCGGTAAATGGTCTGCCAGTGAGTTGCTCCCAAAGCAAGTGAACCTTCTTTATAATTTCGGGGAACTGCCGTAATGGCATCTTCCATAATACTGACGATCGTGGGAATCGCCATAAAAGCGAGCGCTATGGATCCGGAAAGTGCGGTGAGGCCGGTTGGTAAATGAAATATAATTTTCACAACCGGCGCCAGCATTGTCATACCGATAAATCCAATCACAATACTGGGAATCGCTGCCAAAAGCTCGACGCCCGCTTTCAAAATTTCACGCAACCATCTCGGCGCAATCTCTCCGATAAAAATCGCGCAGGCAAGGCCGAGCGGAACTGAAATAATAGTTGCCCCGAGGGTCACCCACAAAGATCCCAAAAGAAGCGGAACAATCCCGAACTGAGGGGGCTCTGCAAGCGGATTCCAAAGAGTACCGAAAAAAAATCCTGCAAGACTAAACGTCTTAAAAAGTGCAAGGCCGTCTTTCGCCAAAAAAAAGAAAATCAGCAAGACAAACAAGATGCAGGCAAAGCCGTCCAGCAGGATAATTTTTTCGATTAAGAATTCGCGAATCTTTCTCATAGTCGTTAATGTCGGCCTTCTCACCCCGTCCTGTGTCATTCCCGCATGCTTCCCTCGGAAAAACGAGGGCCGGCCCTGTACTTCCAGGGTAGGCGGGAATCCATCATTCATTGATCCCCGATAAAAACACATGCGGAGCAGTGCTGCTTCGCTACATTCGGGGATTAAATTCGCATTTTCAACTTACATTCACTTCGTTCCGTAAGTTGAGCGCTCATTTAATTTTTTCTGAGTGGAACAAAATCCATCGATTCGACGATTTTCTGTCCTTCATCACTCAAAACAAAATCAATAAACGTCTTCACCGTACCTTGCGGCTTACTGCCGGTATAAAAAAACAGCGGGCGCGCCAGTGGGTACGTTTTATTTAAGGCGTTTTCGGTCGTCGGCATCACAAACGGCCCTTCTGCAGTTTTCGCCACACCAATCGCTTTCACCCTGTTGGAAATATAGCCATGTCCGACATAACCGATTGCCCCACTGCTTTGCGCGACTTCTTCAATAATTGCTTGCGACGAAGAAAGCATCAGTACTCTTGGCGCAAACTGTTCCGGCCCTTTCTCATTTCCTTTCCTCACCACATGCTCAAGGAAATAAACGTGCGTTCCGGAATTACGTTCACGCGAAAGCGCGAGAATTTTCTCATCTTTCCCGCCGAGTTCTTTCCAATTCTCGATTTTGCCTGTAAAAATACCCGACAACTGTTCAATCGTTAATTCTTTAATCGGATTTGAGGGATGAACGACAACCGCAAGCGCATCGATAGCCACTTCAAATTCCTTCACATCCCGGCCGTTTTTCTTCGCTTGTTCTAATTCTTGAGGCTTCATGGCTCGCGATGCTTCGGCAATATCGCAAGTTCCGTTAATCAACGCAGCAATTCCGGTTCCCGAACCACCGCCGGTAATAGCGATATTCGCATCTGGATTTTTCATCATAAACTCCTCAGCCCACGCCTGGCCGAGATTGACCATCGTATCGGACCCTTTGATCTGAATTGAATCGGGACTTGCTTTGGCATATGCAGAAGAAAACGTCGGAATCAAAAGCCCTAAAACGGAAAGACTGACTAAACACAGTTTTACTATTTTCATTGTAACCCTCCCTGTTATAATTAATCTAAGGATATCTGCGTCGTGTCTGAAGTAAGTTAATTCTATGTAAAATCTATGTAAAGTTTTTAAGTCGATTCTCTGATAAGCTTTTGTATGCTATATTGAATATTGTCCCTGACTTTTCTAAATATTTCTATACTTTTGTTTTTGGGGTCTTCAATATCCCAATAAAGATGCTGTTTGGCCGGCATAAATGGACATTGATCCCCACACCCTAAAGTCACCACACAATCGAAATCTTTAACTGGTAGATCTTTAAATCCTTTGGATTTCTGGCTGGAGATATCTATTCCCAATTCTCGCATAACTTCAATCGCTTTTGGATTGATCATACCGGACGGCTTTGAGCCTGCACTATAAACTTCGATTAAATTCTTCCCAAAATTTTTCGCAAACCCTTCGGCCATTTGGCTCCGGCATGAATTTTCGACACAGATAAAAAGGATTTTCTTCATTCTTTATCCAAACCTTCCCGTAATATAATCTTCTGTGCGTTTATCTTTGGGTACTTCGAAAATCTGCTCTGTTTTTCCAAACTCAATCAATTCACCTAAAAGAAAAAACGCCGTATAATCAGACACTCTTGCTGCCTGTTGCATATTATGAGTCACAATGACAATAGTATAATGTTGCTTTAACATGTGAATCAACTCTTCGACTTTCGCCGTTGAAATCGGATCTAACGCCGACGCAGGCTCATCCATAAGAATAATTTGAGGATTCACTGCTAATGCGCGGGCGATACAAACACGTTGCTGCTGACCGCCTGAAAGTTCCAACGCCGACCGGCTTAAACGGTCTTTAACTTCTCCCCACAAGGCCGCCCGCTTGAGACTTTCTTCAACAATATCTTCCAGGACACCCTTATCACTGATTCCGTGGAGCCGCGGCCCATACGCCACGTTATCAAAAATACTCTTAGGGAAAGGGTTCGATTTTTGGAATATCATTCCGACAATTTTCCGAAGCGTTACGATATTAATGTCCGACTGATAAATGTCAATATCATCAATCAGCACCTTCCCTTTTACGCAAACTCCGGGAATTGTGTCATTCATCCGGTTGATGCATCTCAAGAATGTTGATTTTCCGCATCCGGAAGGCCCAATTAATGCCGTCACGGCTTGTTTTTGAATATCCATCGACACTTTTTTTAAGGCTTCGGTTGCACCATAAAAGACACTGAGATCTTGCGTTCTGATTTTAATCGAATTGGCTTTATTTATTTCTCCTTTTTCAATCGGATGCACCGTCACCATAGGATTGGCTCTCTTTTTGTTATTCATATCAACAAGATTCTCAAGATTTTCGTCCATCACTGCCACAGTCTCGCTCCGCATCGCTTCTTCCTCCGTTTAACCTCATTAAAAAATTAAAAAATATAAATGCACCCACGCCGAGAAGCCCAGGGAGGTGGAAACTTCTCATACATGGGAAGTCGGTCATTCTGTTGTATAACCTCGAGAATGGGGAAATTCTCATTGAATGACCTCCTTTATTGCAAAGAAACTTGCCCCAGTTTTTTTCTGAAATGGATCCTGAAAATAATCGCCGTTAAATTAAGCAAAAAGGTAAGCGCAATCAAAACCAGTGTTGTCCCATATTGGATCGGCAGTGATTTCTCCGCATTCATCGACTGCGTCGCCATAATAAAAATGTGATAGGAAAGCTCCATGAATTGATCAAACGGATTAATCATCGGAATCGCTCCAAAGAGTTTAACAACAGGCAGGCGCGGAAGAAAATACGCGCATCCGGTAAATAAAATCGGAGCTGTCTCGCCCGCTCCGCGGCTAATCGCGAGAATAGCCCCGGTTAGAATACCGCCGCGAGCTTGCGGAAGCACAACTTCTCGGATCGTCTGCCATTTGGTTGCGCCAAGCGCCATTGATGCCGCCCTATGACTTTGCGGAACCGCGTTTAGCGCTTCTTCCGTTGAAACAATGATCACCGGAAGGACGAGAACGGCAAGTGTGGCAGCCGCCCACAACATGCAAGGCTGTCCAAAAAGCAAACCGGTTTTAAGGACGTGATCCAAATTCCGGCCGACAAAAAGGATAAAAAAGCCCACCCCAAAAAGTCCGAAAATAATCGAGGGCACTCCCGCCAGATTATTAACCGCGGCGCGTGTGATCCGGAAAAAGAGTCCCTGCCCAGCATATTCAGTTAAATAAACAGCCGCTCCGATCCCGAGCGGCAGCGCAATCGCAATCATAAGGAGCGTAATTGCAACCGTTCCAAAAATGCACGGGAAAATACCGCCCGCTGTCATTCCCTCAAGCGGCGGCTGACTTAAAAAACTCCACGTAACCGTTCCGATTCCCTTTTGAACAATTTTTCCCAAAATAAAAAATATCGCGCAAAACGGAATCATGACGAAGAAAACGGAAAGCCCCGTTAATAATATTTCCTTCCACGCGAATGATCGTGTTTTCAAATCCGGACAACTTAAAACAGATTTTCCATTCATCTACTCACCTTACCTGCTAAACTATTCAAACCGTCATTGCGAGGAGGCCGTGAGGCCGACGCGGCAATCTTTGCACTGAGATTGCTTCGCCACCAAGTTGCTATTGGCTCGCAATGACAAACATATTACATTCTCAGATTTCGCCGCATTTTATTCAGAACGAGTTCGGAAACCATGTTCAATAGAAACGTCACCGCAAACAATACCGCGCCAACCAGAAAAAGCGCGTAATAATGTTCGCTTCCTTGAGCAACTGATCCCAACTCGGCCGCAATATTTGCAGTCATTGTTCTTACACTCGAAAAAATATTTCCCGTTACAAGCGCGGCATTTCCCGTCGCCATCACCACAATCATCGTCTCCCCGAGCGCTCGCCCGAATCCCAAAATCACCGCTGCTGATATCCCTGAAATAGCCGCGGGAATAACCGTCTGAAAAACCGTCTGCCATTTAGTAGCACCCAAAGCATACGAAGCATCGCGAAGCTCCTTCGGGACCGCACGCAAAGCATCTTCGGAAATCGTAATAATAATCGGAAGCGTCACGAGCGCGACGCCGATCGCGCCGATAAAAGCATTTAAACGAAAATGCGTATGAAAAATGTTTTGCACAAACGTTGCAACCATCGCAAGCATCACGAATCCCACCACGACAGATGGAATTCCGGCTAAAAGCTCAAGGGTAGGCTTCAATACTTCCCGCAAACGCGGAGAAGCAATTTCCGAGAGAAAGATTGCGCATCCGATTCCGATAACGGCCGAAATAATGGTGGCGGGAAATGCAACTAAGAAGCTTCCGCAAAAAAGGGGAATCAGCGAATATTTAGGTTCGAGCGAAACCGATTGCCACATGATTTTGAAGATGCGCTTCCCTTCCCATTCATCATAAACCCATCGGCCGATTAGATCCAACCAATGGCCTGTTTTAAAAAAAAGAACCGCTTCTTTAAAAAGAAATATAAAAATAAGCCCGATAAGCAAAATGGAGGAAATACCCGCGAAAAGAAGAACTTTTTCAAGGATCAACTCCGTGAAACGAGATTCTTTATGCATGAGCTCAGTCTTAATATCACCCTCGATCTCATGCGGCGCGTATTTTCGACTGACAACCGAAACCGCTTCCACTTTTGTTCCCTCCCTGGGAATTTACGCCCCCTCACCCCTGCCCTCTCCCATAGGGAGAGGGCAGGGGTGAGGGGAACTTAAAATAAACTTACTGCTGCTTCAACGGAACATATCCGATTTCTTCAACAATTTTCTGTCCCTCGGACCCCATGATCCAATCGAGATAGGCCTTGATTTCTCCTTTAGGCTTAAATCCCGTATACATATAAAGGTACCGCCAAATCGGGTAAACTCCCGACCATGTGGCTTCATAATCTACTTTTCCATCCTTAACGGGATTCACTGCTTCCGATTTGTCGTCTTTTTTAATTGAAAGTATTTTAATTTGCGGCTGATCAATAAAATACGCAGCACCACCGTACCCTATCCCAAGCGGATCCTTGCTAATTGCATTCGCAACCGCACTGGTTCCGGGCATGGTTTGACAATCAGGTGCATAATCCTGGTTCTTGAGAACATTCTCTTTTAAGAATGCGTATGTTCCGCTACTTGATTCACGACTGTAACGAAGGATTGGCTGATTTTCGCCGCCGACTTCATTCCAATTGTTAATCCGTCCGGTATAAATCCCCATCACTTGTTTGAGCGTGAGCTCATTGATGGGATTACTGGCGTGGACAACAATCGCAAGGCTATCCATCGCTACTTTAAATTCTTCCGGATAATACCCAGCTTGTTTTGCCTTATCCATTTCAGACGATTTAATGGGACGACTGGCGTTTGCAATGTCCGTCGTGCCATTCATCAATGCCGCAATTCCGACACCGGAACCTCCGCCGGTGACCTGAATAGCAACCTCGGGATGCGCCTGCATATATACTTCTGCCCATTTTTGCCCCATTACCACAATGGTGTCGGAACCCTTTACGGTTATATTTTTCGTTGCAAACACAGGCGTTCCGATCATTGCCGTAACCGCAACCAGTGAAATCATTCTGCTTAGAATCTTTCTTCTGCGCCTCAATTTCGCGAGTCCTATTCTGGTTGATGACCGCCCAAATATTTTTTGTAATAAATTCATGATTAAGCTCCTCTCGTTTTTATTTTTTAAATTTTCAATCTTCATCACGCTCACCAAAACATCTTGTGCCTTAATCATTAGAATTTCCAACTCACATCCAATTGGAATCTCCTCTGCTGTTCATCGCGAATTGTGCTTCCCGCAACCACACTACCGGCATTTTGATTCTCCAGGAAAAAGGCGGCGGCATTTAAACTCATGTTGTCTCTTAACATATATCCTGCTTTCGTAACAAGGCCCTGCGTGCCGGTGTGAGTGGTTGTTGCGCCTGTAAAATCGCTGTCATTAAATCCGGGGATGGCATCGCGCCCGATATTTTTCCACGCAAAACTGGTTTCCCAGTCACCCTTTGTCACCAATTTGCCGATTTTCACGCCCAGCGCCCATGCATTCTGATCAAACGTACTTTGGCCATCTGCTGTGTTATAGGCGTAATCATAGTAGGGGCGTACCGGAGTGTCACCGAAAGGATAAAAAGATAGCTCATTATAGATATCGATGACTTTGAAACCCGTACACAATTCTTTCGAAGTACAGGTTGAATTCCCGCGGGCAAGCGACAAGCCTCCCGTATCACCGATTTTCCAATTGTCCTGCCGGTCAAAATCAGAATAATTATAGTAGGAAACGGCTGACAAGAGATCAAACGGCCGGTCGAACATCGGTGTGTAAATAACCGGATTGATCCCGAATTGATATCCGAACATTTCGGCATCTTCGTTATCAGACCCGCTCGAATCTTCATCCAATATATACTGTCCGGCGGTCGCGTACCCATTCAGCTTAAAATTCGGCGTTTCCATTAATTTAAAATTTACCGTTTCATATGCGCCTTCCGGTTTCACGTCACGGTCCCAAATGAGATCAGAAGACCCTTTTTCAAATGGGTTGGTAAATTTACCACCGGTTAATTCGACACCGCTAATCGGTCCCACTTTTGCCCAATTTGGCGCATAGCTGCCAAATGCCTTTTCTACAAAAATATCTTTAAAATTGAAAAGATTATCAAAAGTTGTATTGGTGGAAGTTGGATCTCCGTTAAGCCCGGTTGCCGAATCATGAGATGATCCTGACCTAACCTCACCGGATGCCAAACTAAAACCGGCTTTAATTTCATCACTGAATTTCTTTTCAAGTCCGTATCTCAAACGATAACGGAAACGATTGCGGTCATCCGTTTCGGCAGTATTGCCGCTTGTATGCTGAAATGCTTCGTAGCGAAGCCGCAAATCCCCTCCCGCCTTGACATCTTTCAACCATTTATTCGCCCCGCCAAGTGCGCTGTCCAAGCGTGTCGCAAATTCGTAATCACTCATCGGCGCGGCCGGTTCAGCAGCCGGCGCGGCAATCTGGATATTTTTCGCCGATCCTTCAAGCGATTTTATTTTCGCGGCTTGCTGGTCAATCATTTTTTGCATATCTAACATTTGCTTTTGCATATTTTTGACTAAATCCATCACCTGTGCGTCTTGGGCTTGGGCTGATGTATTCGCAATCGAAGCAATCGCAAACACAATGACTATTAAAAATATATATTTCAGTTTCATTGCTTTTCCCCTTTCGTCATTAACCTGAATTGTTTTCTTGTTTTCATATAAAAATTATAAATTCCGTATGTATAGCGCATATGACACTTATGCAAAATCTGTGTAAAGCCCTTTGCGGCTCACGCCCATCTGCGCTTCGGCATCCATTCCGGTATAAACCAGCCACCGCTGCCATTCATTCCCGCCACACATATAGAATGGGGCATATTTGGGAAACTTTTTGGATTTAGCCAATGTCGAGTCAGCTTGATAATCAAACTCAGTCATTGCTTTAGGCGTTGGATAGTAGATCATTCTGAATTTGCCCTTACCCATTTTTCACCTCCTATTTTCAGTGAAATTGTAGATGGCGCATGTAAAGACAAAATGATGAGCAGGTAATTTTTGAGTAAAGGCTGTTTAAAGGAGAAAAACGAGGATTTGAGTGTTTTTCAGATATAAAAAAAGAGGACACTCACTTTTGGTGGATGTCCTCTTTTGGGCCTACTGTGAATTTAGATCGCCAACCACTTTTTCATGGCGTCAGCAATCGCATCGCCCAAGACCTGATAACCTTTAACATCGGGGTGAAAACCATCCGCGGTGCTTTTGAGGCTTCCGCGGCCGTTCGGATTTTCAAGTGCCTGATAAGTATCACAAAAACCATAGCCTTTCACCCGACTGATTTCGCGAAGCCACTCATTGAGTTCGGCCATTTGCTGGCGAACAGCCGGACGGCTTTTATCCACTGGAAGGATCGTACACACCATCACCCTGATCTTTTTTTCATCCGCTTTTTGATAAATCATTTCAAGATTTTTCTTGACCCACTCCGCGGGAAAACCGCCCTGCAAATCATTGACACCCGCAAGAATGACAACGACGTCCGGATGGAAACGGGCAACATCAGAATCAAAGCGCTTGAGCATTTGAGTTGTTTTATTGCCGCTCAATCCGGAATTTATAATTTTCCAATCCGGGAAATGTTTTGAAAGCCAGAAACTATATTGACTTTCTTTGTTCCCTTTTCCGTTGGGCGGAACTTCAAGCGGAGATCGAAAAAGCGGCGCACCGGCTGTTGTCGAGTCGCCCCAAACGATAACCGTAAATTGATTTTTTTTATGGTGAGTGCATGCGCTCGCAAACAAACTTAAAAGGATCATAAGGAAAAACAGATTTAATTTAGGCCGCACAAAATTTCCAAGGGTTAAACGATATTATTGAATCTGAATTCCGCAAATTTTTCCCTCTCCCTATTTTTTAAGGCGGGAGAGGCGTATAGAAAAAAGCGCAGAACTTGAGTTATTGAATCTGATTCCATTTTTTTAAAAAATAAATCCCGACATACAGCCTCGGATCGAGCCAAATATCGCGTTTCTGTTGTTCTTCCAGCCATTCTTCGATTCGATTCAGGGGAACTTCATAAAGCGTAATGGACTCGTCACAGTCCCCTCCGCCCACGCCGACTTTTTTTAATCCTTTTGCAATATAAAAAGTGAGAATATCAGACACTGAAGCTGCCGAAGCAGGGCCTTCCAAAAACCGGATCATTCCCTTTGCTTCGTAACCCGTTTCTTCAAGAAGTTCGCGCCTCGCTGCATCGTCAAACGACTCTCCATCAAACTTTTTCCCGTCACCGACCAGCCCCGCAGGAAATTCGATCACCGGCTTTCCTACCGGTGTCCGGAATTGCTCGACGAGAATCACCTTCTGATCATCGGTCATTGCCAAAATCACAACGACACCGGTGCAGTTTGCCCGCTCTGTGAATTCCCAGTCGTTGACGGACACAAAGCGGCGGTATTTTCCATTGCATAAGATTTTTTTTGTCACACGAATTCCCCTATCTTGATGAAAAGTATTATACACAAAAGGAATATCTTTGGGACAGGTTTCTTATTCATGGAATACAAAGAGCCTGTAATTTAAATTGCGTACTTTCGCTGCACACTTTCTGTCATCCCCGCTTCCGCGGCACTGACATGCATTGAAAACATAATTACTATTTAATAGGTCGTCGGTACCGTCCTTAACTTCCTATGAATAAATTCATCAGTTGTTAAGGGCGGGAATGACAAAGAACATAATTCCAATTCATGATCAACACAAAACTTTCGATTGGAGCCCGAAGAAGATTTATTTCTGTTTCCTGAAGGACTTATTTTGTTTTGAAACCTTGGACGGTGGTTTGAAATAACGATTGCTCGTTTTCCAATATTTGAATGCGGTAATTAACCGTTGTGTCTTCTTTCAAATGATTAAGGCGGACTTGGTATAAACCCGGCTGATCAACAGACTTCATCACAAAGCGCTCCCACGCGGACGGGCGCTTTTTATTGTCATCCGCCGGTAAAAGCTCGCGGTATTCTACAATCACTTGTTGGTTTGGTTTAAGTTCTTGGATCTTAGCCGAAATTTCAGCGGTACTTTCAGACACTTTGGATGCATGAACCTCTGTCACCATTTCTCTCGTTTTAAAATGATGAATGTCAGACGTTTCCGCCACCTGCCCCTCCTGATTTACAGCCTCCAATTTAAACAAATACCGGGTCTCTGGTTTCAAACCGGAAAGAACCGCCTCGAATTGATCCCCGGATTTTTGTTTTAACTGCTCCGCCGAAAGCTGCTGCCAATCCGATTGATAACCAACCCCTCGGTATTGCAATTCAACCGACTCGTTTTCCTGTTTTTTGCCAAGACGGAATTTAATGGTTGCTTCGCGCATTCCGATTCCTTCACTCACAACTCCAGAAATTCTACCGAGCGTTTCAAGTTTTTGATAAGGACTGGCAAAAACTTCTTTTTGATTTTCGTCATAAATCACAATTTTAAAAAGGTACCTCGCTTTGGATTTTAAATTTCGAATCGTCGCCCGGAAATCTCCTGATTGGTTTGAGAATTTAAGCGGGATAGAATATTCTTTTCCGGCGGCGGAATACATGATTTCTGCGCGATCCGTCGCCAACAAGTTTTTGGCTTTAACAAGAATCCGCGCCCAATTCGATCCGCGATCAACGACAGAAATTTCCTTAAACCATGGCTTCAATTTTCTTTCGTTTGAAATATCGAAGTCTTCATTTTCTGAAATTTTAGAAAGCGGCGTCCCGGGTTCTAAGAATTGTTCGCTGGTTTGCAGGGAGGGTTTTTCAGGTTGAACAGCTACCAGCTCTTCTTTTTCGACAGCCGTCTCAGCACGATAGTTTCCGCCCTCTTGCGTAAGCACCATTTTCGCAGTAATCATAGAGGGGTAACTCATAAGGGAAAATATAATCAGAAATACAGCAAGAAAATTCCCCGGACTTCTCTGCGCGGAAAATCGAAGTCGGCACGGCAAACTCCTCATAAACTTCTCCTTGTCTATCTTTCTAATTAAAATATGCTCTATGGAATAAGGGTTAGTCAAATAATTAAACAGGTTGAATTATAAGTTATTGTTTGACAAGGACTTATGAAACTAATTAAAATACCCCGTTAAGTAGTTAAGGCAAGGAACATTTCGAATCCTGCCAAAATACAATGATTTAAAGAAACGCCAAATCTTATGACCATACAATTAGACCCGTTTCAGGAAGAATCAATCGAAAAAATTAAAGCCGGCCATTCCGTATTGGTTTCTGCTCCGACCGGTGCCGGAAAAACATTAATTGCCGAATATGCCATCGATCAGGCCATCTCCGCCGGTGAAAATGTAATTTACACGGCACCTATCAAAGCGTTGAGCAATCAAAAATATCGCGACTTCCGGGCTCGATACGGCGACGACTATGTCGGTATCCTCACGGGAGACGTCTCGATCAATCCCGACGCACGGATTTTAATCATGACGACGGAAATTTACCGGAATTGCCTTTTTGACCATTCCGCACGGATCGACAAAATCGGCTGTATCATTTTTGATGAAATCCACTATCTCGATGACCCTGAACGCGGAACCGTCTGGGAAGAAGCCATTTTGTTCACGCCTCTTCAGACCCGGATCCTTGCGTTAAGCGCTACCGTTCCGAACGTTCAACAACTCGCCGACTGGATTCAATCGATTCACGACCGCCCCATCAGTGTGGTCATCCATAACGAACGTCCGGTCCCGCTCCATTTCCAATTTCAATGTCAGGGACAAATCTTGAATCATATGAAAGAACTCCGGTCTCAAGGATATCTCAACCGGGAAAGCTGGCGATTGACATCGCGTGAAAAGCGATACGGTTATCGTCCGATGCGGGCAAAACCAAATCGCCTTGATCAACTCTTAAAACACTTGCAGGAAAACCGCAATCTTCCGGCAATTTATTTTGCATTCGGAAGACGGCGCACGGAATACCTGGCCCGCGAAGCTGCACAGTTTAATTTTCTCACCGATGAAGAGCGCACTAAAATCAAAGAAACCTATCAATCCTTACTCGTCCGGCACGACTTTGAATCCGAAGCGTCGGCTTATGAACTTCAGGATCTAATCGAGCACGGAATTGCCTACCATCATGCCGGCATGCTGCCCACGTTAAAAGAAATCATCGAACAATTATTCACAAGCCGCTTAATCAAAGTGATTTTTACCACAGAAACATTCGCGCTCGGGATCAACATGCCGGCGCGGAGCGTTATTTTTGACGAACTTTCGAAATTTTACGGCACCGGTTTTGATTTTCTCACGACGCGGGATTTCTACCAAATGGCGGGACGCGCGGGACGTCGCGGCATGGACGAGGAAGGGTTTGTCATCATCCGGATAAATCCCCAGGACATTCCCTTTCCGGAAGTCGGACGGGTTTTATTCGGACAACCCGAAGCCATTGAAAGCCAATTCAATACCACCTACGCCACACTTCTTAATCTATATCGTCAGCTTGGCCGAAAAGAACTTTTCCGGATTTACCCCAAGACATTTCACTATTTCCAATCTTACAATAAAAAACGGCGAGAGGACGGCGCGAATCTGATCGCGCGAAAACTGGATTTTCTCGACGAATTGGGTTACTTAGCCGCCGAAAGCATCACCCCGAAGGGCGAGTTTGCAGCTTCCATTTTTGGATATGAACTTTTACTGTCCGAAATGCACGAGGAAGGCGTGCTTGAAGATTTGGATGAAATGAAATTAAATATTTTACTCTCAGGTCTTATTTTTGAACCGCGGAAAGGAGACCACCTGCCGCGCCTTCGCCCTTATCAAGCTCAAATTCAACGCGCAACCGAACAATACTTTCGCGCAATCTACAAAAAAGAATGGAAATACAAAATCCATCCTTACACCAAAGCGCCGCATTTTCATCTGGCACCGGTGGTCGAGGCCTGGACGCGGGGAGTTGTATTCTCTGACTTACTATCCCTTACAACAACTGACGAAGGAGAACTGGTCCGCCATTTCCGGATGATCATCCAACTTCTTCGGGAACTTCAATACGCACCGCGTTCTTCTGACCGTTTACGCCAAATGGCCGCATCGGCCCGTGAGAAAATAAACCGCGGCGTCGTGGATGCGGAGAAACAGTTGAGAGCATGAGGTCTCATTAGTCGGCAGTCGGCTGTACGCAGTAAGCAATGTTTTTACTGCCTACTGGCTACTGCTTAGTGCTTACAGAAAAAAAGGGACAGGCATATGCTTCATGTTAAACAATTGCCTGTCCCCTTTTTTCTCACTTCCCCATCATCATCTTCTCGGCAGGACTAACATAAGGCGGGCTGTTTTTGATTGCAGGCTTGCCCAATTCCGCATGGAGATTTCCTCTATCGTCGATCAAGAAATGATTCTTTTTGTCGGCATCCTGAATCGGATCCACGTACAGTTCCAATCCTTCTCCCGTTACCTTGATTGAAAAGCGGCATCCGTTCCTTTCATTGCCCTTGAACGCATGTTGCAGGCTGCACATTTTGAGCAATTCGTCGAACGTCAATTGTTGCGAAGAACTTTCCTGGGCCAAATAAGCGCTCCCCATGGTGTGAAGTTTTCTCATATCCGCAAGCATCTCGACATCTTTTGCGATGTTCAGCATCTCAAACGGATTCCAATTAAATCCAAATGGCTTTTTCTTTTCCTCGGGCTTCGCTTGTTCCTGCGGCAGAGCAGGCGATGCTTCTTCGACCGCTTTAGGCGTGGGCTTGTCTTCCACCACCTTAAGCGTACGAAGCGTATTCTGTGTCTGGTCTAAAATCTTGACCGCGCCCGGCATAACTTCCAGCACCTTGATATTTCGATAGGTTTGGCCCGCCTTTAAGAATTCTCCGTTAATCACCGCAATCGATTCTTTTGGATTTTTCTTTTCGTAGGAAATGCCTTCCAATTTTAAACTGTCATCCGCAACTTGACAAACCAGCGGACTTTGGAGTGAGCAATTTAATATAAAAACAAAACCAAGAATGGTTAATCTGTTCATATTATTATTTTAGATTCTGAAGTTGTCTATCACCCCTCACCCCTACCCTCTCCCGTCGGGGGAGAGGGTTAGGGTGAGGGGGATTTGTTAACCACTTCAAAGAGCTAAACAATTGCCTTATTTTCTCCCGATGGAAAATGCCTCACCAATAAATTTACCGGTGCCGTAATACCCGTGCGAAGCGGGATCAAAACAAAATGGCTTTATTTTTTCGATATCCGGACTCCCGTCCGCACCGCACATGTCTTCATCAACTTTAACATCTTTAATTTCACCTATAAACTGCGTATGCAGGCCGATTTTCACGGTTTGAATAACAATACACTCCAAAACAAGGGGGAATTCTTTAACGTAGGGCGCATCAACCACATCACTTTTCACCGGCATCAAACCGGTCTTTTCAAATTTATTTTCATTTCTTCCCGACGCAATCCCGAAATAATCCGCTTCTTTCGCATGCTTTTCGGATGGGACACTCACGGTAAACGCTTTCTTTTCCATTAAATTCCCATAGCTATAGGTTGCTTCACGAAGTGAAATGGCAACGCATGGCGGTTTTGAACAACAAATTCCGCCCCACGCCACCGCTGCGATATTTGGTTTTCCGGATTTATCGTAAGTTCCTACAATTAAAATCGGCGTCGGAAATAAAATCGTTTGGGCGCCTATCGATTTTTTTATCGGGACCTCCTTCATCACTCCGCACTGTTGCAACTGACATTCACACATTCTGATTTCGTCAATTTTCCATCAAGATCGAAAACGAAACGGATTTTTTCACCGCCAATCCAGTGTTTCTCATTATTCCGGTAAGTCCATTCTTCCCGGTCGGAATAAACTCGCTTCACCGCCGGTTTTCCGAACCTTTCCCCGATCTCGCCTTTATTTTCTCCGGGTTTAATCTCACCCAAAGAAACTGCTTTTAAGGCTCTTTCATATGCAACATTTTCACGGTTAATCTGCATGAGCTGCGATTCCTGATCATTTTTAAGATCAAACATGAATTTCATATCGTTTTTTGTTTCAATAACCGATCCGCAACCGGAAAGGAATAGAATACAAACAAGGTGTGTAAATAAGATTAATTTACGCCGTATCATCGTCATTCTCCGTAGGCTGTTTGTTGCAACATGTTACCCAATCTCTACTTTGCTGACAAGGAGAAAAACGTTGTATGTCATTTACGAATTAAAATTGAACCGTTTTTCAGCGAAATTCCTTCCCCCCTTGCGGGGGAAGGCGGGGATAGGGGGAAAGAATTCCGAAATATCACCCCCACCTTCATCCTCCCCCATCGAGGGGGAGGAAAAACACCGCTTCCCTCTCTTCTCTCACAGCAATAAATTGTGCTCACGGAAACTGAAATAGGTATTGTCACCGACAATCAGGTGGTCTAAAACCTTGATCGAAACCGTGAGTAAAGCCGTATGCAATTTATTGGTGATTTCCCGGTCCTCACGGCTTGGCTCAATCCGGCCGGACGGATGATTATGGACCAGCACCACGCTGGTCGCATGTGAATCAAGCGCCGCCTTCACGACTTCGCGCGGATGGACCATTGCTTGATCGACTGTTCCGTGAAATAAATCTTTTTCATTAATCACATGATTTGCCCGGTTGAGAAAAAGAACCTTGAACACTTCTTTCTTTTTATCCCGTAAATCAAAAGAAAGATAACCCACTATTGATTGCGGATCGCGAATGAAATCTTTTCCCCGGATTTCCTCCCTGAGCTGACGGCGCGCAATTTCTGTTGTCGAAATGAGCGTGGCAATTTTTGCGGCACCTAACCCCTTCACCTCCTCCAAATCTTTCCAACCCACCGAGAGAAGCCCGCGCAAACCGCCGTAATGCGTGACAAGTTCCCGCGCCAAAGTAATTGCGTCTTTCCCGGGAAGCCCGTTCCTCAAAAGAATCGCAATAAGCTCCGCATCGGAAAGGCTTGCCGCTCCCTGCTCTTTTAACCGCTCGCGCGGCCGCTCAGACGTCGGCCACGAATTAATTCCATTAGTTGTTTTTGGTAATGACATGTTTTGGTACCCTCCCTATTTAAGTTACCACGCATCCACGAAACCACGTCACCACGGAAACCAAATTTAATCGTTCCAATCGGTTTAACGTGGAAACGTGGCCACGTGATAACGTGGTTCGTTTTCGCGGGAGGAAAGGATGTTGTGTGCGGGAGGATAATAATAAATGACCAATGTCCAAGCACGCAATGACCAAAAAATTAAATTCCCAATTGGAAATTGAGCTTTTCGGGATTTCTTTGCGTCATTGAGATTTGGTCATTGATCATTTTACGTAATTATTTTCTTTTAAACTGTTTCTCCAATTCATTAACTGTGTATTTCAAAAATGTCGGCCGGCCGTGCGGACAATGAAACGGATTTTCACAGCCGGAAAGACGGGTGAGAAGGGTTCTCATTCCCTCGAAAGTCAGTGCTTCATTGGCTTTCACTGATCGCCTTTTACAAGCCACCAAAGCCACCAACTCTTCCTGGCAATTATCCATATTGGTTCTAATTTGGCCGTCTTCTTTTTCTTCAACAAACTGTTTCAGGAACTGGACAGGATTTTCCAGTTCCAGAACAGCCGGATACGCACGAATCACAAACGAATTTTCACCGAACGAATCAATCCGGAACCCCAGCTTTTCCAAAAACGGAATGGCCTCTTCCAGAACTTCACGCTGTTTTGGACGGACTTCCAAAATTTCATCCATCAAAAGGCCCTGGCTTTTCGGTTTACCCTCTTTCATATCTTTGAACAGCAATTCAAACATCACACGTTCGTGGGCTGCATGTTGATCGATAATGATGAGCCCTTCTTCTGTTTCCGCAATGATGTAAGTTTGATGAATCTGCCCGAGGATTTTCGTAATATGAAATTTGTCTTTAATCGCAATCGGTTCAACGGCAAACTCCGGCGTTGTAAGGGCGGGTTTTCCTCCACACAAATCGGCGGATCCGCCTCTGGCGGAAAAACCCGCCCCTACTTCGGCATGTTCTGCGATTTGCGCGGTGGATGTTCCTCCTGTTTTCAAAAATTCAGGATAAATATACGGCGCGATTCCGGTTCCAGGCACTCTCGGCGTCATCATTTTGAGAAGCGGCGCCAAGTCGCTTTCGCGCTGAAGCCTCTCGGTCACCACTTTCCGGATAAATGATTTAATCTCGCTATCCGCAGAAATCCGGACTTCTTGCTTCGTCGGATGGACATTCACATCGACTCGCGAACGGTCAATATCCAAAAACAAAACGCCGATCGCAAATTGGCCATGCATCAAAAGTCCGTGGCAGCCTTCCTGCAATGCAAAACCAAATGCAACGGACTTCACCCACCGGCCATTCACAAAGAAAATTTGCCCTTGCCGGTTCGCGCGCGCAACGGCCGGTTTTCCGACAAAGCCGGAAAGCCTAATTCCTTCCGTACCGCCGTCAAACTCGATCAAATGTTTGACCTCTTCTTCATTAAATACCGCACTCGCCCGTTCGAACGATTTTTCAACCGGAATCAAATCAAGCACTTTCCGTTCACCGGATATAAATGAAAACCGGACCTTCGGATTTGCAAGCGCCAAATAAGAAACGGCGTCAATCATATATCCCATTTCCGTCGATTCGGCCCTCATGAACTTGCGGCGCACGGGCGTATTGTAAAACAAATCCCTCACTTCGATAATCGTCCCTTCGCGGCAGGAGCATTCTGTTTCTGAAACAATCGTTCCGCCTTCAATCACAATTTCTGTTCCGTTTGAATCGCCTTTCGCCCGTGTCACTAATTTCATTCTCGAAACCGCGGCAATACTCGGAAGCGCTTCCCCGCGAAAACCGTAGGATCCGATTTCGGCAAGATCCTCAGCTTTTGAAATTTTGCTTGTCGCAAACCGTTGAATCGCGAGACGCGCATCTTCACGGCCCATTCCGCATCCATCGTCGGAAACGCGGATGAAACTTTTTCCGCCGTGTTTAACGGACACTTCAATGGTTTTGGCACCCGCATCTAAGGAATTTTCGACCAGCTCTTTAATAATAGAAGCCGGCCGCTCGACCACCTCACCGGCCGAGATTTTATTCGCCACATGTTCTGGAAGGATATGAATAATAGTCATCGTCAATGGTTCCTATTCTGTCATTCCCGCCAAAAAACGCGGGGGCGGGCACACCCGCATAACACTATTTTGTCATCCCCGCGAAAGCGGGGATCCATTCAATCAAATAAATCACAATACAAATCATCCCAGTCTGGATTCTTTTCTTCAATTAATTGAATTTTCCAATCTCTTCGCCACTTCTTTAACTGCTTCTCTCTTAGAATTGCTCCATTAACATCTTCCGTTTGCTCATAATAAACAAGTTTACCGATACTATATTTTTTTGTAAAACCCTCAAGGAGCTTTTCTTTGTGTTCGTACATCCTTTTCTTCAGTTCGCTGGTCACACCGATATAAAGCGTGCCATTTTTCTTGCTTGCTAAGATATAAACGAAATACATACTCAACCTATGGATTCCCGCTTTCGCGGGAATGACACTAAAGGAGACCCTTCTGCCTTCTGCCCCCTACCCTTTCAACCGTTCTTTCAATTCCGCTAATTTATTAAGCGCTTCAATCGGAGTCATTCCATCAACTGATAATTTCCGAATCTCTTCGAGAATCGGATGATTCGCATTTGAAATTTCAAATAAGGTCGGCTGCAAATCCTGTTTTTGTTTCCCTTTACCGGCTTTTTTTCCTTCAATAATTTGCGTTGCTTCCGTGTTTTCGCTTTCAAGAATCGCGAGAATTTGATTGGCCCGGTCCGTCACGCGCGCCGGAACACCGGCAAGCCGCGCCACATGAATTCCATAACTTCGATCGGAGCCGCCGCGCACCACTTTCCGTAAAAAGACAATTCCGGTTTTTGTTTCTTTCACCTGGATCGTGTAATTTTTAATTCCCGGGAAATGCTCTTCCAGTTGAATCAATTCATGATAATGCGTCGCAAAAAGTGTCCGGGGTTTTACCATTCCTTGAACCAAATATTCACAAATCGCCCATGCAATACTGACGCCGTCAAATGTCGACGTTCCGCGGCCCACTTCATCGAGAATGAGAAGGCTCCGTTTCGTGGCTTTCTGTAAAATACTTGCCGTTTCAATCATTTCTACCATAAAGGTGCTTTCGCCGCGCGCTAAATCATCAGACGCACCGATGCGGGTAAATATCCTGTCGACAAGTCCGATCCTCGCCGATTTCGCCGGAACAAATGATCCCATCTGTGCGAGAATCGCAAGTTGCGCAACCTGCCGGATGTAGGTCGACTTTCCAGCCATGTTCGGGCCGGTCAACACAATGAGCTGGTTTTCCGCCGTATCGAGAAATGTATCGTTCTCGACAAACTGTCCCGACGGCAACATCGCTTCCACGACCGGATGCCGGCCGCCTTCAATTAAAAGTTCTCCGGAATCTACCACCGTCGGCGAAACCCACGCCTTTTGAATCGCCGTAAAGGCAAGCGAAGCGAGCGCATCTAAAACGCCGATCGCCTTCGCCATCTCCTGGAGCGGCGTTAAATCCTGCAAAATCCGTTCGCGGACCCGATTGAATAAATCATATTCAAGCACTTTGATTTTATCTTCCGCTCCGGAAATTTTTTCATCCCATTCCTTGAGCTCAGGGATAATAAAACGCTCGGCATTCGCAAGTGTCTGCTTCCGGATATAATCCGCCGGAACAAGATGTAAATTCGAGTGGGTGATATCAATCGTATAACCGAACACCTGCGAATATTTTACTTTGAGCGATTTAATCCCCGTTCGTTGGATTTCCTTTTTCTCGAATTCCAGAATCCACGATTTTCCGTTCTTCGAAATATTCCGGAGCTGATCGAGTGCGGTCGAATATCCGTCGCGAATAATGCCGCCATCCTTAACCGCAAGCGGCGGCTCTTCCACAATTGCTTTTTCGATCAATTCTTTAATTTGCGGAAAATGATTCATTCCCGGCAGGATATCTTTCACCATCGCGCTTTTTACGCCTGCCAGGATTTGCCGGATCTCGGGAACGCGGAGAAGAAATATTTTGAGGTTGATCAGGTCGCGCGCATTACCAACACCGTAGCTCAGGCGGCTTAGCGTGCGCTCCATATCTTTGACACCTTTAAAGAGTCCACGCAGCGCCTGAAGAAGCGGCACGTTCCCGGAAAATTCTTTCAGGACTGCCTGCCGGCGGGAAATTTCTTCAATGGAAAGAAGCGGATGCGTGAGCCACTGATAAAGCGTCCGGCTTCCCATCAGCGTAAGCGTCTGATCAATCACCGAAAGAAGCGTCGGAGAACCCTGCCCGCCAACGCTTTGTGGCGTGGCCTTTGCCCCGCTCATACTCGAAACAATTTCCAGACTTTTCTGTGCCTGCCGGTCAAGGACCATGAATTCCGTCGATTCGAGAAGGACGGGAGGCCTGAGATGCCCGAGCGCGGAATGAAAATGATCTTTCAAATAATAAAGGATGGAACCTGCCGCACCGACGGCAAGCGGATGATCATGAAATGAAATACTCTGCACCGTCGCAAAATCAAATCCTTCCTGTAAATAATGAATTGCCTCACCCGCTTCAAAAATCCAATCTTCATAAACGGTGATGGTCGCATTTAAATTATTTTTAATGAAGGAAAGCAACTCTGAGCCGTCATCGTAATTCTTCTTGTCATCCCCGCCTCCAACAAACATCGCGTCGGATCCGCCAATTTTTGTGGTGGAAAAAGACGTGGCGGGCAAGCCCGCATGCTGCCCCACTTTGTCATCCCCGCGAAAGCGGGGATCCAGCGGATCGCAAATACTGTTCGGCTGGATTCCTGCTTCCGCAGGAATGACACTGTTTTTTTTATTGTCCCGGTCGCGGGAATGACATCCTTGACTAAGTGTTTTCGAAATAATCACTTCCCGCGGAGAAAGGAGCGTGAGCTCGCTTTGCAGCCGATCGGCCGCCATTTCGCGGACATAAAATTCGCCCGTGCTTAATTCCAAGTAAGCAATCGCAAAATTTTTGTCATCTCCCACAATGGCCGCCAAATATTCGAAACTTTTCTCTTTTTCTTCATCTTCCAGATACGTTGCCGGAGAAACGATTCGCGTAATTTTCCGTTCCACAAGCCCTTTCGCTAATTTCGGGTCTCCGATTTGATCGCAAACAGCAACTTTTAAATTGTGATCAAGCAATGTCCTGACATAACTTTGAAATGCGTGATACGGAATACCGCACATCGGAACGCGGCCCGCTTCGCCCGCCTCGCGGCCGGTCAGCGTAATATTAAGAATTTCGGACGCACGAACAGCATCTTTAAAAAACATTTCATAGAAGTCTCCGAGGCGGAAAAAGAGAATGGTATTATCGGGAAGACGTTTTTTAATGGAGAGATACTGCTCCATCATCGGTGTGAGTTTGGGTTGTGTTGAAATGTTGTTCGTCATAAAAGTAGGTTAATTATAATAGAAGAGGGGGGAGGAATAAAGAGGTAACTATTTGGTTGTTATTCCCGAAAGCTGTTGTCGGGAATGACACCAAATTGAAAAAAGGGGACAGGCATGAATGGCACTGACTTAAGCGGCTGCAGCATAAATTGTCCTCCATTCGTCCCGCGATATTTTTAACATTGAATAATCT
>Ga0155201_132_pt1 | contig 30269 bp, 24 predicted proteins | sample RifCSPhighO2_02_FD_106169 | JGI IMG/M metagenome (GOLD analysis project Ga0155201, IMG submission 106169) | Omnitrophica bacterium RIFCSPHIGHO2_02_FULL_45_28 | reverse complement strand
TTTACAGGCACTTACAGCATTTCAAGGAACAACTAACAACTATGAAAACGATAACCAATTGATGCTATTCAACTTATAATGGGACAGTAATGAGTATATACAGTAATGAAATTTCCGTCAATAAAATTGATTTCAATTACATTTATTCTATTCATTTTGTTAGAATATTTACGATAAACATATCGGATCAATCAAACATTTAAAATCATTAGGATGACGAGGTGATTCATGCCCAAGCTTCAAATCGATTCGAGAATAAAAGTAGAAAAACCATCCAAAGAAAAACTTGATCAACTTAAAATAGCGAATTGGCCGATTTGGACAAAGGAAGCATCCACTTTCGATTGGTTTTATGATGACCGCGAAATCTGCTATTTCCTCGAAGGAAAAGGCACGGTTAAAACCGATCAAGGTGAAGCTTCTTTCCAAAAAGGTGACTTGGTCACATTTCCGAAAGGATTAAGCTGCACGTGGCATATTACGGAACCCGTTCGCAAACATTACTTTTTTGGATAAACCCGGCTAAAAAACAAGCGCAAAGAATTGAAAACAAAAGCCGATAACCATACAATCAAAGCAAAGGCATTTTCGTGAACGAAAAAACATTTAAAAAAATCTCCATCGTCATCCCCGCTTATAACGAAGCCAAGACGATCCGGAAATTAGTTGAAAGAATTTTCCAAGTCAAATTCCCCATTGAGTTCGAACTGATTATTGTGGATGACCATAGCGCCGACCGGACACACCGGATCGTAAAAATCCTGGAAACACGGCATCTCGAAAATAAAATTCGGTTATTCCGGAACGAAATCAATCAAGGTAAAGGATACTGCATCCAGCGAGGAATTCAGAATGCCAGTGGCGACATCATTGTTGTGCAAGACGCCGATTTTGAATACGATCCGAATGAAATACCAAAGCTGCTTAAACCGATTATACAACATCAGGCGGATGTGGTTTACGGAAGCCGTTTCCTCGAAGCCAAACGTCCGGCAGGCATGGCGTTTCCGAATTATATCGCAAATCGATTTTTGACCTTGATAACGAATATCCTGTTCGGCACCAAACTGACGGACATGGAAACCTGTTACAAAGTCGTCCGCGCGGATTTGATCAAAGAAATTAAACTCGAAACAAAACGATTTGATTTTGAGCCTGAAATCACAGCCAAACTGGCGAAAAAAGGCTCGAGGATCATCGAACTTCCGATCTCCTATCACGGCCGATCGGCGAGCGAAGGAAAGAAAATCCGGGCAAAAGATTTCTTCATTGCCCTCAAAGTTTTACTGCAAAATCGAATCAGCCGATAACCTGCTGGTAAAAAACTCTTTCAAAAATCAAACGGCACCTTTCCCTGACTTCATCATATTCGTTCAAAAACCGGTCCGCCTCAGAATCCTTCCCAAGGCCCCTGAAACCCAAACTACGCGCGAGAGCATTCAAACGATTCTTGTCTTTTGGAATACTAAACACCTGACGGTTTTCGAATAACTGCAACCTGTTTTCAATCCGCCGCAAAAACTCATACCCTTCGCGAAGCTGACCGCAATCTTTCGCATTCAATAGTTTCAACCGCTCAATCTCACGAAGCGCTGCGAGAGAATTTCCCGTCTGCAGTTCGGGATACTGATATCCTTTCAGCAACTGGATCATCTGAATACTGAATTCAATGTCGCGGATACAGCCGATCCCCATCTTGACGTGACGATTTGAATCGCCCTGAGCCGCGGTTTCCTCTTCATAACGGCGTTTGATGACCCGTAACCGGTCGAGTGCCGCATTTGGCCATTCCTTTCGATAAATCAGCGGCACTATTTCAGCAATTAAAGAATTTGCCAATATCCGGTTCCCAGAAACGGCCCGCGCTTTGAGCCACGCTTGGAATTCCCACGCATCGGCCTCATCCCGGTAATACTTGCTGGAATCCGTTTTCGATAAAAAAATGCTGCCGGCATTTCCGTGCGGCCGAAGGCGTAAATCGACGCGATACAAAAACTCATCGGGCCCGCCCGCTGATAATAATTTAATCAATGACTGGATCGCCCGGCTCAAATCTTCACCAAAAGCTCCGTCATCCGAAAGAAAAATAAGATCAATATCGGAACTAAAATTCAGTTCCCCGCCCCCTAATTTTCCGAGCCCGACAACACCGAGCGAATTTCCCTGATACGCCTCTCGAAGTGCTTTTTCTATCATTCTATCCGCAAGTTGCGAAAATGATTTTGAAATGGATTCAATCGGTTGATTCGCAATCAAATCCGCGAGCGCAATTCGGAGGGTTTCACGATGACGAACCCTTCTCAACATTTCCGCATTCATTAACACAGGCCGGATCGCTTCCAAACTTTTCTGAATGTCTTCCGCCGAAAAATTCTTAGCGTCTCGCACCCAATCCCAGTCTTCGGAATGATAAATCAAAAGTTCCGATAAATACCGGCTCGCACCAAAAAGTTTTAAAAGAATCGAAAGGGACTGGGGATTTTTAGTAAACACCTCCCAAAAAGCCTGCTTGTTTTCATGTTGTTCATAAAAACGTTCAAAATGTTTAAGCGCCATATCTGGATCCGGAACATCATTCCAAACAGCCCATGACGGATCGATTACAGATTTCGTCACAGGCAAAAACGCGGAATTTCCGCAAAATCGCTTGAACCGCTGAATCGCCTCTTCAACTTCGGAAAACCCCAGCCGTTCAAATGCTAAAAGAATGCGCGCCGGAACTTCCGCAGACAACACATCTTCTAACTTCATTTCCAATCCGGCAGTTGATATTTCCCTTACTTTTTCAACGTCGGCTTTCGAACAATACGTTTGAATCAGCCGGTTCAGTTCACGCTCGTAGAGTTCGCTCGCCGTTCGCATATATTGGTCGCAATCCTGTTTCAACTTTTTTCGAATGGCTTCATCATTCCCGGAATATCCGCATCGCCTGGCCAGCATGGTAAACTCCATCGAATCATACGCCGGGATATTCAGATCTTTCGCATTTCCCCGGACGATTCGAAGCGAATTAATCAGATTCCTTAAAAAAACATAGGCCTCCTTGAGCGAACGGACCATCTTTTCATCAAACACACCGGCAGCTTGCAAAGCCGCAATCGCTTTTAACGTATTCGGAGTTCGAATATCGCCTTCCTGTTTACCGCCTTGTTCAATCTGTACCGATTGAATCAAATATTCAATATCCAGAAGCCCCCCGGCGCTGTATTTGGCATTCACGGTATTTTTCTCCACCAATTCTTTCCGTTGGCGGTTCCGGAGTTCAAGCGCATCCGCGTAATCAAACGGCCGGCCGCCGAACACAAATTCGTCACGATGGCACTTCACGTCGTCAATCAGCCATTCGGGACCAATCACAGGACGCAATTTGATAAACGCCTGACGCTCGAAATTACGCGCTTCGCCTTTCGGTGAATAATAATTTTTAAAAAGCTCAACCGAAGTCGCCAGCGGCCCTGCGTCACCAAACGGCCGCAAGCGGAGATCCATTTCAAACACACCTTTTGCCTTCGCGTGCACAATCGTCAAAAAGAGTTGGACAAGCTCCGTATAAAATGCAAGATTCCGCCGGCTTCGCTCGCTCATAAAATCCGGATCATCCGAATAAACAAACAGGAGCTCAACGTCTGACGCATATCCCAATTCGCGCCCGCCGAATTTTCCCAACGCAAAAATAGAATCACAACTTTTTTCAGTTTCGGACACCATCGGATGCGGCAACTTTTTCAATGTTTCCGCCCACGCAAGCTCATGCGTAATCTCCACCACCACTTCCACAAGATCGGTAAACTCTTCGGCAAACTCTTCCAAATACGATGTCTTTCCCAAAAGATGCCTTAAATCGATTCGAAACATCTCCTGATCTTTATACTCATTCAATGCTTGAACTTTAAGCCGAAATTCATGCTTGTCCGAAAGAAGACTTCTCAATTCTCCCGCCATCACCGGCTTTCCTTTCCGCTTCGTCAATGATTTGGGCTCGCCGAGAATTTTCAGAATCGATTCGTGTTGAAAGCGGATAAATTCCTCCCACAAAAAGCGGCTGCTTCCGAGCACTTTTGATAAATTTTCAAGCGCTTGAGATTTTTGAAAAGAAAGCAAAATCGTATCAAAATCTTCGCGCTGAAAAATATCTTTTCCGAGCAGCACAATTTTATCCAGCGCCTGTGCCGGATCCGGAACCTGAGGGAGATAGTGCGTGCACTGTTTGATCATCAAGATGGCCCATTGAAGCGATTTCAGTTTCCCCTCTTCCGTCACTTTCTCGCCGGTTTCGGTCGTAATCCAGATCCGGTCGCGGACTTCGCTACCGATCGTCTCCACTTCCATCCGGCAAATATTGAATCCGAGAAGCGACAACGCATTCGTTAATTCATAAAGGAAAGCGGGCGTATCCTGTGATTTAATATTCACAATCGTTTCATTCGGAGAGCTTTTCTGATCGATCGTAAGATCAATCGGATAAAGTTTCTTCAGATAAAAATCTTGATGAGTCCTGAGATGCGCAATAATTTTTTTATTAATTTCGGCGCGGACGTCTTTGATGTTCCCGGCTTGAATTTGATGCGAATAATCCAGCAATTCTTTTTCAAACCGATTCCAATCGGGCATCGCTTTTGCGGTAACGTCAAATATGTCGATGGCCATTTTTTCGGACGTGTCAATTTCAGCGCGAATAATGTTCATGCTATAGCTTGAAAAATGTCCGGTAATAACGGAAAGGAGGCCCACCGCATCGGGAAGAACAACTTTGATGCGCGTTTGACCTTCTGAAATGGCTTCTACAATGACGGAATTGGGCATGCTTTATCAGCTTCTCGGCAAGAATCTGCGAGATTATATTTTATTCCGTAAATCACTGACAGCCCGCTCGAGCCGGTCGATTGAATTCTCCATATAACTGATTTTCCGGTTCATATCGCTCAACTGCCGCTCAACCTCACGTAACCGCCGCTCCTGATCGCTCAAACCCGCCTGTGTTCTATACTTTTCCAAAGATACACCCTGCGTTTGAGGGGTCTGAGCATCTGATTCGGCAGCGTATGCTGGAACGGTCACTGCAAAAAAAACAACGAGAATCAAACTGAAACATTTCATATTCATAAAAACTCCTCTGTTTATGCTCTTGGGTGATATTGATGATGGATTGATTTTAAACGATCCCGCGTCACATGTGTATAAATTTGTGTAGTCGATATGTCGGCATGACCTAACAATTCCTGAACAATGCGAAGATCCGCTCCCCGTTCAAGGAGATGTGTCGCAAAAGAATGCCGGAGTGTATGCGGTGTAATGTGCTTTTGAATCCCCGCTTGCTTGGCATATTTTCCAATCATTTGCCACACAGCCTGCCGCGTGAGGCCCGTTGCCCGTTTTAATCCAAAAAACAATGGTTCACCCGAATAGCGCCGAAATACATCACTCCGCATATACCGTTCAACCGCTTCTTTTGCTTTCCGGCCAAGCGGAATAATTCGCTCTTTTCCGCCTTTTCCGAGGCACTTGAGAAATCCCGCTTCCAAATTGACATCTAATGTTTTCAGTCCCACCAATTCCGAAACCCTCATGCCCGTTGCATACAGAAGCTCCAAAATCGCACGATCGCGGATTCCTGTGATCTGACGGATGTCAGGCACATCAATCAATTTTTCAACTTCTTGAAGGCTCAAAAAGTCGGGTAGGTTTTTCCAAAGTTTCGGAGAATCCATCAGACTCGTCACATCAATTTTAATCAATCCTTCCGCATACAAAAACCGGTGAAACAATTTAATGGCCACCAGCAACCGGGCAATCGATGTTGCCGCCTGTTTGCGGTTCTTTTCATGGAAAAGAAGCTGCGTGATGTGAGTCCGGTTCACCTCGGCGATATTCATTATTTTCTTTGCCGTCAAGTAGGCCGCATATTTTTGTAAATCACTTTCATACGCAAACAAACTATTTGCCGCGAGCCCTTTTTCGACGCTGACATAAGTAATAAAATCCCGGATAAGCACTTCAAATCGCGTTCTCGGATTTTCTTTAACCCCAATTGCCATCGCACACACGTTTAAAGAACCTTTCAAATTAGCCCGGATTTCTCATCGTTAATAAGAAATTCCGCTCGTAAGAGCTGCGGTGCAAAGATGTTTGCGTCTTTGCGCCGCAGGGCTTATCTTTTGCGCCCTGATTTAATAAGGGCGCAAAACTTTGGGCGTAACTGATTGCGCCCAAAGTGACTTTCTCGTCGATTCACAAAATCGATGAGAAAGTCGGGTTAGACTTCGGCCTTTTTCCCGACTTCGATCATTTTCGAAAATGTTGTCTCTTCAATGATCAGCACGCCGAATTTTTTCGCCTTATCATATTTAGAACCGGGATCTTCGCCCATCACGAGAAAATCGGTTTTCTTACCGACACTGGCACTCGGAATTCCGCCGAAACGGCGGATCAGATTTTCCGCCTCCGAACGCGAATATTGCTTAAGAGAACCCGTAATCACAAACGATTTTCCGCTAAACGGTGTTCTTTCTTTCTTGCGCTCGACGATATTAAATCGCACACCGGCCTTGCGAAGTTTTTCAATAATTTTGTGCGTTCCCGATTGCTTGAAAAAATTAACGATCGACTTTGCGGTCACGGGACCAATTTCCCGGATTTCACAAAGTTCCTCCTCTGTGACCTCCATCAAACGATCAAGGCTTTTATAACGGTCTGCTAAAATTTCCGCAGCCCGCTCTCCAGCATTCAGAATTCCAAGTCCTAAAATCAGGCGATAGAGTTCGCGTTGTTTACTTTGTTCAATGGCGGAAAACAAATTCTCGGCAGACTTCTTCCCCATTCGTTCAAGAGACTCTATCTGATCAAAATCGAGATAATAAATATCCGCCAAATCCTTGACTAATTTCTGATCGGCAAGTTGTTCCGCTAAAACATCCCCCAGCCCTTCAATATCCATCGCATCCCGCATGGCGAAATGTTTAATCCGGCCCTTGAGCTGCGCCGGACACGCAAGACTCACGCAGCGGATCGCAACTTCATCGCCCAGTTTGACCGCTTCGCTTCCGCAAACGGGACAGTGATTCGGAAATTTAAATTTCGGAAGCGTTTTCGTCCGTTTATTTTTCACCACGCTGAAAACTTTCGGAATAATTTCCCCGCTTTTTTCAACTTCAACATAATCACCGACTCGAACGTCCAAGCGTTCAATTTCATCCCGGTTATGCAGGCTGGCACGGGAAACCGTCGTCCCGGATAACCGCACCGGTTCCAAAATCGCAACCGGTGTAAGCGCACCGGTCCGACCGACACTAATTTCAATTTCCCTGAGTTTCGTCACCGCGCGCACGGCGGGATATTTATATGCAATCATCCATCGCGGCGATTTGCTTGTTACCCCTAATATTTTCCTGTCATCGAAAGAATCGACCTTCACCACCAAACCGTCAATATCATACTTCAAACTTTTTCTTTTTTTCTCAAAAGACGTGGCAAAATCTATCACATTTTCAATTCCCCCGACCCGCTTCGCATACTCGATTGTCGGAAGACCGACGGACCGGTAAAATTCAAAAAGCTCATGCTGGCTTTTTAATTCCAGCCCTTCCGATAGCCCGATCCCGTGACAGAAAAAACTGAGGTTCCTTTTCGCCACCATTTTAGAATCTAAAAGTTTAAGTGTTCCTGCGCAGGCATTTCGAGGATTCGCAAATAATTCTTCACCCGAAATCTCACGTTCTTGATTCACTTTTTTAAAACTGTCATGCGACATATAGACTTCACCACGAACTTCCAAGACACCGGGCAAATCCCGAGAGAATAAATCCCCGGTCACCGCCTCCAGGCGAAGCGGGATCGTTTTCACGGTTTTTAAGTTCTCCGTCACGTCATCGCCGAATTTCCCGTCACCACGCGTCGCCCCCCACCGCAAAATCCCCTTTTCATACCTCAACGAAATAGATACTCCGTCAATTTTTTCTTCCACAAAATAAACAACGCGATCATTTCCCAATCCTTTTTTCACCCGTTTATCGAAATCCAGAAGCTCTTCATAAGAGTAAGTATTATCCATACTGAGCATGGAAATCCGATGTTCGACCGTTTTGAATTCTTTGAGGGGTACGCCGCCGACCCGTTCGGTTGGAGAATCGGAAGTTTTAAATTCGGGGAAAACCGCTTCCATATCTATTAATTCCCTCAATAATCGATCATATTCCTGATCGGAAATCTCGGGTGCCGCATCGATATAATATTTCCGGTTGTGGTATTCGATTGTTTTCCGGAGCTTTTCGATTTTTGATTTTGCTTCTGTTTTCTTCATCATAACCGTTCCGCCAAGAATTCCGGCAGGCCTGCTTTGCGTATCTTTTGAGCTGCGCGTTTGTTATCATAAGGCAAACGGATAATTTCTACAATATATTGATCGGAATCATAAATGGAAAAACTCAGGCGCCGATCCCGCTCTCGCGGCTGTCCGACACTGCCGGGATTAACTAAGTAACGTTCAGAAGGGTCCAATTTGTGCACTCCTTCCGCTAAATAAGAGGCGCGTCCGCTTTCCGAATATATTGAAGGAACGTGCGTATGCCCGAAAAAACCAATTTTTGTTTCCAAACTATGAAACGACAAAGACACATTTTGGTCATCTAACAGATAATGGAATAAATGCGGCTCGTGAATGCTACCGTGAGTCCACGTCGTATCGTTTTTCTTATCAATCGTTATATAAGGGAACTTCCGGACAATCTCTTTTTCTTTGGCAGTCAGTTTAATGGATGTCCAGGCAATGGCTTTGACGGCCATATCGTGGAAATGGAAACGGAGATCTATATCTTCAAGCGCACGCTCATGATTTCCCATCACCACGGTACGGCTTATTTCAGTGACAATCTTCAAACATTCCTTGGGATTGGCCGCATAGCCAATCACGTCACCGAGACAGACAATTTGATTTATTTTCCTAAATTTAATTTCTTTCAGAACACGCTGAAGAGCTTCTAAATTGGAATGGACATCTGCGATAATCGCATATTTCATGTGGCATCAAGTGAATTTGAGATCAGTTCGGAATGATTGCAAACGCTAAAAAATCAGGATTCCTCCGGCTTCGCAGGCACCGCCGATGCGTATTTTTCAGGAATCGTAAACAAAAAGCTGCTTCCTTTTTCTTCTTCGCTTTCAACCCAGATTTCACCGCCATGGAGCTCAACGATTTCCTTCGCAATGGCTAAACCGAGACCCGTTCCTTTCATTTTAATCTGAGTGGCGGTCTTGGTCTGCGTAAATTTTTCAAAAATTTTAGCCTGATCTTCTTTCGCAATACCGGGGCCTGTATCCTGAATCGCAAACCGGACCATCACAGGCGCTTGCGGATTATTACGTTTAACAATTTCGGCCTTCATCGTAATCGTTCCACCCTCGGGCGTAAACTTCATTGAATTTCCGACAAGATTGGTAATCACCTGATTCAATTTATCATGATCTGCTTCGATGGATAGCCCTTCATGGGGTGAAAAAACCGTAATAGTAATCCCTTTCGATTTTGCCCACGGATCGAACGTATCGCGAATATGGGTTAGCAAATCCATCACCGGAAATGTTGAAAGGCTCAATTTCATTTCACCGGCCTCAAGTTTCGCAAAGTCAAGGAGATCATTAATCAGGCGTGTCAACCGTAAAATATTCCGCTCTGCAAGCGTCAACACACGTTCTTGTTCACTATTGATCTCTCCTACGATTTTTTCAAGCAAAAGCCCGACCGATTCTTTAATGCAATGAAGTGGCGTCCTCAATTCGTGAGATACATTCGCAACAAATTGATCTTTCAATGCGGCAATTTCTTTCTGTTTCGTCACATCCGTCAACACCGAAACCATACCGATGGTTTCGCCGTTTTCATTCTGCAGCACCGCTCGACTTGACCGAAGCACTCGCTTCGTTTCATCAGTTCCTCCCGCTACCGCAATTTCCACTTCTCCTTGTTCATTGTCTTTATTATTCAAAAACGAAACCACACGCTCTTCGCTTTGATCTTGTAATAGATTGGCCTCTTTTCCCGCACCCTGTTTCATGCCCAGTAACCGCTCGGCAGCGGGATTCATCATCAGCGGCTCACCCTTTGCATTCATCACCACCACCCCATCCGCCAGCGACTTCACAATGGCTTCGGTCTGCTTCTTTTCCCGCGCTAATTTCTTTACATTCCGGTTGGCCGTTTCATAGCGCTGAGTCACCTGCTGAACCGCTCTTTCTTTTTCGACAACCACTTTTTCGTATTTTGCCGTAACTTCCTTCCGGACAACATCTGCTTTTGCAGCAATCTCTTCTTCGAGCAAAGACGAGATTTCTTGCGCGGCTTGTACTTGTTTATGGAGCGGAACGGAAAGGTCTTTAATGACATGCGCAACACGTGCGGTGATTTCTTTATCGGACACTTCTGCTTCGTACTGCTTTTCGAGGCCGGTTCTGAGATTCCGCTCTCCTAGCACCTTGAAACGTTTCATAAATAAATACAATACAAAACCGCAAGCGCCTGCGACAAGAAGAATAATGATAAAAGTAATCATATGCGTCGTTGAATTAAGCGTTCAATCAAGTTGGTTTTATTAAATTTATGTGTGCTTATTCTATCCGATACCGAACCATTTACACAACACTATATTTGAAAAATACCTTTTATATTTTCGCCGGTTTTGTCTATATGATTGATGTTTTTTCGATATGTCCGAAAAAAAACTAAACGGCATAACAGAGAAAAAGAAGAATCGAGAAAAACTCTCTCTCTCGGCGGGAGTTATCCCGGGCGACCCAAAAGATAGCCTTGCCCGTATCTAACGTCCATTTTTTTAAGAACTTTTAGATCTTCAGGCCGTTCGATCCCCTCAGCAACGACCTCTGCTTCAAGCACTTTGCCAATATCCAATATCCGTTTTAATTGCTTTGCCTGGATGATATTATCGGCAATTCCATTGATACAGTTCTTATCAATTTTAATGATATTTGGTTCCAACATCACGAGACTCTCAAGACAAGTTCGCCCGAAACCGACATCATCAATCGCAATGAGAATGCCCTCTCTTCTTAAAGCATCCACCGCCTGCAAAAGATAAGAAGGGCTTCCAATGATTTGCTGCTCACTGATCTCAATGCAATAGGTATTCCCGTTCATATCTTTAGGAAATGCAGACAGCAAATGCTCAACCGGAATATCAATCATGGTTGACGGAAAAAGATTCAAATGCCGATGCAAATCGGCCGGCAATGAATGTGATGCTTCAATACAGACTTTAAGACAGCGGTGATCCACAAGCGTCAAAATATTGGCTTCCAGACACGCCCGGAAAAATACCTCCGGATTTTCAAAACCCGGAATCGTCGTCCGGCTCAAGAATTCATAACCAATCAGTTTATCATTCGATAAATCAAAAATCGGTTGTTTGACCGCCCTGAAATGGCGCCCATTCTTAAGCACATCATAAATATCACTAAAACCGGAAGAAGTGCCTGGATTCCCTTCATGATCACCGTGATGGGCTGTTACTTTATTTTTCCCGGTTTTTTTGCTGGCAGACAAAATCGACCGGGCGTGCTCAAGCAATTCATCCACCGATGGCGCCTCCGGATTCGCCGTCACCACTCCAATACTCGCCGTCACTTTCAATTCTCTACCGGAAGTTAATTCAATCGGGGCGTCTGAAATCAGCAAACGCAACCGTTCAGCAATCATCGTTCCTTCTTCCTGACTTGTCTTCGGTAAAAGAATAAGAAAATCATCCCCGCCAATCCGCGAAATATAATCGGTTGAGCGAAGACACGCTTTAATCTTTCGCACCGTTTCCTTGAGCACCACATCGCCAACAACATGCCCCAATGTTTCATTGATTTTTCTGAAATCATCTAAATTCACGACAATTGCGAGCAATTTCGTCAGATCGCGAAGCGCCCATTGAATTTCACGGGAAAGCGCAATTTGAATTCCACGGCGGTTTAAAGCACCCGTTAATGTATCAATTAAGCTTAAACTTTTAAGGCGTTCATTCGTTGACCGGAGCTCATTGGTGACGCTTTCCAACTTTTTATTTAAACGGCAGCGTTCGATTGCATACAATATTGTCCGAACTAACAGTTTCCGGTCAAACTGCCCTTTGACCAAATAGTCCTGTGCACCGTTTCGAACAGCTTCAAGCGCAATGGTGTCATCATCCATCCCACTCAAAATGACAATTGGAATTTCGGGAGCATAGCTGTGTATTTTAATAAATGTTTTAAGGCCTTTACTGTCTGGAAGAGATAAATCCAACAAAAGGACATCAACTTTTTCGCTCGATAAAGCATCCATACCGTCTTGCAACCGGGGATAACTATCAATTCGGAAGGAAGGATTCGCCGATTGAGCGAGAATATGTTTTAAATAATCCACATCCCGCAGATTATCATCAATGGTGGCGAGCTTGATGACTGTATCTCCGCCGCGATGCTTCAAATCTTCTTCATAAAGATTCGCCAATTTTTTATCCCAAGTTGATCGGTTAGTTTTTCCGTTTGATAATATTGTTTCCCACTTAAAAGTTAACCTGCCTTTTTAAAATATGCAAGGGATTAAGATAATTTATTGAAGAAAGTTCCATCTTTCTAAAGCAGCTTACGAAGTTCATCCGGTACAGGAATCGTCCACGCGCCTATATATTTTGTTGACTATCACCCCTCCCCCTAACCCTCTCCCCCGGGGAGAGGGCAGGGGTGAGGGGAATTTGTTAATCACTTCAAAATAAATAATTACTGACCATTCGATTGATCTTCAATGCTTCAGCGGAAATTCGAGGGTAAAGGTTGAACCATATCCAATGAAGCTGGAAAGACTAATCATACCGCGATTTTTACGAACAAGTGTTTTTGCCAAGAACAACCCCATGCCATTTCCTTCATTCATCGGTTTAGTGGTATAAAAAGGCTGAAAAACATACTTTAAATGCTCGTTTGGGATTCCATTCCCGGTATCCGAAATCGATATGAAAGCCGCCTGCTCGGAATATCGCGATAAACCCACATGAGCCCGAACAATGATTTTCCCGCCCTCGGAAACCGCCTGTGCCGCATTTTTTGCCACATGATATAAAATTTCTTCCAAATCGCGCCCGTGACATTCGATGGCCGGGAACGGATCCGGAATATGATTGATCACATCAATTCGGCCCATATCTACTTCGCCGCCGACCAACGCAACCGTTTTATTCCATATGCCCATTAAATTAAAATACGCCGTTTCGGGCTCTCCGATCCCGCCATGCATGCCATCCGGCTTGCCTTTCATTTCAAACCGTTTTGTGATTTTCAGCGCTTCCTCGGCAAGCAAATACGTTTTCTTGACAATTTGTTCCGCCCGGTCCGATCGCTCCTTCAAATTCTGAAAACGATTTTCTTCAATCTGTTCAAGATAAGATTCGCTTTTGCCTTTAATCGCATATAGCAGGCTCACAATATTATGCTCAAATGGATTCATAATCGATACTCTCCTATATCATTAAAACTAAACCGAGCCGTGGGTTTTCCCATTCCAATTAAATGATAATCCGAACGATTGATAAATCCGGACCACCATTACCAATGCTTTGCGGCTCCGTCCAACCGAAATCCGCACCGGATAAACTTTAAAGAATGCTTTGAGCCAGCGAATCGCGTTGCGGCACATCCGCCGCCGCTCCCCTTCAATTAAATAATGATGTTCAAGATCATAAAAAAACGCAATTTGCCCGGCGATGCCGCTCTGCTTCCGTCGCAAGTGCGGATATTGGCTCATCATTAAAATAATCATCATCTTATTGTTAAACCAGCCTTTAAACAGCGCCAACGCTTCTAATTCACCGATTGGATTCACAATAACACTTGCCATCTTCAGCCACCTCCTTGGTTCGAGTGTCTTTCTCTTCATCTTTCAAGCACCGCTATAGGCTCCTTCTATTAATTCATCTACCTGATAAAATATCATGCGTCAAGAAAACGGAAACCGTTTATTTTGGCTAACCACCTGTCAAATTTGACTAAATGAATTACGTCAGGTATTCTTATAATTGAGGGAAAATGAACAAATATTTAGTTAAAATAAATCCGGAAAAAGGCGCAAAGTAGCACAATTTATCGACAGGAATAAATCAATATGTACGATGAACTTTCAAACGATTTAAGCGAACAATTTAAGGACGCTCCACGGCAAAAAGTTGCGCGATGGGACTTGGCGATCCGGACATTATTAAAAGAAATATCAGACACCGAAAAACCATTGGCTATCAGTTGGCTATCCGAACGATGCGACCTCAGTAAATCTTATTTGCTGAATGTCATTTCAGGAAAGATCAAGGATCCTCCGTCCGAAAAACTCATCAAAATCGCCGAAGCATTCGGCATTTCATTCCCGGAATTTTCACTGCGAGCTATGGGTGAAAATCCGACGTCTTTTTTTAAAACCGGATTTGGACAGCGCGGCTACATTGAATATAGTCAGCACGGATTTTCATTCCAATCCCTCAGCCCTCCCGGTACAAGCCGGCGGGATTTTTTCCTCGGCCTGATGACCATCAAACCGTTGCAGGAACTTAAAAAATGGAAATTCAGGGATAATTCGATGATTGCCATCTATGTCGATCAAGGCACGATCGAAATTATGCACGGGGGAAAAATCAGGCGGCTTCAATCCAATGAATCGGCCTATTTTGACGGAAGTATTCCGCACCGATTTAAAAATTTAGACACTTTCGAAGCGAAAATATTCATCGTCACCCGCCCGCCGATACATTGACTTATAGCAATCAAACAGGCTTGGCTAACCCAAACTCCAGACATTTATCGCGGATCAACTGAAGAAGCGGCTCAATTCTGAACGGCTTTCGAATATAGACACATCCTTCAAGCGTCATCTTCTCAACAATCGCAGGCGCCGTCACGGCCGAAACAACAATCGATACCCGGGGCTTGTGGCCGTTTCCCTTCTTAATCACTTGATACATTTCGTCGCCTTTTAAATATGGCATTTTGATATCAAAAATCAAAAAATCCGGCTCAAATTCATTCACAAGCCGCACCCCGTCTTCCGCCTTGGTCGTAAATTCCACCGTGTACTCGCTCGGCTGATCATATTGAAAAAAATCACGGAGACATTCGCACTGCTCCTGTTCATCATCGACAATCAATATTTTAGCGCATGGAATATTGGTAGATGCCTTGGCGCGATCAGGCCAATCGACAGCTCCGGCCACGCGCAACACATCTTTAATAAATCCGTCGGGATCAAATGGCTTTTCGATAATTTTATCAACACGCACATGTTTCAGCCTGTCTTTATACGCGTCAAGAAGGCCTGTAATCACCATCACTTTGACGGAAGGCTGTTTCTTCCGGACCAGTTCCATCACTTGAAAACCATCGAGGCGCGGCATGTGAAGATCAATAATCAGCAAATCAAACAAATAATTCTGTGCCATATCCACCGCGCCTTCGGGCTCCGTCGCGCTCAAAACCAAATAATGAAGATCTTTTTTGAGCAGATCCGAGACCGACTCCACGATTTCCTTCTCATCATCAACGACAAGGGCAATCTTCTGGTTAACCATGGTGTCCTCTCTCTTTAGATTCCAACAATTTTCGAATGGCCTGCAGAATTTCAGAAGGCGTAAACGGTTTCTCAATATACGCGTCCACTCCAATGTCTTTAATTTCTTGTTCGATCACATCCTCGACATAACCCGTAATCACCGCAACTTTAATCTCCGGAAATGACTCCCTGATTCCACTCAACACTTCTACCCCGTCCATCCCCGCTTGAAGTTTCACATCCAAAATGACAACGTCGGGCCGATACTGCCTGATCAGACTTATTCCGTCGGGACCGTTCAAAGCAGTATGGACCGACAAATCATTTTCTCCCCGGAGAATATCCTCCATGATTTCGCAAATATCTTTTTCATCATCAATAATGACAATGGTATTCATCACGCACCTAAATCCCCGCTTTTCTATTTATCAAATACATCGGCAATCGTGAGTAAAGGTAAACTGCCAGCCATCCGATTCATTCCACTTTAGAACGCTAAACAGATACCTAATTTTACTTTTTTGCCGGATTAAAAATAGGAAGTCGGATCGTAAAAGTCGTCCCCACGCTCATTTCACTACGGACGGCAATCGAGCCTTGATGGACACGCTCGATATTATCTTTGCAATAAAAAAGCCCGATCCCCGTCCCTTTTTCGCCCTTTGTCGTAAATCCATGATCAAATACCTTGCTTAAATTTTCTTCCGGAATTCCGAAGCCGCTATCCTGAAATTCAATCATCACCATAGCCGGATATTTGGAATCAATCATTCCTCTGATCGTAATATCTTTATTCACGGACTTTTCCATCGCGTGTAATGAATTAATCATTAAATTGACAAATACACCCTGCAAATCCTGCGTGATTCCTTCGACAAATGGAAACTCGCCGGGAATATCAACCGTCAATTTGGGAATCACGAGCGTTTCTGAGTAGGTCTGGAATCTGACTTCTTCCCATGCCGCAGCAATCACGAGCTTGAGCTGGACCGCCTGTTTGTTATCCGTCCGGGCTCTCACTAAATCGATAAGCGTTCCGACAACTCCTTTGATCCGATCCAATCCACCTTGAGTTTTATCAAACCTTTTTTTGAATTCCTTTAGCATTTCCGAAAATTTTTCTTGCTGATCGCGTTCAATCTTAGGGGCAACTTCTTCATACAGTTTGAATCCATCCGCAAGCGCACGCTGGCAAAAAACCACATGAGTCATAAGCGGCGTCAGCGGATTCCGGATTTCATGCCCGACCGCAGCGCTCAATCCCGAGAGAAGCGCCCGCTTCTTCGTTTCCACAAGCTCGCCCTGCATTTGTTTAATCCTGAGGTTGGTCAAATCCGCTTCTTCCAGCGCACGAATGAGCTGGGACTGGGCATTCTCCAACTCGCTATTCATCTGCTCAAGCTCTCTTTGCTTTTGAATCGCCTCGTCATAAAGCCGTGCATTTTCAAACGCAATCGAAGACTCCTGCGCAAGCGTAGAAAATACATCCAAATCTTCATCCGTATACGGCTCATCCGACTTCTGCGACCCGAGAAATAAAATCCCGCGCAAATGGGAAACCCCTTTTCCTGCTTTCGCGTGGACTTGCTCGCTCATCTCGCTTTGCTGGCGAAGCGGGCTATTTTGCCGGTGAGCTTCGCCCCCGAAACATGGAACCGCCGCTTCCGCTTTGAGCTTTACAAATAAATCATGAATTTCATTTAGTTCCTCCTGAAATTGCGTAAAGAGTTCTTTTTCACGCATTTCATTGAGATGGGTCTTCTCGATCGGTCCTCGTTTTTGATAAAGGTAAACAATCAATGGATGCGTAAATGGAATTTTGATCCCTTTTCCGCTACCCGCCTGAGAAAAACCAAGGCCGCAAAGTTCACGTATGGCCGGGCGGCTTGCTTCGAGCACCAATCCTGATGGATCTCGCCGTGTGTAAACAAAAATGCTGGCATTTTTGATTCTCGCTTTCTTGATCATAAACGAGACAATCCGCATCGTCTGCCGCTTGAGACTATCCACATGAGCTAAATACTCGCTCGCCTCTTTGAGCAGTTGCCGGTAATCCACCTTCTTCTGAAAAAGATATTTGTCGGTGAGATTCACGAGCCATTTCCGAACCGGATCAAACAGCAGCATGGCAACAACGATACTGAGCACGCGGACACTCATATCCCCCATATGCAAATATTTTCCGATAAAACTCTGCGTCAACGCTGTCACCCCAACCACCACACTCAACAACACGCCAAAGAGTCCCGTAAACACAAGCGTCCGCTTGATAATGATTTCGATATCTAGAAATCGGTAACGCAGGATGATATACGCCATTGATAGCCCATAAGCCAAAACGGCATAGTTTGCATATTGGGTAACAAGAGGAATTTCGACTCCATATACCACCATGAAGTTAGTTCCTCCCCCAATATATCCAAGTAAGCTTGAATAAAACAGCCACTTAGCCTGATAGGCAAATGTTGTTCTATCCGCTTTGCTTTTTTGCTTAGCAATAAACAACTGAATCGTTCCGATCGTACTAAGGAGCGAAAAATAACTTACAAACACATGATAAGCCCATCCCGGAATAGTATAAAATGAAAATGCAAACTGAGGTTTAACGTCATAAACAAAATATGTAGTAAAATTCGTGAATAGAAAAAAGATTGAACAAAGATAGAAAAATCTGATGAACCATTTATTCTTAACCTGCAAACGTAGAAATATTTGAACAAAATGGAAAAAAGTAGTCGGAATAAAAATCGCCCCAACCAAACAAATCTGATCCCAAAAATATGCGATTGAGTGTTTGTTACTAGTAATCATCAAAATGGTAAATAAGCTCCACCATGCAATCGCGAATGAATATATAGAGAATATTCTATTGAGTGAATTTTGAGGATTCTTAGCAAAAACAAAAATTGCTAAAAAAAACAAAACGGAACCGAGGGAAATATAAGCAACTACGTAATTCAATAGTTCAGAAGAATTAATAGCGTAAAGAGACAGATTTTCCATAGTTCAAATAGTAACTATTTACTCGTTTTGAATAAAACCTCTTCGAAAGAAGGCTTCCTTCACATCTTCATGCGAAATAAAATCTTCGCTTGATTTCAAATCACCAGCTAACACCCCATTCTCTCGACTAAAATTTAACATGTTTAAGAAATTTTGAATATCCACATCACCTAAAGTAGGTTTCAAATTTTCACCATTAGAGAGAGCTAACATAAACGCTTCGCCTAAACAACCAAATACGTTGTTATCGAGGCCAAAACCGTAATCATAATTAATTATTGCATCTTTGATCTTCAGAAGTCCACCTTCTAAAACAAGCCGTTCATTCTTGGGATCTCTGGGTAATGCCTCAGGACGGGCATCATCAATTGCAATGAAACCGTCAGGCATATCATTTACCCGAAGTATTTTTCGATATGCCGAAGTTGTACAAACTCCGATATGGCACTTCTTTAGAATATTTCTTAGCGGCACCATATCTCGGGGATCATTTAATAGTGTTTCGACTCTTGTCCTTAAATCTCCAGCCAATTTTAATTCATTTTTAATTTTTCCTAAATTATTTTTATTAATATCAATTAGGAATAATTCTCCGACTTTATTTTTTAATGCTCTAGCTACATTAGTTCCCATCTTACCGACACCAATAATTGCAATACTTAACTCTTTCATATTAATGCCACCGATTTGTGCCAATTTTTCGATTGTTAGATAAATTGACGTTAACGTTCCACAATGCCCATTGGTGATCTTGAGCCCAAGCTTTTCTGCACATTTCTCCAATGCTGCGCCCCGGCGAGAAATCATAGGAAGCCAGCCCCCCAGACCAACAACAGCACCTTCTCTGGTGATTTTCGAGACTAATTTCAACGATTTTTCCATAACACTTATTGTGTATTTTCGCTCTTCAGACATTAGCTCGGGAAGCGTAATTTGCGCGACAACAAAACCATCGGCTCCTTGCTTTGTGCGAACACTATTCAGCACGAATGGTGGCATTCGAGATAAAAACTTATATGCCGTTTTTTTCCTCAATATAAATTTCAAAGGATTTAAAAATGGAGATGAAATATAAACATCTTGATAGAAGCGAGGATGAACTAAAAATGCAAATTTTGCATCAACACCATATAACAATCGAATCAATATTTTCGGCAGTCGTTTAATTGGCAGAGCCAAAACTATCGCATCACGCAAATAGCACGCAAGCGAAATAAAAAAGTTGCGATTCCATCTACTCCGATATATTTGAGTCATATTTTTGCTTGTACTATTTTCGAAAATACTCGCTGACCGATTTCAATTAGCTCCTCTCGATTCAAACGCTTAAATTTTCGTTCACCACGCCGTTTAAAAAATACATCCTTAAAATCATCGTTTTTAGGCGATATATAATTTTTTTTGCCTATCCAAACATCGCACGTTCTTTTCATCTGCCCAAACAAATTCTTGCTGTTTCGCCAATGCAAAACTATCGGAATAATTGGTACGTTTGCCGTCATCGCAATCCGGACAACGATTATTGGATCAATTATAATATGACTCGCAAAGCGCTGAGTTGCCTCCGGCGAAATAATAATCGCTCGGTTGAAATCTCTGAGGGTTGCAATAATACTTCTGAGCATATGAAACATAGATTTGCCATCGTAGTAAAGCACTTGATTAACTGCTGTGAAAAAATTAAAAGCCTTATCCTTCGTCAAATCTCTTGGCACAATAACGGTTAAGTTTTTATCTTGAAATAACTTAGAAATAATCAAAAGGTCTCTCGCGCATGTAAATGAAGTCAATATAATGGCGGGCGTTGAACCTAACGAAGATGATGAGATTTCAGATTTAATTTCACGAATGTAATTCCCAACGCAAGAAAGAATATGCCGTTTCCAAAACTGATGGAAGGATTTTCTTAAAAGCCTTAACCGTAAATATAAACCTGCATGGATTGTCTTATATTTATTTAAAATCGTCATGAAATATGGGCTTTAATACTTGCTAATAATTCATCAAGGTCAAATGGTTTCAATATATAATCTTTTGCGCCAAGCTTAATCGCATCAATTGGGACATCTTCACTTGCGTAGCCCGTAACAAAAATAACCGGAATCTTCGATAACTCATGTTCCGTATTGGTCCTTAGCTTTTTAAGAAAAGATATGCCATCCTCCTGAGGCATTCGGACATCGCAGATAATGAGATTAGGAACTTTTTCTTCTATTTTGAGTTGCGCTTCTTGAGCGCTTTTAGCGATTTGTAAATCAAACTGCTCTCGCCGAAGCAGGTTTTGAATAGTTTTCAGAACAAGCAGATCATCATCAATAATAAGAATTGTTTTGTTCATGGTAGTTCCTTGTTTAGATCGTTTTTTTATAAAAGCTCATTGTTTTTTTGTCTTTCATCTACATCTACAGCACTATGGGTATCTCTTACATTTCAATAACTGCTGCTTCGGACAATGCCCCTTAAACGGTACCTGTTACAAAAGTATATTAATCCCGTTTTTGATAAAGGTAAACAATTAGTCTTAAGTCTTAGGATAGTCTTAGGAGGCGTTACTGGCAGTGCCACGCTAAAAATGATTTTCTACCAATAGATGATCAACCATATATATAAATATATAATAATAGACACAGGTTTTATGTCTGGCTGGGTGAATTGGACTGAGCAGAAGCTTTCATCTGGTTTTTAAATTCCTGATTCTCTGTTTTCTGAGTATTCCGGTAATCCTTATTTTCAGAACGTTGCTTGGCAAGGGATGCTTGCAACGCCGCTCGTTTCTGTTCAGACGGCATGTTTTTATCCGTCATAATCTTCTGGATTTCAATCATATTTTGCTGATGCTGCTGGTCGCGGTAAGCCTGGTTTTCCTGATGCTGTACATCCATCTGGCTCGCGATCGCGTTTTTCTGGTCTTCCGTCAGCTTTGGATTATTTGCCAATTTTTGAGTGACAAATTCTTTTTTTTCTTGTTGCATTTTGTCGCGGAAATTTTTGTTTTCATTATATTGTATTTCGCGATGCTGCGTCGCAGCTGCTTTTTTTACCTCGGGCTCCATTCCCTTTAAGGTCGTCCGGAATTCTTTATTCTCGGTTTTCTGCTGCATTTTATGCTGCTCGACTTTTGCTTTCTGCCCTTGCTTAAAGGCTTTTCCTCCGCCTGTTTTTTGTGCCCAAACAGAGCCGGAAAAAAACGCCATTGATAATACCATCAACAAGATTAAATATTTCTTCATCTTCATTCTCCTCGATTGATTAAAGGTAGTTTCACAAGTCCACATAAGTGTCATTCCCGCATGTTTTTAGCGGGAATCCACAGCTAATGGATCCCCGCTTTCGCGGGGATGACAGACCTTATGAAACCGTTTTAGTTTTTATGTTGTTGAACTCTGCGCTGAGGTTGAAGACGGTTCTTCCCGATAAATCGGAAGCGTAATCACAAATGTCGTGCCTTCATTCACTTTCGCCCGGACCCGGATTTCACCGCCGTGAAGTTCCACGATATAACGGCACATATACAGTCCGATTCCGGAACCCTTTCCACTCGGCTTTGTGGTAAACCCGTAACTAAACGCTTTTTTCATCACTTCATCCGTCATCCCGCAACCGTTATCCGAAAACTCAATCACAATAAAATTAGAATCGTTCGGATCCGGATGCGCCGTGACCGTAATTTTTCTGTCTTTCCGGCCCGCCATCGCGTGATAGGCATTGATAAATAAATTAAGAAAAACTTCCTGCAAGCGCTCCAAGTCCCCTTTAATCAGCGGAATATTTCCGGGAATATTGAATTCAACTTCCGTTCCCGACAAATTCTCAAGATAGGTTTGGAATTGAACCAGCGGCAGCGTTTCCTCCAATATCAATTTCAGGGAAAGCGGCTCATATTTCCCGTGCTGCGACCGCTTGAGAAGCCCGGTGAGCGTATTCACCACTGCTTTGATGCGGCTAATATTTTGTTCCATCTTTTGAAATACGTCTAAAATATCACCCACTTTCAAATCCGGGTCTCTCCGGTATTTCAAAATAGCCCGGCTGACATTCATCGAAAGAATCGTCAGCGGGTTATTCACCTCATGCCCCACAGAAGACGCTAATCGCCCAAGTGTCGCCATCTTTTGTTCATGGATCAAATGCACCTGCGTATCGCGGAGCTGTTTATTCGCAATTTCAGTTTCATCGAGTGCTTTAATTAAACGGCTCTGAGCTTCCTGAAGTTGACGGTTGATGGCTTCAAGCTCCTCCGCTTTTTGCACGGCCTCATCATAGAGCCGTGCATTTTCAATCGCAATCGCCGATTCTTCCGCAAGCGTAAAAAGCACATTCAAATCATCGTCGCTGAAATCGTCTCCCGATTTTTTATTCCCTAAAAACAAAATACTTTTCAGTTCCCGGCCCAGGAAACTCGGAATAAAACAGGCTGCTTCGAGTTCATTCATCCGGTTTTTAATCGCCAAATGCTTATCAATTTGTTCCGCGACAAGATTTTTGTCTTTCACCTGTTTCCATCCGGAAATCCTTTTATTGATCTCCCCCACGCTGACAGGCGCATGTTTGCTATTCGCATAATCAATCAAAATATCGTCGGCAGCAAGTACATGGCAAGGTTTGGCGTTATGATTGACTTGAAACCCGCGCATACTGACGGCCCGGAATCTTTCTGTTCTTTCGTCCTTGACCATCATCACGGCCGTTTTGACGCGAACTCGCATCGTCATAAAATGAACGACGAGATTAGCCAAATGGCGTAAGCTCTTGATCTGGGAAATTCCGGCGGATGCATCGCGAAGAAGTTTTTGATAACCATATTTTTTCTGGAACAAGAAACGATCCGTCAAATTGACGAGGAATCGCCTGATTGGGCCATACGCAAAAACAATCAAAAGGACGCTTAACACAATTCCCGCAAACCGCGCACGGCTTTCCTCATGCCCAAAATATTGCTGCGCCCAAAAAGAAATCCCGACAAAGACTCCAAAAATAATCGAAAACAAGGCCGCAAAAATAAATGTTTTTCTAACCATTGCTTCGATCGACACGGATTTACGATTCATCATCATAGTTCCCGGCTCCCGATAGTATTAGTTTAGCGCTTTGAAGTGATTAACAAATTGCCCTCACCCCTGCCCCCTCCCTGAGGGAGAGGGTTAGGGTGAGGGGCAATAGCCAACTTCAGAACGCTAAACAGGTATTCCCGGTATCTCGCACCCCGGGACCCCGCACGATTGGGAAATATCCCTGAGTTAAAGTTAAAACGTTACCGTAAAGGTCGTTCCACTGCCTACTTGCGACGACACCTCAATAAGACCATTGTACTTTTTCACAATCCCATATGCAACGGCTAAACCAAGCCCCGTTCCCTTACCGACATCTTTTGTTGTAAAAAACGGATCGAAAATTTTCGTCAGATTTTCTTTGGGAATCCCCACGCCGTTATCCCGAACGGAAAATCCGGCTTTATTCTTTTGGACCCATGACTTCACTTCGATTTTGGGCGGCCGATCCATTTTTAAAACCGCATCTTTCGCATTAATCATTAAATTCGTAATCACTTGCTCAAGCTCATTTCGATTCCCTGCTATATATGGCAATTCCTTGGATAGCTCAAGAATCAGCTCTATGTTTTCCTGTTTAAGCTGATACTCTAAAAAAGCCATCGAGTTGGCAATCACTTCATTAAGATCCACTCTTGCCATCTGCTCGGGCCCGGTTGACTTGCGTGCATATTTCATAATTTTCTGCACAATTTCCCGGCAACGTTTCGCACCCTCTTCAATTAAGTCGAGCGAATCAAAATCATCTTGGCGCGCGTCCATCTTAAGAATCTGCACATTCGTCAAAATTGCAGTCAGAGGATTATTAATCTCATGCGCCACGCCGCCCGCAAGCGTTCCGATCGTCGCAAGTTTTTCCGCCTGGATCAATTGTTCCTGGGTTTCCCGGAGTTCTTTGGTCCGTTGCTCGACTTTTTCTTCAAGTTCCTCATTCCATTTCCGGAGATTTTCCTGCATTTCGATTAAGCGCAGGGAATTGGAAAGTGCTATCACGAAAGGCGAACGGATCTGGAAAAGAAAATGCATTTCATCGGCTGAATATTTTTTAAGGCTTTCTTTCCTTCCCAACGTAACAAATCCGAGTAATTTCTCCTCAATGGCAAGCGGAATCGCCAAAACCGCCTGAACCCCGGCAAGAAAAGAGCTGATGATTTCTTTTTGTTCTTTGAGATCGGGATCGCTTAACATCAAATCTGTAATCATCATGTCTTTTTGCGTCGACAGCAATTTGACGAAAGAATGTGAAACCGCGACTGATTCTGGTTTTCTGATTCCGGTTGTCCGCACGGGGATATATTGGTCGGCTCTTTCATCCTTCAAAAATACCACTATTTGCCTCGAATAAACGCTTCGTTGAATGGTTTCAACAAATCGCGAAAGTAAATCTTCCAGACTTTTCAGGTGCACCAATTCCCCCGAAAAAAAACCAAACACCGTCCTCAAATTCGCGTGCCGCCTTCTAAACAGATGATTCAAGCGCGGCTCAATCGCGCGGTAATAGAAATAAAACACAAGCACAAGTCCCATTAAATAACTTGTTACAGCCGCCGGTGACAAACCCCCCATCCATTCCCGGATCCAATAAGCGAATAAAGCAAAAGGAGATATTGCTACGATCGTGGTCATAAACCATGCAATCGTGCGGTGGATCACCGTTTCGATATTAAACAATTTATACCGGATCACTGTGTAGCCCAGCATACTAAAGGCAGTCACAAGAAGAAATCCACCAGCCGGGTAAACGGGTAAGCCGAAACAAGGAAGAAAATCGGAGCAGCCCAGATTGGCGACAATGAAAGATCCCATCAAGAAACGGATTTGCTGCCGGATAACTTCGTTTTGTTCCGCCCGCAATCCCCGGACCAGCGTGCCGTAGAAAAGAAGTAAATGCGCAGTAAAAAAACTCAAATAAAGAGTACCGCCCGGAATGCTTAAACGCGAATGATACCCAAAAAAATGCTTCGTTAAACTGTAGACGATCCAATTCGTTTTGATAATAAGAACCGTAAACACAAGCCCCAGACTGAATCCGAGAATAATATAACCCTTGTTTTTCCTGACCTGATTCAGCCAGACAGCGACATACCAGCATAAACTCGGCATAATAAAACTGACGCCTGAATATACGATATAAATTCCAAACATGGCGCCGTTTTCATTTCCGGCGGAATACGTAATGAATGTTCCCCCAAGCCAAAGAAAAAAACTGACACAAACTGTCAAAAAGCTGAACCGCAGAAGAAAAGACCCGCCGCGGGAAAAAATATAACTACCGAAAAACAAAATAAAAATGGCCGCGCCCAGAAACGGAAGGCTGTAAGGATTGAAATAAAATTGAGCGGATTGAATCGTTTGGGAAATACTCTCAAGCCATGGTTCTGCCCAAGGGATATTCATGATCACTTATCGGATTTTCTTTTCATAGACACAATAACTTCGATAATCGTCGCTATAAAATTTGGTGGCCACGCTCCGGGAAGACATATTTTCGCGAAACACCCAAGAATATTCGCACCGCGTATAACCTTTCTTGATCATAGCGCTATAAGCTGAAGCCACAAGAAGCGGCGCTATTTTTTTCCCGCGCCAGTCAGATTTAACCCCAATTGCGATCAACCGTCCCTCACGGACTTTCTTGGCCAGGTAAAAGAATGAAAACGCATTTAAAAATTCGAAATTCCCATTCAGTTTTTTAAAAATCGGATTGTAGTCCGGAACAGCCAGCGTGAAACCGACCACTTTTCCTTCGTGCTCGGCAAACAAAACTAAATCGTTGTCTAATACTAATTTAAACGGATTTAACATTTCATACATTTCTTCTTCGGACGAAGGCGTATACCCCCAATGGTCTTTGAATGTTTCTGAATAAATCGCCGCAAGCGTATTCGAATCTTCCCGGAAACGTGTCCGGTCAAATTTCCGGATTTTCACCTCGGAACTCTGAGAACGCCTAAGCACATAATTAATTTTCCGTTGAAGCCGATCATCTAAAAGATCCATCGTGTACGCAATGAGCTCTTTAATGGGTTTGTAGCCAAGCCGGCTGAAATACTGGCGGTAATAAGACGGATTATACGGCATCAGGAAAACCGGCATTTCATTAAAAGCATTCATCAGAAGTCCGGCGGGATTCGCAATACTTCCATTAATCGGTGTTTGAATCACCTCCACACCCAGCTTTCTGAGATAAAGTTCCGCCTGCAGAAACAATGCTTGAACGCTGTCAAATTTTTCCGGAAGCGCTTCAAAAAAGCCGAGAAGGCCGATTTCCTTTCCCCAATGTTCTGACAATTTATGATCGTAGAATGCCGCAACCGTTGCCACAATGTTTGATTTTTCCTTTGCTACAAATAACTGATGCTTGCAATGGTCAAAAAAGCATCCTTTGCCCGCAAGAAAATTTTTTGTTTCGGCCACATTCGGCGGCACCCAAAACAGATTGTTTTTGTAGACTTCCCAGCCAAACCGGACAAATTTCTCGATGTCCTGTTCGCTCTCGACATATTCAATTTTAAAGTCCATCGTTTGCTCCTGCTCTGCTTACTTCACCAGCCTGAACCAAGCAAATTTCTCTGCCGATTTTAACACGTCTTCCAGCGAATTTAAAAAATAATACGCATCATCAAAATTTAAAATCAATGGAGGCGCGATCCGCAAAACATCATAATTATTAAGTGTAAAAGCCGTAATAATCCGATATTTTACAAACAGTTGCCGCGCTATCCACAAAGTAAGTCCTCCTTCAAAGATTGACTTTTTCCCTTTAATGCGGGCAATGGTCAAACCGATCATCAATCCTTTTCCGCGAACAGCTTTTAAAACACTGTATTTCTGCTGAAGTTCTCGGAGACGCAACAGCATGAGCTCCCCAATATCCGCTGCATTTTTTGACAAATCCTTTTTAATAATGGTTCGAATCGCGGCGATCCCGCATGCGCAGGCCCGCGTATTATTTCCAAATGTAGTCGAGTGAAGCAACGCTGTCTCAAACTTGCCGTAAGCACGTTTCCAAATTTTGTCTTTTGTCAGCATCGCCGCCAGAGGGATCACTCCACCGCCAAGCGACTTACTCAATGTTAAAATATCCGGCATGATTCCTTCATATTCATAGCAGAAAAACCGTCCCGTCCGCCCCATTCCGGATTGAACTTCATCAAGAATAAGCAAAGAGTCGTATTGATCGCAAAGTTTCCTCACCTCTTTCAAATATCCCGAATCCGGAACAATGACACCTGCTTCGCCCTGCACAGGCTCGACAATAAACGCTGCAACACTTTGTGTTTTAAGAATTTCTTCCAACGCTTGAAGATCATTATATGGAATGCAAACCGTCTCGGGCACCAGCGGCGCGAATGGCAATTTATATTTTTCCCTTCCTGAAATCGAAAGTGCACCCATCGTTTTCCCGTGATAAGCACCTTCAGCCGAAACGATTACTTTTTTCCCAGTTGAAGCGCGCGTAAGCTTCATCGCCGCTTCACAAGCTTCCGCGCCGCTATTACAAAAAAATACGCGCGAAAGTTTATTCTCTGTCAAACGGCTTAGGTGCTGCGCAAGTTTTCCGGCAAACGGATTGAGATAGGATTGAAGAAAATTAGGAAGATGCTCGGTCTGTCGCAGCGCATCGATTAATTCCTCCGGTTCATGGCCTAAATTGAGAGAACCAAATCCGGCAAGAAAATCAAGATAGCGGTTTCCTTCTTCGTCGTAGAGATAGCATCCTGATGCCCGGGAAAATTTTTTATTGAATCCCAGAAAACGCGAAATCAAAACCAGAAACGGGTTGAGATGTGCTGAATATAATTTTGCACTTTCGCTGTAACTCAAAGCGCGGGCTTCTTCAATCCCGCCCAATCCATCAATCAATTTTTCATACTGGTTCATTTTGCCATCTTGACACGACTTGCCTGTTTGATTTTTTCGATATCTTCCGTCGATAACATTCTTTTACCGGAATAAAACGGCGCTAAATGAAAACCATGCTTGTCAGCGATCGCCTTGATTTCATCTACCTTTTCACGCGTAATATTACCTTTTCCGTACGAAAAACTTTCGTACCGTTTTTCAAGATCTAACAAAATTGCTTCCGATAAACAGCCGTATAAAATACGGGATGCAGGAAGGCCGATTTCAAAACCCAAATTAACCTCTTCAGGAATTTCAGCCAGTCCGCCGGAGAATATAAAAACATCGTCACGCTTTCCGGCAGAATATGAAATATTCTTCGGGTACGCCAAATCACAAATAACCGCGCCCGACTTAAACACTTCTTCCGTCAAAATCGACTCTGTCGCACTGGTAGCAGCAATCACAATCTCTGCGTTTCGGCAAGCTTCAAGATTGTCCGTAAAGCCTCTCACATTTTTCAGCCCTAAATGCTTAAATCGCTCCACCTGTAAAGCCACTTTTTCCGGAAATCGCCCCGTCACGATAACTTCTTTAACTTCTTCGGATAAAATCCTTGCGCATGCTCCGCCAATATCACCCGTTCCACCGCCCAATACCGCAACCGTCGCTTCGGAAAGATTGATTTCCATCAACTCGCATGCTTTTCTGACCCCGTCAAGCGCCACGGCAACTGTATACGTATTTCCTGTCGTCAATGGAACGTGAACATGCTTTTTCAGTTCATCACCGAATCGTTCGCCCACGATCGAAGTAAATCCGCCGAGCGCTACGATTCCGATCCGATAGTTTTCTGCCACGTGACACGCCTCCACAACTTTTCGGAACACTAACTCGGGATCAACATTTGCCATTTCCGGTATAAACGTGCTCATAATCACTAACCCGTGAGTTTCGACTCCTGCCGTGGATACAAACTTCTTGATAAGCGTCATCTCATACGATGGCACCATTTCAAGCATTTTACTTAAGAATTCGCGGGACGGAGGGACAAAACCGGGATTTAAAAATTGCAAATAGCGAATCAGATTGTCTAAATTATAAGGATGCCCGATAATCGCAAACCCTCCAATCTTGGACTCCTGGCCTTCTTTAAAATCGGTATATTTTTCCGTAATAATTTTCCGGTTCAACATTTCCAACATCAGATTGAAATTTTTCCTAATTGTTTCAGTCAGCACCGGACCGATCACCTGCGAAATCAGCGGAATTCGAATATCTGCTTCGATATCAAGTTCTACTTGTGTTCCAAGAGGATGAGCCACTAAAGACCAATAGCCGTCAAATTTCGGCAAATCTCCTTCAACCGATTTAAAAGCAATTCTAAAATGATTGAAGTCAAACTCACTTCTTTCTTTCCATGTCAGCAAAATTTGATCAATTTCAACTTTCCATTCAGTAATGGCGTGCTTAGGGCCTCTTTCAATCACCTTACAATGTTTCACATTAGGCATCAAAGAAGCAAATTCGCCTGTTTGCATCAGGTAGAGTAGAACTTTCCATGGCTCTTCGGGTAATATTTTAATGATTCTCAGGGAAATATCGGACATAATAAATCTCTCATTATCAGATAATTTTGAAAAATAAAATACAAACCATTATATGAAGTTTACGGCATTTTTAGGGGTTTTCTAAAATAAAAAGGAGGAAAATAAAAACGGGACAGGCATGAATGGCACTGACTTAAGCGGCTGCAGCATAAATTGTCCTCCATTCGTCCCGCGATATTTTTAACATTGAATAATCTTTTGGCT
>Ga0155201_136_pt1 | contig 30333 bp, 30 predicted proteins | sample RifCSPhighO2_02_FD_106169 | JGI IMG/M metagenome (GOLD analysis project Ga0155201, IMG submission 106169) | Omnitrophica bacterium RIFCSPHIGHO2_02_FULL_45_28 | reverse complement strand
ATCCATTGGACACCTCCAAATTTTGAGCCGGTTGTCATACTAAAACCAACTCTTCGTTGTGTCCACTTTTTCGGGGGAAGATCAAGGCATTGCTACAGTCATGTCCTTTAATATTCGTTTCCCAGGTCTACGGAAATTATTACGCTTTTTGTCGGACCAAGATGCCTGACTTTTACAATAAAGAAGCGAGAGTGATCGATTTCAATCTCGCGATGATTTGACTTTCGACGCCGTTTACTTTTTGTTTCAGCACGCAATTATGTTTATAGGGACACGATTTTTTTTTGAATATGCATTCATTCAGCACGAAAGATCCCTGGAATATCCTCATCAGATCTCCCAAAAAGATCTTCTGCGGAGAAGTGGCAAGTATAAAACCACCACCTCTTCCCCTAAAAGATTTGAGTACCTTTTTTTGACTCAATACCTGTAATATCGTTCTTAGAAAAGGCTCAGGAATGCCCACCCCGCGCGTTAAATCTTTAACAGAAGTCACCTTGCCCTTATTTTTGCAGAGATATCGCAGCGCCATCACTGCGTAGTCAGTATTCTTTGTGATCAGCTTCATCGGCTAAGAAGTAATCCTTCGATTGCGACAGATATTCTTTCATTTTTTCGATATTTTTTTTCGTTCCCAATTGTTCGTTGTGTCATCAAGCATCGGATACAGGATGTCTTCTTCTTTCAGATTGTGGACGCTAAGAACACCAAGCAGCACTGATTCGTCTTCTCCGCCGAGAGGGTTCTGATTTTTGATTTTCGCACAGATCGTCTCGATCGTTCCCTGAATTTGGACATATTCCGTTCGCATTACCGCCACCAGACTCGGACCCTGAATGCCGGTCTTTGCTTCAAATAGCGAAAATAGCAGTTCTTCCTCCCAGACAATATGACTTTCCAAGCGAAATTTAAATTGTTCAAAATAATCCTTGGCCAAATTTAAATTGGAATGTTTCTCTTCTTGAAATTTCCGGAATAACTCGTCCAACCTCGCATGATCTTCGCAAAAACAGTCCCCCACGTTTCGTCCCGGTATAACGTACCTCCCTGATCTTCTAATCATTTAAACGGTCGCAATACCGCGGCAACCGGCACCTTTGCCTCATCCTGCCATAGTAAACGTTTTGACAAAATCTCCCAAGTGTCTGGCCTCTAGCTCCTCAAGCAGACTTTTTTTTGAAGCTTCCCATGCACTATGAAGCAAACAAGGACGCCGGCAGCTGCACCGCGAAACACCCATGATACAACGCTCAAACGTATTTTTCCCGTCCACTGCATGGATAATCTCAAGGATACTGACTTTGCCAGGTTTTCTGAGGAGCCTGTAGCCACCGCCGATTCCAGGCACTGCTCCGAGGTATTTACCCCTGACTAGAGATTGGAACACCTTGCGCGTGTAAGCTTCCGGTATCCTTGCCTTCCCGCATACATCCCGGGCAGTCAAGTTGCCCTCTTCGCGTTCACCGGCGAGATAAAGAAGCGCACGAATCGCATATTTACAAGCCTTTGAATATAGACGGAACACGTCACGCCTCCTCATTATGGATATCAATATCCATAATGAGGATATTATATTATTGCGATCGTTGTTTGTAAAGCATTTACTGAAATCGATCGTTCTGAAATCGTTTGGACATCACTCCGGACATTCTTTTTAAAAGGTAGCAGCCTTATCCCTTTATAGATACCCACGCACTTCCGGGCGTGTGGGTATCTATAAACCGGCGTGGTACTGGCCTTCGGCCATTTCATCTTTGTACGTTTCAGAAAAGGCCACATGGGCTGTACACATTCGAAATTTAAATTGCGTCCATTTTCACGGGGTTGTCAACACGCCATCGCCATCGCTCTCATGCGTGTTCGCCACCTTGATGACCGCGTTTGCGATATCGCTCATCCGGCGTGCTTTCTAGAACAGATAGATCAACTGCCCACCGAGGGTATTTTGCTGATGATTTCCGTTGAACACGTTCCCGTCACCGGCATGCGCATAGTCGATGCGGTATTCACCCCGTGCGATCAGATTATCCTGAAGCTTATACTCAAGCGTCAGGGTATTGCCAAGATCGGTCGTAGCGCCTGCCGTTCCAACTCCGGTCCAGTTACGATAGCGATCGTGATCGTCAAAGATCTCAAAACGATAGGCCGCGGCCAATTTTTCCGTGAACTGATACTTGGCATACGCCGCGTAACCATACCATTGCGCACTCTGAAAAACCTGATCCCCAGCGATATCCACACGGCGCTGGTTCCCCATATCAAATTCTCCCGCGAATGCCAGCTTCTTGGTCGCTTGCCAGCCCAGAACATTGGTGACCACAAAACGATTCGCCGTGGCTTCGACTCCCGTGCTTTCCGGCCCGATATAACTGGCCGTGGTCCATGTCACATTCTTGACGGGGCTGAAACTGACGGCATTCTCGAAGGTCTTGAAACGATTGTTATCAATATCGTTGTCCCACCCGTTGTTAATGCCGTTGGTTACCGTGAGAAAATTATTGAAAAGCTGGTAGGTCGCCCGGACCCCGGTATGTGTAAAGGGGATCCCATACCCGAACCCCACGGACCTTGTGATGTTCCAGTTGCTCGGACTGTCGATCACTTCATTCCCGGTTAAGGTCACAAACCGTCCTGCCTTAAAATCGATCGCATGAGGCAGGATCTTGCTATTTTCAAAGGGACGCAAAGGAAGCACATACTGCGCATAAGCTTCTTCAAGGGCGAAGGCGGTCGAGGAAATGCCTCCGTTTGAAGTCCCGTCGTTATTCGTCTGAAAATTATTGAAAAAATAACGCGAGTCGCTTCCCATCATCATGTGGATCCGGAAACCGGCCCCGCCCTCGGGGTTCGCGATTTTTTCGAATTTGAGTTTGGCCGCATTCAAGGAAAAAGTGTCCTTGGCCTTATCCGAAAAAGTCCTTCCCACGTTCTGTCCTTTAGAATTTTCAAACGTCCCTTGATATTGGGTGTCAATATAGCCGCTCACGTTGATGTCTTCCATTGCCCTGAGAAATCCGCCTTTAGACTCCGGCGCTGGCGGGATATAAACCGTTTGCGCGTTCAGCGCGTGTTTTTCCATGGTCATCATCTTGCTGTCCATGGCCTCCAGTTTCCGGCTTAGCGCATCGATCTGCGCCTTGAGCGCCGCAACTTCACCGTCCTGCGCAAACACCGATCCGGAAAATAAAAACATCCCGATCAAATAAAGAGTTAACGACCCTTGAATTATTTTTCTCATAGCTTCCTCCCTGGCTGCCAGCGGGCAGACTTTGTTGGTTTTTAAAAACTGCTTTCTAGAACTTTAGCCCGTAATGTTTCAAACGGTACCCCAGCATGCGTTCCGTGATCCCCAGGATCTCAGAGGCTATGCGCTGATTCCCTCCCGTGCGCCGCAGGGCCTCCAAAATCATCTGTTTTTCCAGTTCATGTACCGCTTCCGGAAGCCTTCCCTTCCGGGAAAGGCCTCCGTGATCCACCTTAAAGCTACCGATCTGATCCGACCCCTGGATTTCCATACACACACCTCGCTTCGGCACCTAAATCTCTAGCCGATCGCCGTGACACCAGTCTCGCCGGTGCGGATGCGAATGCACCGGGACAGCTCAGTAACAAAGATCTTGCCATCACCGATCTTACCGCTTTTGGCTCCTTTGATGATCGCGTTGATAGTCGGCTCGACGAAATTGTCGTTGACCGCGATCTCAAGGCGCATTTTTTTGAGGAGATTGATCTTGTGTTTGACACCGCGATAAGTTTCTTCATAACCCGCTTGCTGACCGCATCCCAGAGAATTGGAGACGCTCATCTTGTAGATCTCCGCTTTCTGAAGAGCTTCCTTGACCGCCGGCAGCTTGTACGGTTGTATATACGCTGTAATAAGTTTCATGGTCGTTGTCTCCTTTTCTTGGATTATTCGGTCGTGAAGATCTGGAAACCGGCATAACCTTCCATGCCGTGCTCGTCGATATCAAGGCCTTTGAGTTGTTCTTCGTCGCTGACGCGCAAACCGGTCGTAACCTTGCAGATCGTAAAACAGATCACGCAGGTAACCGCAGTCCAGAGTGCGACCGAAACAACGCCTGTAAGTTGAACGAGGAAGAGATGTAATCCCCCACCAAAGAAAAGGCCGTTGCCGTGAGAAAGCCCCGCCGCACCCCCGTACGATTCCTGGGCGAAAAGGCCGACGGCAAGCGTCCCGAACATACCGTTGACCATGTGTACCGAAACAGCGCCCACTGGATCGTCGATTTTAAGGACCCGTTCGATGAAAATAACCGAATACACGACCAGAATACCCGCGATCAAGCCGATGATGATCGCGCTAAGAGGCGAAACAGAGGCGCAGGGCGCCGTGATCGCCACGAGCCCCGCCAGGGCCCCGTTCAAGGTCATAGACGTATCCGGTTTCCCGCCGATGATCCAGATCGTAAACATGGCTGAAACAGCACCGGCACAAGCCGCAAGGTTCGTCGTCACAGCGATCGTCGCGATGCTCAGGTTCACGCCGGAAGTCGTACTCCCCGGGTTGAAACCGAACCAGCCGAACCAAAGAATGAACACGCCGAGCGCCGCAAGCGGCATGTTGTGGCCCGCGATGACATTCGAACTCCCATCGGGATTATATTTCCCGAGCCGGGGTCCAACCATAATGGCGCCGACAAAAGCCGCCATGCCACCGATACTGTGTACAACGGTGGAGCCTGCGAAGTCGACCATTCCCAACTTTGAGAGCCATCCCCCACCCCACATCCAGTGACCCGCGACCGGATAAATAATCGCGCTGATAAAGACCGTGTAGATCAAATAAGCGCTGAACTTGGTGCGCTCCGCCATGGCACCTGAGACGATCGTCGCCGCAGTGGCCGCGAACACGACCTGAAAGAGCCAGTAAGCATATTGCCACAAACCGTCCCCTGTTCCGGGGTTCGCGGCTGAGAGGAAAAACCCGCTAGTCCCAAAAAGGCCCATTTTGTCGGCCCCGAACATGATCGCGTATCCAAAAGCCCAGAAAACAAGGGACCCGAGACAAAAATCGAGAAGATTTTTCATAAGAATGTTACAAGCGCTCTTCGCGCGAGTGAGTCCTGTCTCGACCATCGCAAAACCGGCTTGCATGAAGAACACGAGAAACGCCGCGATTAGTGTCCAAATAGTGTTGATCGCCGTAACGTTGGACGCCACCGTAGCATCCGCGGCAAACGCTGCCTTTTGCCAGAAATACCCGAGCGTCAATAACGCGCCCAGGATCATGAAACTTTTCCTGAAAAGCTTTTTCCCGAACATAAGCACCTCCCATGTTAATAGATTCACTTGAGCTATGGCAAATACCGTGCCAACACGTTTTCCCTCTCTATCCCGCGCCGGAAGGGCCGATGGGCCCTTCCCGGGACTGGCATTTTTGTAATGAAACATCATTTATGTAATACGTCCAAATGCTTATTACTTTGATTCCGGCGATCTCTTGCTCAGTTTAAAATTGTGAAGAGCTCTATTGGGAGTTGGTTCATTAAATTTTCGTCAGTTCTGGAAAAACATGCCTACCCGGAGTCAAAGTAATAAGCATTTGCGTCCATTTTCCGTGAGAATCACTGTCACCTGAGAGGTTAAACGAAAATGCTTGGCACTGAAATTGTGGAGTAATGGGGGCAGATGAAAGAAAACGGGATATCACGGCCGTTCCTGTCTGGCAGGTTGGAGAGGACGCCGGGAAATTGATCGCGATGGCGGCAAATGAACTGGATGTGGATACGGTGTTCATTGGCTCCACCAAACGGAGCAGGCTTGTGAAATTATTGCGCCAGGACATTTTCAAAAGCCTCGCGCGACGCCTTGCTCCTCAGCGTCATCTCATTATCAGCGGATAAAGCCCAAAGGACAGCCCTAAGTTTTATCAAATGAACGAAGCGGAAATCCGGGCAACCCATATCACGATTGATGGTAAAAGCAACATTCGTTTGAGACAAAAGCGAGTAATACTGCAGCACGCCTTTCACGCACCGCAGCATCTTCGCCATCCCCAATAGCTTTCAAACTCCGCGTCACTTTGTTTCCAAAGCTCTTAATCTTGGTGACGGCAGTATAGAGATTCTTCTCCAGACTCCATCTCTTGTGCCACTACCCTTTAGGCATATCCAACCCGTGCGCCATAGCGAGGTCTTGAATGACGGATCGGGTCTTGTTGTAGAAAAGAAAATGGCATGGGAGAGTAACTCCTCTCCAAACCCTTTGGCGCAAGCAGGAAAAGCACGCTTGTGGATGCGGAAGATCACGAATCCGATATGACGAAGCACGACCCCTCGACTTCCCACTCGATTATTGGCACGCTTATTGCTTTGCCAATAAGCATATGCATTGTGTGTCCATGTGAACTGTGAGCCAGGAGCGTCCCTTATGAAAAAGAAAATCGTCGTGATCGGTAATGGTATGGCCGGAGCCAGGATCGTTCAGGAGATCCTGAGCCGGGATTCGGACCTGTTCGAGTTCGTCATGTTTGGGGCCGAGCCTTACGGGAATTATAATCGGATTCTTCTAAGCAACGTCCTGAACCAGACCCAGGAAGCCAGCGATATTTTCATCAATCCGCTAAGCTGGTTCGAAGAGAACAAGATCAAATTGTATGCGGGCTGCAAGGTGGTGAAGATCGATACTGAGCGCAAGGTGGTCCTGGCGCATTCCCTACCGCCCAACGCCTCAGCCTACGCGGTCCATGATGAACAGCTTTTTACCGGGGAGCCTTTTGAAGAAAGCTATGACCACGTCATCATCGCCACGGGTTCGCGCCCTTTTGTTCCCCCCATGGAAGGGTTCGACGGCGAGGGAACGTTCCTCTTCAGGACCATTGACGACTGCCATCGGATTGCGGAATACGCCAAGTCTTGCCGCCGGGCGGTAGTAATCGGCGGCGGGTTGCTGGGACTGGAGGCTGCACGCGGCCTGATGACACATAATGTGGAGGTCACGGTCATCGAGGCCGCCGGCCAGCTGATGCCTGCCCAACTGGATATAGCATCTGGACAAATGCTAATGCGGAATATGGAAACCCTGGGGATCACCGTGCTGACGGATCACAAGACAGCGCAGATCCACAGGGAGGGTGGAAAGGTGCATTCGCTGGTGTTCACCGACGGGGCCACGATTCCCACCGATATGGTGATCGTAAGCGCCGGTATCCGTCCCATCACGGAGGTGGCGCACCATTCCGGTCTGACGGTCAATAAGGGGATCCTTTGCAATGATCAGATGCGCACCAGTGATCCCTCGATCTATGCGTTGGGGGAATGCGTCGAACACCGAGGGAAACTGTACGGTCTGGTCGAGCCGATCTGGCAACAGGCCTTTGTTCTGGCGGATGTCCTGACCGGGTTCAAGCCTAACGCGGTTTACGAAGGGTCGAAGACTGGCACGAAGCTCAAAGTGATGGGCGTGGATCTGATGTCGTTGGGTGAGAAAGAGCCTGGCCTGCCTGGCGATGAGGTGATTGTTTATCGGGAACCAAACAAGGGGGTCTATAAGAAACTGATCGTCCGCGACAACAAGCTCTATGGCGCCATCCTCCTGGGAGACGCCGATGCAGCCAATGTATTGCTCCAGATGTTCTTTAATGATCAACAGGTTCCGGAGAACCGTTCGGACCTTTTATTCGGGGAAATCAAGCGCTCGGCCTTCATCCAGGCGGTCGATTTACCCGACCATGCGCAAATCTGCAAATGCAACGGTGTGAACAAAAAGACCATCGTCGATGCCATTGATGGCGGTGCGCAAACAGTCGCTGCAGTGGGTGGAAAAACCAAGGCGGGTAAAGGCTGCGGCTCCTGCCGCAACCTGATCGCCCAGATCATTGAGGCAAAATTGGGCAAGGTCTCCTATGACCCGAGCGAGCATTATTATGTCCCTGGCATCCCACTGGAGAAGTCCCAGCTGGTCGCCATGATCAGGGCTAAAAGCTTAAAATCGGTCAGCGCAGTCTTTACGGAGCTGACCGAGGGGAAAGAGGATCCGGACAGTAAACCAGGTCTGGCGTCCCTTTTGAAAATATTATGGCCCAAGGAATATGAGGATGAGCGTGATGCACGGTTCATCAATGACCGCGTGCATGCCAATATCCAAAAGGACGGGACCTTTTCGGTCATCCCGCGTATTTACGGTGGGGTAACCTCCGCCAAGGAATTGTTGCGGATCGCGCGAGCCGCCGTGAAATATAGCGTGAAGATGGTCAAACTCACCGGCGGACAGCGCATTGACCTTTTGGGCGTCAAGAAGAATGACCTCCCCAAGGCATGGAAAGACCTGGGGATGACTAGCGGCCATGCCTATAGCAAATCTTTCCGGACTTGCAAAAGCTGCGTAGGAACCGATTTTTGCCGTTACGGCATCGGGGATTCGATCGCCTTGGCCCAAAAGATCGAGCGCCGCTTCCAGGGGATCGAATCGCCGCACAAGTTGAAATTGGCCACGGCCGGGTGTCCGCGCAATTGTTCGGAGGCTTATGTAAAAGATATCGGCGCGGTGGCTATCGAAGGCGACCAGTGGGAGATTTATGTTGGGGGAGCAGCTGGCGGAAACGTCCGCAAAGGGGACCTCCTTTGCACGGTCAACACCCATGAAGAGGTCCTGCGGTATACCGGCCGTTTTATGGAATATTACCGGGAACATGCCAAATATACGGAACGTAGCTACGGATTCGTGGAGCGTATCAAGATCGATGTCCTACACGGCATCCTGGTCAAGGATTCTTTAGGGATCTGCGCACAGCTGGATGAACGGATCCAGAAGGCAGTAGATTCGTACAAGGATCCGTGGCTCGAAGGCGAGGTCCCGGCTTATCCGGCGCAATTCGAGGGACCGCAATTAGCCCAAGTGTTGAAAGAAACGGAAAACAACAGTTAGGAGCACCCGATGGAAACCATTTGCTTTGATCTTGGAAGCGTTGAGCAGATCCCCTTAGGTCAGGGCCATTGGTTTTTGATTGGGGGTCAAGATGTCGCGGTCTTTCGCGGACGCAACGGCCGCCTCTTTGCCATTGAAGATCGTTGCCCGCATCGCGCGGGTTCTCTGGCCGATGGGATCATGGGGGAAGGGAAAATCGTTTGTCCCCTGCACGGGCACAAGTTCGATTTGACGACCGGGCAGGGTAGTGAGGATTGTGAATGCGTCAAAACGTTCCCCGTGGAGGAGAAAGACGGCAAGATCGTGCTGTCTTATCCTTTTCCCACGACGGAAGCGGAGAAGAATGTCGGCGCAACGGATTTTCAGCGCTAATGCGGCGGGATGGGACAATTCTTGTCACAGTTAAAGAAATAAATGAAAGGCAAAGATAGAAAAGACATCGCACCTTGCCTACGGATACAACTTGAAGAGTATGGCGCAAAGGCGGGTGTAAACGCGAGGCCAATGGTCATCCGAAGGTGTTAAGACTGACACGGAGAGGCTTGTTTTCCCCTTTTCTGATATGTTTTTCTTCCGGCATTCTAACCCCTTTTCTTATGATAACTCCCAAGGATGATCGGGCCGTATAGTCCCCTGAAATATATCACACAAGAAAGTGACCGTCACTTTTGCTCTTCGGGCTCGTTCCACCATTCCGGATCGGGAGGCCTTTGGGGAATCTCTGAGATACGAGCGAGTCGAACGGTTTTTTTGTTGATGGGTATTTTCAGAAGTTTATCCATTACTCGGTTGATGGGATCCGCTAACTCGAAAAAACCATAGCGTTCGACATACTCCCAATAGATCGGGAAATGAACAACAGCGGTTGTGGTTTTTCCCTCCTCCAGAGGTTCCGTACCGCGGAAGACAATATGTCCCAAAACGGGCTTAAATCCATGATCCCATGTGGAATTCCCAAAACCCTTTCCGTTGGCGTCAATATCACAGTTAAAATTTTCAGGCATTCCGTTGAGGGGAATTGCCATAGCACGAATCCCTTTTCGGGAAGGTTTGACGGTTACTTTCATCTCAATCACATCCGGTTTGGTCGAATGATATTTTATAAAATCGGCGCTTCCTTCCACTGCAGAAGGCCCCCAGAGAACGAAACGCAGTTTCGAAAAAGGCTCCTGTTCAGCCTCGTCACCCACAATCATGTCCTTAACATTGCTTAGCTGCCGATCAACATAGTACTCGGCCACCAGTGTGACCGCGCCAATCCCCAATCCTGCGAGGAACCCCCCTCTTTTGATCAGACGATTGGTCAACCTTTTGGATTCTTCCTGAACAAATATTTCAGCACCGTGATTGGCCGCCGTAGTGCTTTTTTGCAACATCGCGCCGGCGGTTTCCTGCTCCGCTTTGTTTAGAAAATTAACCAGTGTCTTAACCTTTTGTATTTCGGCAACATTGATTGCTGAAGCCGGATTTTTAGGATCGCGGGTAAGCGGAATGCCATACATGGGATCACTCATCTCGACAAGAACTTCCGCAAATTTGTCTTTAAATTGTCTAAGGGCAGCTTGCTTTTCCTTGGAGGGACTCATCTTCCCGATTTTAGCCATCTCTTCAGACAGCTCACCAAGCGTATCGCCGGGAACCTTTCCCTTCTTGACTTTCGCAGTTAAAATATCTAGTTTAATGTTGTCTTCAAGCAATGCGCTGGCAGCCGCAAACTTTTCGTGATTGCCGGTCAGATGGTAAAGCTCGACTTGTTTCCGAAGATCAATACCCCGCGCGCCGTCAGTCATCATAGATAGGCCTTCGCTGGCATCGATTATTTTTTGTGCAACAGTTTTAATGGTATCTGGCGGCGCTTTTTGAGTCTTTAAATATTCCAGCTTCTGGGACAGAAAGTCGATTTCGTTGGCCATATCCGTTTGCAGTTTCAAAGGATTTGGGCGGCGAGGCGCATTTTCTTCCGCAAAGCTCACAGATTCAACCGAAGCGGCAAGTATGATAAAAAAACACGGCAAAATAAATTTTCTTGCTCCTTGCAATGACCAATGAAAATGAACCTTGGGAATATCTATGAAAGCGCTTCTTGACATGTTAATTCTCCTTTCTCGGTTGTTTTATTCCCTCTTTTTAAGGTAGTCTATTACGCCAATCTAACAAATGCCCGATAGAATGTATTTTGCAGAAAATCAAAAACAAAATTATCAAAAACCAAGCGATTGCTCAGTCCGCAAACAAATGCCGCGCCACCCCCGAAATCATCTCCCGTCCATAGTGTGACCAAATTTCATCCGAATGTGGAAATGGTTACTTTCAATTTTCGAGTTTCATCCTTCATAAATAAAATTCTATTCGTTCAACGCAACGAGGTTTAAATTCGCCACCGCCGCTCCACCAGATTTTGCGCCAACTTCATTTCGGACATCCATTCTTATCAACTACCGATACGTAATTGTGACAAGGAGAATTGTCACAATTAGTACTGGCTAAAAACCGCCCGCAAGCTGCCGATACATAATCGCAGGCGACTTCATTAGTCGCCGCGATTAGTACTGCCACACAGGCGGCGGTAAACTGCCGTTAAAAACCATCACTTTTTTACGATTGTCTACTCAGTGCGCAGACTATTTTCGCCTGTCCAATCGTGTAAAACCCACAGTAATTCACCTTAAAAGAACCGCTCTTTTTCACCGAATTTATCGCGTCCAATGCCTTGAAAAAGCATGGCTATAGTGCTATAGTTTTTATGTCGATACTGATTATTGACAAAGACGTAGAAACAAGTATGATAAATAGCAACTACCTCATAGTTGCTTGCGATTATGGGGACCGGGCGAGGGCAACCTCGCCCAATCTGTTTTTAGGCCTATTTAAGTCGCCCCACAAGCATCGATCATTTTCCGTGTTATTTGTATAAAAGCAGGATTTCCGCATCTATTGCGAAGCGGCAAAGCGGTTCGATATGTATTATCCACGTAAGCAATACTCACATGTTTTTTCGTCTCATTGGCGACAATATTTACCGCTGGCGCAAAATCTTGATCTGCTGTAACAAGGATTGCGTGATCAAAATCTCCTATAAAAGCATCACGAACCAATTGAACAGCAAGTCCCACATCGCCGCCTTTTTCAGTAGGTTTTTTCCAGCTAATGTTCTCAATGAGGTTTTTAACTTCCGGCTTCAGTTGGTTGACTATGAAAAAAGGAACCTTGCAGGTATCAATCCGGTAGTTCCCCTTAATATGAATTACTTTCCGGTCTTGAATGTATGTATGAATTTTCCCAAAAAAACTTTGTTGTTTTCGAAATGATTCAGGGCTGTGTAAATTTTCAGGATAAGGCGTTTCCGCGTAAAAAATCGTTTTTACCGTCTGCGTCGTTTTATTAATCAAGCGCTCTGATAGCCGAACAGGATCCAACCAAACACGCTTTTTTCTTAAATCACTCACGGCCCCAAGCAAATTCGGGCCGTCGATGTAAACATTTACGCTTTCCATACCCGCCTCCTTCATCGAATAAACAGATCCGTTAAGATAAAAACGAAATGATTTCTGCGGGGAAAAATCATCCGAATATTGATGGGTATTTTAACTCAAAACTGGCGGTATTCCAGAAGAAATAAACAAAAAACAAAAATATTTGTAATCAAAACCGATAAATCAAGCAGATTAGAAAGTCTCCGGGAACGGGTGCCTTGCAATTCCTAAAATCATCTCCCGTCCATAGTGCGACCAAACTTCATCCGAATGTGTGGATGCAGACTTTAAGTTTTTGTGTATTTTGCGTTGTCATGACAGGTAAGATGATAAAGGACAATAGTGTGTCAAAATAAACTCGGAACTTTTGCCAGTCCACCAAGCTCGATGGCGGACAAACGGTACCGTTTGCGAAGAAGACACCAAGAAAGCCGCGGCGATCACTGCCCGTTTCAAATCCCAGTTTGCCCTCCGCAACGTGAGCCACACCGCGGGTATCTTTCGCAACTGGTCAAATGGAATTTTTAGATAGGCACAGCATGTCGGAACATTTTCTTTTCAAGATGCCTGTCCCTTTGAAAGTGACTGTCACCTTTTTGTTTTGAGCCTTTTGCCTGCTTTTTGTGGTTTTATGCCGGGGGTTTTTCTTTATACGCATTAATCGATCGGGAATACCACCAACCGCCTTGAACGGGATTTTCCCAATTTAGTTCCTCAGTCATTTCAACTTTTTGTCCTGCTTCAACGCGGCCGATATGGTAATAATTTACTTTTTCATCGGAATCTTCCGCTTTTAAAATTTGACCGTCTGATATCAAACGCGCTCCCAAAGCAGCACCGCCAAATCTCATCCGTTCAATCGCTACAATGACATTCTCCAAAACACTCGCAAGCATATTGGTATAAAACCACGTCAACTTGAAAATTCCTTCTTGCGGTTTGTATTCAGAGAAGCCATATTCACGTTTAAATTTATTGTTATCTAATTTTTCCCAGTCATCCTTCAAATTTCCAGAAACCGTTAGTCCTTCTTTCGAAATCAAACCTGTTTGATCCAATACAAAAGTATTCACTCCGGTAACTCCGGATTGCTTTGGATCCGCTGTAATCCGGAATGTCCCATTCGTAACTTCGCTGAGTGTATATAGATATCCCGACCGCTCAACCGTCATCGTATTTGTTTCAGTCGGGTAGTTAAAGCCGTCTATAAAATCTTCCGTGGACTTAAAATCTTGCGGATAGTTTAAATTCGGATCAGCAACCTGGAACATCGTAAATGCATCTCGGAAAGCCATCAATCCTTTTTGAGCCGCAGATTCATTATAGGATATTCGCGCGCGGGCATAGAGAGGAAACGAAATCGTCATGATCAAGGCAATGATAGCAACCACCACCGTGATTTCAACCAGTGTAAATCCTTTTCGCCTTAAGATTCTTCTCAACTCTAAACTTCCGATCGATTGATTTTCCATTTTTTCCTCTGTTTTAGAATGTATTCACCCGATAAAAATGTATTCTAAAAAAACCGATTTAGCAAATTCAGTCCAATCATAGTTTTTAATCTTATATCCGTTAAAAAAGTGATTACTGCCTGTGGCGCAATAACTTGCCCTACTTTTTTTCCGAAGAAGAAAAGTGAAATAAAAAACGGCTATTGAACTTATTATTTTATTTTACTATGCCATTTGAAATAGTACCGCTTAACCACCTTACGGTACCTGTTCCAAAAGTGCCGGTCTTCAGAATTGCTTGGTTCCCTGGCTTTGTTCATAACTCATCGGTCTTCTACCCTTAAAACAAAAAACCCAAGCCCTTATGACTTACGCCACAAAGCTTGGGGCAGATAAAAATTCTCTATCGCTCCGGTTGCTTTTACTTGCTTATCGTTTTATTCTTTCTCTCCAAAGGACACTCCAAAGGATCTCCTTTGTGAGCCACTCAATTAATATTAAGACAGCTGTTTTTTTGCCACATTTTTTGGCGGGCGATGATGTCCGTCACCAGGACGCCTGCCATTCTGTTTCTTATGCAGTTTCTAACGTTCCAGCTGGTTCAATCAAATTCAATCGTGGTGTGTTCGATGTTAAACTGTTCATTGGCAATTTGTCTGATCTTGCCAGCTATTGCTTTTTCGTTTTCTTGATTGGCGCTGTCTCTTAGTTTGATGTGTGCGGTCATGGAATACATATTGGAGGTAATCGCCCAAATATGGAGGTCCGTGATTTCCTGAATGGACGGAATTGCCTTTGTTAATACCTTGGTAACTTCATCGGTTGTGACACCCCGAGGCACGGATTCAAGCAGGATATTGACGGAATCTTTAAATAAACCCCATCCCCATAGACATATCACAAAAGCGATTCCGATGCTTAAAATGGGATCAATGACAGACCAGCCGGTAAAGTAAATAACAATCGCCCCAATCACAATGACCACGGAAGAAAGCGTATCCCCCAGCATGTGTAAAAAAGCTCCTTTGACATTGAGGTCGTCTTTACTGGTCCCATGAAGAATCCAGACACTTACGAGATTGACGATGAGACCGACTACAGCAACCAAAAACATCTGTATCCCTAGAACAGATGCCGGATGGATCATCCGCCTAATGCCTTCGATTAAGATCCATGCAGTAACTGCGAACAATAACAAGCTATTAAAAAGAGCGGATAAGATCTCAAGGCGATAAAAGCCAAAGGTTCTGTGATGACAGCACTTTTGATCAGCAAAATAAATCGCCGTAAAACTTATGGCAAGAGCAAAGAAGTGGGTAAACATATGACCCGCGTCGCTGATTAAAGCAAGACTGTGGGTGAGGAAGCCGCCCAAAATTTCCACAACCATCATCGTTCCGGTAAGGATGATCGTAAACAAGAGCTTCTTTTTTTCAACCGAACGGTATTCGGTCAGCTCGTCAACGGGTCCGGTTAATTTTGGCCGATGTTGATGCTTCATATTGAATTCCCCTTAAACACGCTGAAAATGACAATAAATGAACTTTTGTTCGGTTTGAAAAGGCGTATGATGCACTTCTTTGACAGATTCCACCAATTGAAAGCCTTCGCCTAATTCCGTTTGCAAAGTTTCCGCGTTATGCCGCATGATGTCAAGTCCGCTGCACCGGAGCGAGCCGCCATCGAGATCAAAAGTCGCAATGATGACATGACCGTTTTTCTTGAGCGCACGATGCAAAAACCTCACATATTTTTGCCGATCCTCCGCTTTCGTCAAAAAGTGAAACACAGCACGGTCATGCCAAAGATCATATTTTTCCGGAGATTCAAATTCTGTAACATCAGCTTCGATCCATTTCACAGCCCCTGCTCTACTTCCCAATCTTTCTTTGGCATACTCTAGTGCCTTGGGTGAAACATCAAGAACGGTCAAATCTTGAAATCCTTGACCTGTCAATTTATCAACAAGCACAGATGCCCCACCGCCAACATCGATGATTTTCGCCGCAAGGCTTATTCCTGCCGAAGTAATAAGCTTCAAAGAAATGGCAGGCTCAAGCTGATACCAACTTACTTCCGCAGGTATTTTCTTTGTATATACGCCTTCCCAATGATTTTTTTTATCAAATCTCATGATTTAACCTCCCTTCTCAAGCTTCGCAGCCCGAGTAGATAACCATTTTGTAGCAGTAACGGAAATAATAGCTAAAGCATCCTTGCTACCATCTGCAACACCTTTCTCAAAGTCTCCGCTTTCCTTGCCCATTTCATTCGTCACATGGGCAAAACATATTACATCTTTTTTCTTGGCTTTTGAAAAAGCGTACAAAGCAGCAGCCTCCATTTCAACCGCACAAATACCTTTCTTACGACAACTCTCAATAGCAGCAGCCGTCTCACGAAAAGGTGCATCAGTCGTCCATGTAACTCCAAAAAACACTGGGAGTGAAGACTGGCAAAAAGCATCTTTTATCATATTCAAACACAACCCATCCATCTCACAGTATTCAGATGCCGGAAGGTAGTGATAACTTGTCCCTTCATCTCTCAAAGCCTTCTCGATAACAATAAAACAAGGAAGAGCCGCCACCGGCAGAATCTGACCGGCTGACGTAATGTTTATTAAAAGCTGGCAGCCTGACGAAAATAGTTCCTCAGCGACCAACACAGCAAACGAAGAACCAACCGCACACCCAACTATCCCAAAAATTATGCCATCCAACTCAAAATTATACAGCTTCGAGTGATAACAAGCCCAATGAGGATTCAAAGAGCACTTGTTCTGCGTTAACAAATTGCGCACAATATCCCCATCCGGATCAAGAACGCAAATCTCAGGAACTTTCCCTATTGGAATGGATCTCTGACGGCGTGCTTCTCGCAGCAAATTCTCAGGAACAAAAACTGAAGCTTTATCATGCTCTTTATGACACAGGATTGGGGGAAGCTTCAAAACCGTCATAAAAACTCACCCATTTTCTTTTTTCGTTAATCCGATTTCTTTACTTCTTTAACGACTCTTTGTATCTCATCAATAACATAACTAATCTCATCCTCTGTGTTGAATCTTCCCAAACTAAATCTCACAGCTCCCAAAGCCAGTTCAGCCGGCACATTCATAGCAGTGAGTATGATTGAAGGCCGTTTTACTCGGTCGTGGCATGCAGAACCAGTAGAAAGCGCGATATCCTTCATCTTGGAGACCCATACAGAGCTGTCAACACCCTTAAAACTCACATTCAAAGTGTTAGGCAGCCTTTCTGTCGGATGCCCATTTAACTTCACATCAATAATTCGTTTTAGTTTTTCATGCAACAAATCCCTCAAATAAGCTATTCTCTTGTTGTGTTCGCTCATTCTTTCACGCGCTATCAGACTTGCCTTTCCCAATCCAACTATTCCTGCAACATTTTCCGTCCCTGCCCTCCTTCCCATTTCATGACTTGCCCCATGAATCAACGGCTCCAAGTCCACACCTTCGCGAACATATAACGCCCCGACTCCCTTTGGTGCATGAAACTTGTGCCCTGCAACAGATAACAAATCAACATTCAGCTTATCCACATCCACAGGAATCTTCCCGACTGACTGCGCCGCATCCGTGTGAAAATAAACCCCTCTAGCCTTGCATAACTTTCCGATTTCGGCAATCGGCTGTAGGGTTCCGGTTTCATTATTCGCATGCATCACTGACACTAAAATTGTCTCATCAGTGATAGCCCTTTCAATGTCTTGCGCTTTCACTCTGCCATACTCGTCAACTCCCACATACGTCACTTTGAATCCTTTTGTTTCAAGATACCGGCATGGGTTAATAATTGCAGGATGCTCAATAGCTGATGTAATCATGTGCCTGCCCTTTTCATTGCGAGCAAAAGCAACACCTTTTAATACATGATTATTCGATTCGCTTCCGCCACTTGTAAAGATAACTTCATGAGGCTTAGCTCCGATAAGATCAGCTACGCGCTGTCTTGCAACTTCAGTAGCTTCTTTTCCCTTTTTCCCGAGCCAGTGCCCACTCGAAGGATTCCCATAATATTGTCTGATGAATGGTTCTATTTCAGCAATGACACATGGATCAAGTTGTGTACTCGCATTATTGTCAAAGTAAACTTTCATTTTTCCTCACTTGCAGGATGCCCGCTCACTTGATTTTGGTAATGCTTCTTACTAATTTTTCACCATCCTTAAGCTGCTCAAAAAGCACTTCCCTTAAAATGTCGCAAGCCTTTATCATCTTTGGATTGGCAATTTTATAATAAATATTTAAGCCCGCCCTACGAGTCATTACAATCTTTCGTTGTCGCAAGACTGCCAGATGCTGAGAAAGATTCGCCTTAGGCAAATCCAAACGCCGGGCCATCTCCTCAACAGACTTCTCACCTTCCCTTAAAGAGTTTAGAATCTTCAAGCGCACAGGACTAGAAAGACTCTTACAAATCTCAGCATGCATCTGAAAAATCCTCTCGTCCATCCCTCTCGCTGACATTTCATTTCCTCCCCGCACTAATTTAACTGACCTTTCGCACATTTTAAAGGTTAAACGATAACAGCATATTCAAGAAAAAAAGCCCGTTCTCCGATGCAAATGGCTGCGAAACCAATTCGCAGAAAGAGGAGAACGGACCGTGATCTCATAACCAAAATGTGCGAAAAGCCAGTTGGTATCATACAATTATCTTTTCCCTTGTTCATTTCACTCCAAACTTTCTTAGTATCCACATCATCGGGCACCAATTTGTAAATGCCGATTGAAAGAGACTAAGACCGACAAAACTTGTAAACAGAAGCCATTTGCGAGTTACCAAATAGGCTAATATAAGACTAACGAGGATAAAAAATCCTGCAACACCTCTTAAGCTTCTTTCTAATGTCATTGATAGTACCCTCCCCTTAAAAACTATATCTAATCCTTATGTAGAAATTATCGTTACCTTCCAACTGACCAAATTGGGTCCAGTCATGTTTGCCGAAAAAAATATTTGCCCCCACTGTCAATTTCCAGCGATCATTTGCCTGCCACGTAAGACGCGACCGTATGTAGGCATCGATATCCGCAGGACTATAAAAAGTGAAAAGTGACGCCTCTAAAGTTTGAAGCCAGAAGAGCTTTGTGATACGAAAAGTTAAAAGCTGCCGAAATTCGTCCCGGGGAATATCGCCGGGCTGGCTATTTGTCTTGAATTCATCAAAATTCAGCATCTGTTCCACGAAATACTGCGTACCTATGCGCCAATCCTTTGGAAAATCCCGTTCGTAACCAAGAAGATACTTCATTCCTGAATTCTCAATAAGCCGGTTTTCACCACTACGATCTTGCAAAGAATCAGAGTAACCTATTTCACCGGAAGCGATCCCTCCGACAGACGGCACAGGCCCGCGAATGCTCGCACCGAAAACTGCAAGCTTTGGATAAAAGACCTCTTTCGTGCTTTCATTCTTAATACCCACCGGCTGATTAAAAAATCCCTTGAATGCGTAAATAGCTGTTTCATACTCTCTCAAATTGCGATATAGACGAGTGGCAATTTCTGTATTCTTAGGCTGAACCGCAGGTTCTGTGAATATCCGGCTTGATTCTTCGCCTGCAATCCGGCCAAGGAAATTATCATAAAAGCTCAAACGGTCTCCCCTAATCGAGACATCGGGTGTAAAAGAAGGAATCACTACTACATCCATTGAAACTAAACGGCTAAATACCGAGAACTTTCCGGCATCGGACGGTGCTTTGAGGTATTCATCATCCCTGCCGATAAAAAACGACTCGTAATCCTTCGGGAAAACGTCATTGATAAAGAGATAATCTCCTGTTCCCCAGGTAAGGATCTGTCTTCCTAGTTTAACATCCATCCATGAGAGAGGACTAACAAATCCGTATACTTCGCGGATCTGATACCGCAGTGTTTCCTTATATTCATCCGACAAGAGATCTCCTTTGTAGAAAAACTCTGGATTCCACGACGCAAGCCATGCAGGTTTCTGCGGCCGATAATCCACTTTAAGCTGAAGGCGTTGTTCTAAAAGGTTATAGTCATTCTTTTGCGTCAGTTTATCTCCTGAGAATTTAGGGCCGTAAGCAGCCTCTATAAATCCATGGACTGAATCAAAAACTTTAGCCCAAGCATCCGGCGATTTTCTTTCGTCTCGGGGGATATTTCCTATTTTTTCGGAATCAAGAGATGCGGGTTCGGCAAACAAAACTTCGCTGACAGAAACAGCCAGAATAAAAGCTATAAGAATGAAACTGCAAACCTTACCCAAGAAATTATTCTCCAATCCATTGTCTGGGAGGCCTGCGCAACAACCTCTCTTGGAAGATATCCGAAGTAATTCCCACATTATAGGAGACGTTTTTCATAGTGATCTCGGTATACCGTTCATTCTCAAGATCCTTCATCACAGCTTTCGTGATTGTCGGGGTACCCTGAATAGTTTGAATCTCTTGGGTCTCATAAACCTTGTAAATCTTCCCTTTAAAATCGTAATGTTCTACTTTAAGCGAAAGATGCGTTGTTTTATCAATCCAGAATTTCCGATAGCTAAATTCTGCCTCTCCCTGACGTTTCGGCACGCTTTTAACTACAAGGCAAGGTTGCGTGCCAAGATTTTCTTCGCCTATCAGCTCATGCCCGTCATCATCAAGAGCGCGCCCGGAAACATCCTCGTAAGTGAAGTCTGACCCTGCAAAGCTCGTACGTTTGTCACTTGTAGCAATGCGCTTGACCAGATCAATCGCAGGGAAATAGAGCCAGCGGTCGTCATTGCGGCCGGGATGCTTTAAAACCAAAAAACTCATTCCTTTAACATCGGCAGGCTCATGAAAATAGATATAATAAGACTGATCGCCGCCGGATGTCTGGTTAAGACGAAGCATGGTTAGTCGCCGCTGGCGGACTTGTCCTTGACGGTTCACGATGCGCATAGATATCTCACTTTTGGCATCTGTCTGAGGATAGTAATAAGCTAAAAGCATTTCACTCATCGCTGTCTTTCCGTTTTGCGTGTCTTGAGCATAGACATTTTTGGTCCAAAATACGCTCACAAATAACATAAAAACAATGGCTAAAAAAGAGAGTACTTTTTTCATACGCCACCTTCCTTGATTAGTTTTCGATGCCCTAATTGAATAAGGGCTGGTAGATAAATAACGCTCATTACCGATGAAAGAATCATAATCGCCGCCATAAAAACTCCGACAGTGATATACGGAGTTAAAGCTGAAAAAGCCATTACTGCAAACCCCAGGGCAAAAAGAATGGCATTAAGAAAAATCCCTTTGCCGGGCCGGGCTACTGTCCAAATAAGCGCCTCTTTCAAATGGCTTTGGCTATAGGAGGCCAAACCATCGCCCTCTGGCTTACGAGGGGCTTCTTTATACCGCTGATGGAACCGGCCAACAAAATGGATGGCAAAATCAATAGCCATACCCAAGGAAAGCGTGGATAGCACAGCGACCGGCATATCAAAATCTTTTCCGATCAATCCCACTACGCCATAAATCAATGCTATTGTGAAAAGAAGCGGCAGAAAACTCAATATCCCCCACAAAAACGAGCGGGTCTGAAAGACAAGAAGTATCAATACCAGAATGAGCCCCCAGAGGAAACTGTTAACCATCCCCCAAAGCACCTCGTGGTTCCACACCATATTAAAATACGCAATCCCGGCTGGCTTGAAATTTGTTTCTTCCGATAATGGATGCGAAGCAAAGAAACTATTTGCCCGGTCAATTACTGACTTCATCACATCAGCGTCCCAGCTCTTCAACTGAATAATGATATTGGCAGTTTTAAGGGAAAAATCGACAACGTTATCGAGATGCCGGGGTTTTGCCGCTGACTGTAAAAGAAATAGGTATTGCCCTACTTCCTGCTTAGAATCCGGTATGCGATTGAATGGTGGCACATTATCATGCATAATAAGATTCGCGCGTTTGATGTAGTCTGCCAAGGAGAATGTTTTCCCGATAAGAGGGTCTTTTTCCAATTCACGTTGAAGACTTTCAATTTGACGTAAAAACGCGGAATCCCCTACAGCACCCTCATTTTTGGTCTGAACAATCAAGTAGGCCGTGGAAGTTCCACCAAGATATTTATTCATGATACGGTCTGCAGTCCTGACTTCACTATTGAATTTAAACCAATGAACCATGTTGTTATTGACATGAATGCGCATAAGACCTGTCATTGCCACTATAAACAGCACGATGCCCACAAGCAGAATGGGTTTGGCCTTTTCTACGCAAAAGCGTCCCAGACGTAAAAGTGAAGGGGAGAATTTCTCTCCTTTTCCATGCGCCGATGCAAGCTTTAAAATATGCTTTTCAGGAATAAGCATGAGAAGGGCTGGAATAAAGGTAAAACTCAGGAGAAGGATAACCAGAGTCCCGAACGCAACAACAAGGCCGAAAATCTTGACTGGAACGATGGTGACTGTTGCAAGCGCGGCAAAACCCACGGCTGTTGTAATATCCGAATAAAAAACAGGAGGCCCCACAACTTTCATTGTCTCCAAGATGGCTCTTCGTTTATCTTGGCCCTCGCTTAGTCGGAATGCAAACTCATTAAAAATATGCACTGAATCGGTTGCAATCGCCATTAAAAAAACTGGGGCCATAGAACTCATGATGTGAACGGGAAATCCTAAACCAATCAAACCTCCCATACTCCAGATGATGCTGATCATCGCGGCGGCCATGTTGGCAATAATTACAATACCATTGCGAAACATAAACCATAACGCGATACACATCACAAGACCTGCTATAGGAGAAAAAAGTCCCATCTGACGAAACATCTCTGTCCCGAAAGTATCACGGGCAACAGGATCTCCTGCAAGATAAAAACGATTCAGGCCTGAATTTTTTGGCAACAGGGTACGAATTTTGTCTGCGATTTCCTTGCCGTTAGCACCCGTCTCTATAGGAATGAAAATCGCTATGGCTTTTCCATCCGAAGAAATAAAGCGACCTACAAAGAGTGAGTTATCTAAAATGCTTTTGCGTAAAACTGCTAACTCCTCTGTGGTCTGCGGGATATCGCCCAAAGCAGGTTTCACCACAAGTTCGCCTTCTTTAGAAAACACATTCTCTACAGTTGAAAGACTGTCCACATCCCGTACGATTACACCGGGGATTTGTCGAACGGCATTCGTCAGATCCTTGACATATGTAAGTGTTTTCGGGTTAAAAATTCCATCCGTGTTGACTACCCCTAACACAATCACATCAGGATGAAGGACGAAGTCTTTTTCTACCTTGTCATTATACTGGCGCACAGGCGAAGTCGCAGGGAGCATATGCTTGGGGTCAGTATCGATTGTAATCTTTGGAAACTGTGCTATGAAAAAAATGCTGATGGCAACTACAAGCCCAATAACAAGCTTAGGACGACCCAGAACAATTTGTGTTAAGCGTTCGAGTTTCATTTCTCCCTCTTGTCTATCCACTTGCCCAAACGGCCTCCTTCTGCGAGTTGCTCCATCAACACTTCCCGCAAAATCTCGCAGGCTTTGAACATTTTTTGATTTGCGCACTTATAGTAAACATTGAGACCCTCTCTTCTTGCAGCAACAATTCTACGTTGGCGTAATATACTCAAATGCTGAGAAAGATTCGCCTTGGGCAAACCCAACAGCCTGGCCATCTCCTCAACAGATTTTTCACCTTGCCTTAAAGAGTTTAGAATTTTCAGGCGCACGGGACTGGCAAGACTCTTACAAACCTCGGCATGCATCTGAAAAATCCTCTCGTCCATTCCTTTTCCTGACATTTTATGCCTCCTCACACTAATTCATTAATTTCATAATCAATTAACTATGCAACTATTATATAAACTATCCCAGAGCAACTATCCTGTCAACATTAAAACAAACTCCTTTAACGCCTTTACTGACTACTCGTGTTTGCATCAGAAAAGAAGGGAGCAAATTGTCTTAATTGAGAACTCGAGTTTGGCACTTTTCATGTCATTCCCGCCCGCCTGCCCGCCTTTCGGCGGACAAGCCGGCTTGCTCGCCCCCGCCTGCCGGACGGGCAGGTGTGGCGAGCGAGGCAGGTAAAAGCATTCGGGGATGACAAATCCTTTACCATCAACGAGTTGTGATTATCACGTTACAAAAAGTGCCAAACTCGAGTTCCCTTATTTTAAATTTTTCAAATATCTCTCTGGATGTTTCTTGAATGTCTTCACGCAAGGAGCGCAACAGAGCTAAATCCGCTTTCCGCTATAATCGACGAAGAATTGTCCTTTAACAGGCTGCCCGGGCATGACGGGGCATGTTTGTTTCTCATCAAACGCCCCCCACGCCAAACCAGAGCTGGCAAAAATAACAAGCGAAGCCCGCGCGGCAATGACGAAGTCAGGACATTCCAACTTATATTCTGGCTTGAGATGGATTTTTTCTGAATTTTAAAAACGCGCACACCCAAACCAAATAAACCCAATATGCAACAACCTCAACCAAAGAAGGATTGCCGTTATAACCAAAGAGGGCTTTGAGAAAAGAGCCGACCCCTTGTTTTTCGTTGAGGATGTGATTGATATTCCAAACGGGATACAGAACCTGAGGAATCCAACCTAATTCTTCCAGCTCGTGGATCCCGTATGCAAGAAGTCCTGCCGCGATCATAAGGATCAAAAAACCAGTCAGCTTAAAAAATGTCCTGACAGGTATTTTTCGTCCACCCAAAAATAAAGCGGTCGCCGTCAAAACAGCCAGTGCTAACCCCCAAAACCCGCCCCAAAAAGAAACTGCGCCTGAATTCTGGATCGCAACCGCTTTTAAAAACAATACCGTTTCAGCGCCCTCCCGGAAAACAGCCAAAAAAGGGAGTGTCATGATCGCAAAGAACTCCCCTTTTGTGACGGCCTGTTCAACCTGCATTTCCACATCGGATTTCATTTTTTTAGCCTGAGCTGACATCCAAAAGACCATATAGGTAAGGATGGCGCTCGCAGCAAGCGAGATCAGACCTTCAATCATTTTCTCGGCATTCCCTTGCAGGGAATCCGTCAAAGCAGACAACGCGAGACTGGCTACTATGCTGACTGCAACGGCCGAAACCGTGCTGATAATGACATAGGGGATATAGCGCTTCTGATTTAACTTTACCAAGGTGGTCAAAATAATCCCCACGATCAAACCGGCCTCAAGTGTTTCGCGAAAAACGATCAAGAATGTAGCTGCTATAGCTCCTTCGTTCATAGGGAATCCTTTTTCAGGTTAAAGAAAATCGCACTGGAATTTTTATTTGGGATGAAAAGGTGGCGTTCCCAACGCGCACAGGAAGAAATTGCCAAGTCCGAACAGTCTTTAACGCCGAATCGTCTAAAATCTTATAACCCGAACTTTGCTCAACGACGACTTCACCGACTGAGCCGTCGGAGTTAACGAGGACCTTCAGGAACACGACACCCTCCCACCCTTCCATGCGGGCATATTCAGGATAACGCGGTGCCGGATTCTTGAGGAAAGCGGGTTTTGTTTGATTTAAAGCGCCATGGACTGGAGGTATGTAAACCGGCTTTGATACTTTGAGTGTTTCCTCCCGGGGGGCTTCTCGTTTCTTTGCCATGACTGTTTTCTCAGATAATTCCAGCGTCGTAAGAAGCTGATCCGGGACAGTCTCCAGGTTCTTTTCGGGCTCCACTTTCGAAATGACGACTTCCATACTGCTTGGCGCCTGCTGCACGCCAAACTGCGGCGATAGCGACAAGAGACCCGCGCTGCCCACAAAGATCGTGGCATGCCCCAAAACAGAAATAAACAAGATCGGAGCAAAAAATTGCTGGCGGTAGGAATGTGGCTTCATGGATTATGGCCTCCCCCACTGCCTTGAGAAGAGACGGCCTGCGATGGGTCCCCTTCATGCACAATATTAATTTGCTGGGCCCCAGCCCGGCGTGCGATATCCATGATTTCCACAAAAAACTTATACGGCATCTCGGCATCGCCCCGCAAATGGACCGCTTTCTTTTCATCTTTGGCAAACCGGTTTTCAAGCTGGAATTTCAACTCTTCTTTCGGGACCTTTTGCGTATTGATGTAAATATTCCCGGTCTTATCCGCGCTCACGACCACCAGTTCTGATTCCCGCCCGTCATGCTGGATCGCTTTTGGCAAGGTCAGCTTGAGAGAAGGCGCCAGGAAAGAGGACGAGAGCATGAAGAATATGAGCAGCTGAAAAACAATATCGATCATCGGCGCCATATCGATAGTGAGAGCTGTTTTTTTGCTGCGAATGAACTCCATCACATCACCTGTAGGGCCTGATCGGTCTCTTCAATGTCATCGGACTTAAAATTATACGCGGAAGATTTCCCGAAAAATTCATCGAGCTCGGAAACGATGAACTGCATGCGCCGGGCGATCTTGTCGGCCATACTTTCAAAACCGTGATAAGCCGCCATGCAGGGAATGGCGATCAGAAGTCCGACGACCGTCGTGATCAGAGCCTCCCAGATCCCGGAAGCCAGATCCGCCGCCTGAACCTGCCCCCCGAGCACTTCAATTCGGTGAAATGCTGAAACCAACCCCGTAACGGTCCCAAGAAGTCCCAGAAGCGGCGCGATATGTGTGATCGCCGCAAGGGCTCGAAGCCGGGCCTCGATCTTCTCGAGAGCCAAGGAGCCCTCGCGTTTCAAAATGTCGTTGCGCAACACGTCTTGTTTCACATGCTTCAGGTATTGCTCCGCAATCTGCGGAATGGGGTTAGGGCTTTTTTGACACAAAAGAACGGCTTCTTTCATTTTTTGCTTTGACAAGAGCGCCCTTAGGCCTTCGCTGAAGCGTTCATAATTTATATGCAACCATCCGAAATAGATCGCCCGTTCAAGGATAATGGCGACCCCCAGAATCGAGCAGGCCAAAAGGGGCCACATGACAAATCCCCCTTTTTGAAAAAGTCCTGTAAGCGTTTGGTCCCAGATCATAAATTTAGCCCCATTTCACTTTGACGCCGCCGTAAATATTTCTCCGGTTGGCTGGATCAATGCCGTCGGAACGCACGCGAGCGAAATATTTCTCGTCGAACAGGTTGTTAATACCGCCAAAAATCCCGAGATCAAAAGTGCCATAAACATTCTTGAGTAAATTAACGTCCGCGGTAAGATCCCAAACTTTGTAAGAAGGCACTTTATAATTGGCAGTGTTCGCATCGTCCGCAAAATGATCGCCCATGAATGTACTCAGAAGGCTGACTTTGACTCGATCCCTCCAGCGATAAGTCGTACCCACTCGGAGGTTGGATTTCGGGGCATATTGCGGTTGTCGCCCCTCAAAAGGCCCCGCCGTGAATTCAGCGTTCAGCACGGTCAAGGCCACAAAGGGAGAAAGAGAACCGATCGTATCGACATAGTGTGTTTTTTTGAAATAATCATAAGCCCCGACCAGATCGACCTCGGTGAAAAATTCCATGCCCTGGTGGCGCGATTTTCCGGCATTGGTGACCGTATTTCCCGCAGAACCGATCTGATTGGAGAAGAACATTAAAAAGTAATCAACATCCCATGTGAGGAAGGGAAGCGGTTTGCCGCGCAGTCCGAAATCATACTGGATCCCCCGCCCGTCTTTCAGGTCCCCATTCACCACCTGGTTGGTCCCCGTAGGGACTACTTCACTGAAGACCTTCGGGCGATAAGATTGCGAGATATTCGTATAAGCTTCGATCCCTTTCGCGATCTCATAGGCAATGCCGAGCCCGAAAAGAGGCTCGAAATCGAATTCCCGCTTGTCGACAAGAGGGACAGTCGTTTTGTCCACGTTCAAACGCTCATCAATCCTCTGCCACAAATGCTCCAGCCGCACGCCGGGGGTCACGGAAAGCTTCCCGAAACGGAAAAGGTTCTCCAAGAACACCGAAAGATACCAGCTGTCCCGGATGACATTTTTCCGAAGCGCCCCGCTATCCGACGAGGCCGTGGCCCCGCGCTGATCCTCGCGCGGGGAGTGAGACATAAAGGTGTGCGTCCCCAAAGTGAGCGTATGTTCGTTGCCAAAAAGTTCGTAATTGTGACGCAGGCGCGGCTCAAAACCAAGATTGTAAAAATCTTGTTCTTCAATGCTATTGGAGTTGGCGGCCGCTCCCGAAGGAACGGTCCCGAAGCCTCCTCCCCGTTGCCGTTTGCTGTATCGCCGGTAATGTCCGCCATAGACAAGAAAGTCGAATTGCGTCTTTTCCGAAAATTCCTTTTCGTATTTGATGCTGCCGTAATAGCGCTCCAACCGGAACCGGTCATATTTCAGTGTATTGACATCCGGATCCCCATCAAACTGAGCACGGGTAAGCCCCCCCGGTTCGCCGTGCTCCTCATGATATTCGTCATAATTCATGGTCAGACGGGAATCCCCGGTCTGGTTAATAACTGTTTTAACACCTCCGCTGATCACTTCAAAGTCGCTGTTGCCATAACGGAAACCATCTCCCTGCCTTTCATGAAAATAGCCCAAGTAACCCACGGGGCCGAGGGTGCCGGTCAACGATTCATAGGTTGAAAAATAATTGTTCGATCCAAAAACATTTTCGGATTGAACGCGTAATTTCGTATCCAGTGCCGGCTTGTAAGTCACAAAATTCAGCGCGCCACCCGGCTGGGGGCCGTACATCAGGCCTGCTCCCCCACGGATGAATTCAATCTTTTCTACCGTCTGAAGGGGCGGCACATAATAGGCCTCGGGATAACCGAACATGTCCGCATGGATCGGGACCCCGTCTTTCATCACCTGCATGAATTGAGCCCGGTGCGGAGCCAAGCCGCGATACCCCACACTAAAAAGAGGCGTGCTTTCCTCGCTTAAAAGCAGTCCGGTTGTTTTGACGAGGGCCTGTCGAAAATTATTATTGGAAATTTCGGGAAGCTCTTCAAGTTCGATCACCGACGTTTTCTTACCGGCATTGATCTTAGTCCCTTGGACATCCGGTAAAAAGGGGGCTGTCGCATCCACCTTAGGAGCCTTCACCGTCACTTCTTCAAGAATTGACGCGGTCCCTACCGTTTGGGCCTTTGAAGCCACGGGCGTTTTTTCCTCCGGAGACGTGTCTTGCGCAATAACCATGGTATTCCAAAACCCAAAATTCAAGATCATGAACCCAGCCAAAATCCTCTTTTTCATTGTCAGTACCCTTCTTTCTCATTGGCTGGGTACTGACGGTTGGATCCGCGCTTCCCTGGCTACTGTTTTAGTTTATTTATTCAAGATCAATTTACCGGCTCGCGTAATCTGGAGTCGGTAATGCTGACCGCAATGTTCAATAATAATCTCCCGGGTACCCCGAAAAAGCTCCTCGGAAGTATAGTCTCCGCTTCCCGTGGGTCCTTTTTCTTTTTTCGCTTCATTTAAGTCCTTGGCGCCTGCCGGGAGTTCTTTCATTCCATTTCCTTTAAATTCTGTTTTGGAAAATTTGTTCTTTTTTGTTCTTACTTACACTTGGGGCAACGCCCGTAAAGCCGGTGATCATGAAACACGAGATCGAATCCGTATTTCTTACTGATTTTGTCCTGAAGAGCTTCGAACTCTTCACAAAAGAATTCCACCATGTCCCCGCATTGAAGGCAGACAAGATGGTCATGGTGCCCTTTGATCCGGATCGGTTCGAAGTATTCCCGTTTGCTTTCCCCGGCGGACTTCTGGATCACGCCGCTCTCCAAAAGAAGCGGGATGTTACGGTAGACCGTGTCCCGTGAGATCCTAAACCCCTTGTCCTTGAAACGGTCATAAAGCTCATCCGCGTCAAAATGCTTCTTGAAGCGCATCACTTCCTCAAAGATCAGTTCCCGCTCATGCGTCACCTTAAGCCCGCGTGACTGCAAATAAGCATCAAAACGTTTTTGGAGTTCTTCTAATCCCGAATTCTCTCTCGCCTCTGCACGGCCTGCAGTCATCGAAACCTCCTTGTTAGGATTTAATCCTATTAGGACGTAATCTTAATTAAAAAAACATCCCTGTCAAGCTTTTATTTAAAAAATTGAAAAAAATTCGAAAGCCGGGGTGAACGGTGCGATGGCTTCCTTTGAGAAGTCAGACATAATGCTCCGGGGAAAGAAGGTTCACCTCGAAGGAAGATGCACGAGAGATAGACCCCTGTCGTAGGGGCTTGTGGAAAGCCTGCGTATTCCGGAGTCAAGTTTCCAGCCATTCCGGAAATAGGTTTCCACTCATTCCGATTTTAGGTTTCCACCCATTCCGAAATTAGGTTTCCACTCATTCCGGAGTTAGTTTCCACTAAAAAACCATCGTTTTAAGGTGTTCTGGCCATAGAATCCTGTGATTCTTAACAGGGGGGAATATGGCTAAACGAAACAAAAGAGGTTTAAGTAGGGTTCACTGAAAAAAGTTTTTGAGAACAACGATCAAATATTTTCCAGCCATATCGTTTCATTTTCCTATCGTTCTTTCTGGTTTCTCATATTCTTGCCAGCGCTGTCATTAAATTCATGGCCAAAATACCGCCGCGTGTCCACGTCTCTGAACCTTCTCGGCCGTGATACCACACTTTGTCTAACCGATAGTGTTCTTTGCCA
>Ga0155201_115_pt1 | contig 32777 bp, 36 predicted proteins | sample RifCSPhighO2_02_FD_106169 | JGI IMG/M metagenome (GOLD analysis project Ga0155201, IMG submission 106169) | Omnitrophica bacterium RIFCSPHIGHO2_02_FULL_45_28 | reverse complement strand
AGAGCCAAAAGATTATTCAATGTTAAAAATATCGCGGGACGAATGGAGGACAATTTATGCTGCAGCCGCTTAAGTCAGTGCCATTCCTGCCTGTCCCCTTTTTGCCATTTTCCCTATCTTGTATTGTGCTTCATCACATTTTTCAATGACTCAATCAATTTGATCCCTTCCCGGCGGGTCAACTTCTCAAGGCTTTCTTTGTGATAATACTTGTGAATAAAATGGTTAAGATGCTCCCCGTCCCAACCGAGTTCACCGGCTAAATCTTTAACATATATTTTCTGTTTAATCGTCAACCCCCACGGATTGACACGATAATGCTTACTTCGGACAAAATAATTCATCAAGACTCTGAATTTTTCGTCATCCAAATCTTTTGAGCTCTGAACGCCAACTGCTTCCTGTAAAAATGCCCGGTATGCCTCATCCGTCAGGTTGAGTTCTTTTTTGACGATATGAATCAGCGCTATTTTTTTCCGGTCAATCATGGCTATACCAGTTTCGAGCATTAGAAACTTTTGTCATCCCCGCATGCCTTAAGCGGGGATCCAAAACACATAGATTCCCGATACCCAAGGAAAACTGGGCCGGTCCGCTCCGTCCCGCGGGAAAACATTCGGGAATGACACTTACGAAGGATTATTCTCTTCCGTCTGAACCCCAAGCTCTTTCGCAAGCATTTCCACCTGGTCAATTAATTTTTCACGATGGAGAGCTTGCATCGCGGCATAATCCTTGTAAGAGACGAGTAACCGATCATCTAATTTCATCAACTCAACGGTTCTCGCCGAGAGATCCTGCTGGTTTTTTTCAAGTTCCGAATAAAGCCCGCGCCGTTTCGCCTGCAGTTCATCAATTTTTTGTTCCGTGGTTTGAGAAATATTTTTAAATACTTGCAGTTGTTTGATCAATTCCTGAAATGTCGCAGCGCCTTTATTTGAATAATCTTGCATGATCGCTTGCGCTTGCCTGTTGAAATTTTCTTTGGATTGCTTCATGAGTTGGGCAAGTTGCCGCGTCTCTGCTCTGGATTTTTCGATCCCGCGTTCCATATTTTTGTGTTTCATCACCATCACCATTACCACGGCTAACAGAATGGTGATGACGATTTTATCTATCCCGATCTTCATAACCCATCCTCGCACCCAAATCAGTCGGTGCCCGTCCAAGCGAAGCGAGCAACTCTATGGTTTCATCAATTTGGCTTTGAATACTCGCATGTTGATTCACCCGGTTCGGATAGATCGCATATTTTTCGCGGTACTGAACCGGCGTTACATTTAACATCACGGAACTGGCCCCGGCAAGCAATCCTTTTTTACGGGCATCCGGGCTGAGTGTTTCGAATGCGGTCGTCACGAGCACCCGCGCTTCCCTCGGTTCCGCAAAACGAGCTGCCGCCAGCATTTTTAATACGTCCGTTTCACTGACGGGTTTGGTATTCGCTAACGGCGTGTTCGGATGCGGAAGAAAGGGTCCGAAACTATACATTTCCGCATGAAGATCCCTCGTCAGCAAAATATCGCCCGCATGATCTTCAACCGTTGCCCCGGGAAGCCCGATCAAAGCACCGGTGATAATCAGATATCCCATCTCATAGGCCTTGCGAATATGTTCAAGCCGGGTTGCAAGCGTCCGTCCGGGATGGAATTTTTCGTAAAGCTCCGGATTCGAAGTCTCAAAACGCATCAACAATCCGCGCGCGCCGGCATCAAAAAGTTTTTTCAAACCGCTAATTCCCACTTCGCCAAAACTCACCAAAATGAAAGACGGCGATTTTTCTTTAATTTCGCGGATCATCCCGGCAAGCTCATCAACGGAATAGGCCCCATCTTCGCCGCTTTGCAGCACAAGCGCTTTGAACCGGTATTCGTCAATGGCTTCACAGGCCGTATTGACAATTTCCTCGGGACTCATCCGATACCGCGAAAGCGATTCGTGATGCGTAGAAATCCCGCAGTAAGCGCAATCCTGTTTGCAGTAATTTGAAATCTCGAGAATCCCATGGACACAACAGGCATTTTTCAAATATTTCTGGCGGACAAAATTGGCGGTTTTGAAACAAAGCTCAAGCGTTTCCGGTTGATCGCAATTCAAAAGGTAAACAATTTCACCCCGGTCGAGAGAAACCCCTTGAACTGCCTTATCTAAAATAAAAGCAATTTTCCGGTCAATTCCTTTCCGCTCCAAGCTGACCCGCGAAAGGCGAAGATCCCTCTCCTGATATTCAAAAAAAGTTTCTTTCCAGACCGAAAGGACTTCTTCCGCTTCACGTGCAGAAACTTTATTAATCACATATCCGCCTTGCGCATAGACATAATCACCGACGGAAAGGCTCGAAAGTTCGTTCAGAGCTTTTTTTTCTTCTCCAAAATAATCGACGAGAATGGTTTTACCGCGGATTTCCTTGATTTTTCCGGGGATAGCGTAGCACATGTTTATTCGATATCGAATGACAAGACTTGAATGATCGTTCCGGGAAAGAAGGTCAGCTCGATTTTCGCGTTTTCAAGGATCGTTCCCTTCGCAAGCAGGGAAAATGTTTCTTTGAACGACTCTTCTTTCACCCCCGTCAGTTGGCCGACTTTTATTTTCACGTTCGTCACTGATTTCGCGCCTTCTTCTTTCGCATGCTGAGTGATCCCGTCAATAATGGGTTGAATCAGATGAGTTTCATGCATGAAGTAACTCCTTTAATTTATTTTCCAGATCAAAAAGTGTTTGTCTGACAGCCCCGGACATCTCTTCGCCGAGGGACAGAGTTTCGGGCTCGACACCCAATAAATAAATTTGCGCTCGTGTTTCACTTTCAAGATATTCAATGAATAATTTGGGCGACAGGTCATGCGTCGTAAAACCGCTTTTAACAATCTCTTCTCCCGCCAAAATCATATACGCGCCGGGCTCGCCCCCATGGTGCAGTGCATCCACGATTAAAATGGTGTCGGGCTTTTCGCGGATAATTTTGCCGGTATAATTTTCAGGAGAACTTCCCGCGTCAATACACGGGACGTTAACTTGGCCGCTTAATCTTTCAATCAACGCCGGCCCAAACGCATCATCGCCACGCAAAACATTTCCGACACCGACAATGACAATTTTTCCTTTTAATACGCTTTCCAAAGAGTGCTTCATTTGGGGATGACAATCCGGAACACGATTGTTATTGGGCAGTCATCGTTGTCTGTCTGCGGCATTGGGCGCAAAGAATTTTCACGCGGTCAGACCTGCCGCAATCTTTAAACGGTGCAACAAGATTTTCATCAACGACTCCGAGCTCTCTCAAACGGGATAGATACAAAGTAGGGCTTGAATATGTCAACTCGCCGATTTTTTCAGAAACCCACTTTAAATGGTCCTTGCACGCCACAATCCCGCCGCACACTTCACAGAGCTGCAATTCCTTTTCAATGGTTTCAAATGCCTGCTTCCGGTCAAAAAACGAAAGTTCCCAATCGTTCGAAAGCTTAATCCCCTCGCGATCCGCAATGCAATTCGCTTCACATTCCCCGCAAAAAATGCAAGTGTCCGTATAATGAATCATGGTGCGCTTGGACATCCCGTTTTGAACGATGTCGTCCCGGTGCGCAATCGCGCCGACGGGACAAACCATTTCACACGCCAAACAGCCGACACATTTTTCCGCATTGTATTTCGGCTGTCCGCGGAAATTCCGGTGCGCCACATGCGGTTCTTTGGGAAATTTGGATGTGTATGGCCCTTTAATCAAGGCCTTTATCGCTTCAATCAGTTCCCGAATCTTAGGTAACGGTAACTTCATTTTTTCCTTTTGACTTTTGAATTTTTTCTTTTGATTTTCTCAGGCTTCCCCTTCTTTATCCTCCGCATACTGATCCGCCACACTCTCTTGGCAAAGCTTCACGCCTGCTCGGTGTGCTCCTCTGGCAATCGCATGAGCTGCTGTTGGCGAAGCCAGCAGTAAAAACCACATACAGAGAATGGATTTGATTCCGGCCGCCGTAAATCCCATAACCAGAAATGTCCCGAACAAAATGCTGCAGGTCCCGAGAGTGACACATTTGGTTGCGGCCTGCAAACGATTGTAAACATCCGGCAAACGTACTAGCCCAATACATCCGAACAAATTGAAGGCTATTCCGATTCCAACAAATATTAAACCGATGGTATTATTCATCGAAATCCTTCCCTTCTAAATACTTCGAAAGCGCAAGGACACTGACAAAACTCTGAAGCGCCCACGCAATCGCAATATCGATATACCATGATCTTTTCGTTGTAATCGTCAAAACGGCACAGAATCCGATAATCAAAATACCAAAAATATCAACTGCGACAACTCTGTCCGCTCCCGTAGGGCCCTTCCATATCCGATAAAGCGCCAAAAAACTCGATAGGAGAATAATAAATAGCGCTCTGCCAAAGAAACCCACATTCGGCAAGTCATGATAAAATAAAAACGGGAGCGGTTTAACAAGAACGAAAACGATGCATCCGACAATGATCACAGTTCCGATCGCCCATCTCAATATTTTCACATTCTCTATTTTCATATTCCTACACATCCTCTTCAAAGATTTTGGCCAATATCTTTTCAAAATGCGCCGCAACAATCTTCGTCGCCTTCTCACAATCAGTGGTTTCCACATGAATCCAGTGGATGTACAAAACACCCTTATCCCGGTCGATATCTACACTCATCGTCCCGGGCGTTAACGTAATCGAATTGGCTAAAAACGTGAGGGCTGTATCCGTCTTCAAATTTGTTTTGATTTTCACAATGCCCGGCCGGATAGGCAGCATCGGATGCAACACCCGATAGGCAACATCTAAATTCGCCTTGATGCACTCCCAAACAAATACCGGCATGTAATAGATGAGAAAATACCAGACCCGGCGCAGATGATGCAACACATGTATATTGGAGACAAACAAATCTCCCGTAACAATCGTCACCAGACCAGCCACCAGAACACCCACCAAAAGGTGCTGCCAATCCGGCATCCAATTTAAAAAGCACCAGATCAAATATAAGCCAAGAAAAAGCGTAATTTTACTTTTCATTTTTTTATCCCGACCCTATCACGCCAAGCGCTCGACTCCCGTACTGAAGACCTTCTACAAGAACCGCTTGCGCTTGTTGCAGAAAAACACCTTGAACACTAGGAACAAGCAAAAGCCCTCCCGCCACACAAAAAAATGCCAAAATCACCATCGCAAGTTTCATAAAAACAGGCACCTCTATCACAGATGCCCATTTCTCCCGTAAACTGCCGTAGAAAGCATATTTCATGACCTTCATAAAGGAAGCTAATGTTAAGATACTCGCCAAAACAGCCCAAAACGCGTACCCGTAACGGCCGGCTTGAACAGCCGCAATAATGATCAGGAGTTTGCTCCAAAAACCATTAAAAGGAGGAACCCCGGCAATCGACATCGACGCAATCAGACTCGTTCCACTCGTGACCGGCATTTTTTGAGACAGCCCTCCCATTTCCTGGAGATCACGTGTACCGGTGGAATATTCAACCGCACCTGAATTTAAAAATAGAAGCGACTTAAACACAGAGTGATTAAACAAATGGAATAATCCTCCCAATATTCCAAGCGGCGTCCCCAAGCCAATTCCCAATATGACATACCCGATTTGGCTGATGGAATGATACGCAAGAAGCCGTTTCATATCCCATTGTCCGATAGCGAGGAAAACGCCGACGACCATGGAAAGCGCCCCCATAAACATGAAAACAGATAAAATCGCCGGAGTGATTCCAATGACATTGAAAAAAATCCTGCATAAGGTATAAACTCCCAATGCTTTGATGAGCACACCGGAAAGCATCGCCGAAATGGGTGCTGGCGCGGACGGATGGGCATCTGGCAGCCAGCTGTGAAAAGGAACGAGAGCCGCTTTGAGCCCAAAACCCATAATAAAAAACACACTGATCATCGCGATGAGTTTCCCTTCCCCCTTGTGAACCAAAACAACCGACATATCCGCCATATTCAATGTCCCGGTATAGCCATATAGCATCGCGATTCCTAAAAGAACAAACAGTGAACCAACCGAACTCATCACCGCATATTTAAAAGCCGCTTCAAGCTCGTGGCGCTCCGTCCCAAAAGCCACGAGCGCAAAACTTGCCACAGACGCAATTTCCAAAAACACATAAAGATTAAACAAATCTCCCGTTACAATGACGCCGTTCATTCCGGCGAGCATCAAAAAAAACAAAGTATAAAATTTCCACTTAGACGTAAACCGCTCCATATAATTAATCGAATATAAGGCAATGCAGAACACCACCAAATTGACCACCACAAGCATCAACACGGTTAATCCGTCTTGCACGAGGGAAATGCCGATCGGCGGCTTCCAAGCCCCGACACTGTAAACAAGCGTGTGATATAAATCCGTTGGCTTGATCGCCACGAGAGACAAAATAAACAAGACAAGCGTCAGGAAAGTGCCCGTAAAATCCGGAAGCCATTTTAATTTCTTCCCCATTAACGCGATGAGAAAAGCACCGCTAAGCGGGATAACAACAAACAGCGGTATGAGCTGTGATGCCGGATTCATCTCCCACCTGTTTCTTCTAATTTCATCCCTTCAACTCCTTGATTTTGGTAATATCAAATGTGCCGTATTTCTCATAAATGCGCATCGCAATGCCGACCAACAAAGCCGTCGTTGCCAGACTGATAACGATGGCGGTAAGCACGAGCGCCTGAGGAAGCGCATCGACCATATTTAAAATTTTTTGATCCGGAGAAAAAATCGGAGCGCGGCCCTCAAATCGATAAGCGACGAGCGCAAGAAAAAGATTAACGGCATATTCCGCAATGACGACCCCAACGATGATTTTGATGACATTCCGCTTTCTTAAAATACAATAGAGCCCCACGCAAAAAAGCACCAAGCACAGTAAATAGACGCTCATTTTCTTTTTTCCGCCTCGAACTTCAGCAGCACCAGCGCCAAGAATATCGCAAACAACCCTGCACCAACTTTCAAGCTGATCGCAATGTTGCAAAGCGGGATGATCCCCGCGCTGAAAAGCTTAAAAGGCTGCCCTTTGGATATGAAATTAATAAAAAAGTAACCGCTCGTAAATCCGAGCAGCGCGATTCCTAAAAACATAAGCGCTCCAAAACTTTCAAAGAAATGCACAACCGCTCTCGGCAACTTCTTAAATGAAACCTCTTTGCCATAGGCAAGCATCAGATGAACAAATGAAAGCGCTATGATGACGCCGCCGGCAAAGCCGCCGCCCGGAGACACATGTCCATGAACCAAGATATAAATTCCAAATAGAAAAATCAGGCCGACAGTCAGGCGCGTAATCGTTTTAACAATAACAGACATTCCGCTTTCGTGCTCTTTACTCATCTTCTTCCTTTATGATTTCACCTTGTTTTTTTCTGCCGATTCTGCGAACCACGGCTAAAATCCCGATGACCGCCGTAAATAAGACCGTCGCTTCGCCCAGCGTATCGTAAGCCCTGTAATCAAGGATGATGGAAGCGACGATATTGGTGGCGCCGGTTTGTTTCACCGCATCGGTCAAATACGTTTCAGACACCTTCATCAGAGGATGGCCAAATGCCGGCAGTTCCTTTAATGCCTGAGACGCCACATATAAAAATATGCCGATAAAGCCAACCGTGATGCCCGTATTTAACAGCCATCTTCCGCTTGTTGAAAACGGAAGATCTTTCTTCAATGTCGCCCTGATAAGAATGATTAAACACAATATCTCCACAACAATTTGTGTGATCGCTAAATCGGGGGCCTTTAGAATTAAGAAAATCATCGACAGTGCCAAACCCACGGTTCCCACACACACAACCGCAGAAAGAAGATCTTCCACCTCCACCGCGATGACGGCGCCGATAATCATAAAAATTAATAACAAATAGAGATCGACCATATCTTCACCGAATCAGTAATATGTAGAATAGAATTCCCATTCCTAAAAGACACCACGCCAGATAAGTCGGGAGAACGCCATGGTGCAAATAACGAAGCCACTGATTAAACCCAAACACAATTTTAGCTCCAACCTCATAGATATCAAACGCCTTTCTTTCAGCCAGCCGATAGATATATTTTAAAATCCCGAGCTCTTCAATCGTAGAATAAAACTCGGTCCCCGAAAGCCGCATATCCGGAAAATCCTTCAAATCTTCTCCGCCGACAAACGAATCCGTCCGGCGGCTTTTCGCGGCCAAACCAAGGAAATAAATTAAGCAACCGGCCAAAATTCCGATGACGATCAACACCGTCGACAGACTCGCATTCCAAATCCCGAAAAATGCTACAGCCTGTTTCAAACTCGGAATGATAAATATTTTCAAAGGAAGCTCGCGCGCAAAGACACCGAAAACCACGCAAAGCCCGGCGAGAACAACCGTTGGAATTAACATGGGCAGCCCGGCTTCGTGGATTTTATCGCCCTGTGACTTTACTTCCTGTGACGGTTGTCCCAAAAATACCGTATGAATCAGTTTCATAAAACTGGCGAGCGTTAAGGCGCTGCCAAACATGGCGGCCACAAGCCAAACAATCCAAAGCCAGCCGCCGCTTTTCGCCGTTTCGATAATCCCCTGATAAATCATCCACTTGGAAGCAAAACCGTTAAACGGCGGCACACCCGAAATAGCGAGAGAAGCAATTAAAAAGCTCAAAAACGTCATGGGCATCGCTCGAACAAGCCCGCCAAGTTTGTTTAAATCCGTTGTGCCCGCAACTTTTTCGACGGAACCGCCGGACAAAAACAAGCACGACTTATAAATCGCATTATTTAGCATATGAAACAATCCGCCTGCAATTCCGACAGGATTTCCAGTCCCAATCCCAAGTATCATGTAACCAACTTGACTGACCGCATGATATCCCAACAGTTTTTTTAAATCATGCTGGACGAGCGCCATCATCACCCCCGCCATAATCGTAAAACTTCCCAAAAACATCAAAACCGTATTCATCAACGCACTCATTTGAAACATATCCAACGTAATTCTCGCTAAAAAGTATATGCCGAGGAGTTTGTCAAGAGATGCCGGAAGAAGGCTCGTCACCGGAACCGGCGCATCCTCAGCCATATCGGGCACCCAGGTATGAAACGGCATGGCCCCCGCTTTCGCCAAAGCACCGGCAGCCAAACACAAATAAGCCGCAATAGCCAGTTTAGAATTCAAAGCGATGCTGACCTTGTCCATTTCAAAAGAACCGGATAATTTCCAAACGAGAGCCAAACCAAGGATCATCAATGCATCAGTCCCTCCGATGATAATGAATGCTTTTTTGCCGGTATAGGATGTGCGATTGCGTTCTCCAAATCCAATGAGAAGATATAACAACAGCCCTAAGAACCCCCAAAACACCGTAAAGAGAATCAAATGATTGGAAAACACTGCCCCGAGTGAAGCCAAAAGTGTAAGAATCACGTACGAATAATATTGGACCAAACGTTTTTTTTGGTTCATAAAACCGAGTGAATAAAAAATAATCAGCAAAGAAAAAAATACGATAAAAATTCCTACAAAATTAGAAAGATGGTCCACTTTAAAAAGCGCCAGATTAAAATTCACTTTAAAACCCCATTTTCTTTTTTAACTGCATGGTTTTTTCCTGAGAAAGCCGGACGAGATCTTCCCCGTTAAACAATTTCTTCCCCTTCATATCCCGGACTGCCAGCCGCTCCGTGCAGCAATAACAAGGATCAATCGCCGCGAGTATAATCGTCGCATCAGAAATCGTCTCTCCTATAATCGTGGCCTTATAGGTCGGGAGATTCATATAAGTCGGCGCGCGGATTTTATGACGCACGGGCCGATTCGTCCCGTCACTGCGGACATAATGGAACACTTCACCGCGCGGCGCCTCGTGCGTACCGATTCCTTCTCCGGGAGGAATATTTTTAATTCTTTCCTTAATTTCTCCGCCGGGCAGATGCGTCAGACAATACTTCATGATTTTAACGGACTCAAACGTTTCCAATACACGGATCGCCAATTTATCGAATACGTCCCCATTCTGAGTAACAATCATCTTCCAATCAACTTGGTCATAAGCCGCATAAGGGGCATCTTTGCGAACATCTTTCGCGACACCTGAAGCGCGCGCAGTCGGCCCTAAGGCGCTAAAGCTAATGGCTTCATCTCTGGTTAAAATTCCGACTCCTTTTGTTCTCGCATGAAGCACCGGATCATCCATCACAGCTTTTTTGAGCATGTCTAATGTGGGAAGAATCGAATCAACTTTTTTCAGAACCACCGGAATATCTTCCGCTTTAATATCCCGGCGAACGCCGCCTGGAGTAAACATGGCATAATTATTCCTGTTTCCCGAAAGAATTTCCATTACATCCAAAATTTCTTCCCGCAATTTCCACGCCCACATAAATACCGTGTTATAGCCAAGAAAATGACCCGCAAGCCCCAGCCATAACAAATGCGAATGAATCCGTTCCCCTTCGGCAATAATGGTCCGGATATACTTCGCCCGATCGGGAACTTCCATGAGGATGATATCTTCAACCGCCTGAACACAAGCAAACGGATGGCTCGTCGAACAAATTCCGCAGATTCTCTCAACCGTATAGACGGATTGATCAAATGTTTTCATTTCTGAAATTTTTTCAATCCCGCGGTGGTTATATCCGACATGCACATCAATCGCAACTACCCGTTCTCCTTCGACAGTCAGTTTAAAAAATTCTGGTTCTTCCTGTAGCGGATGATAAGGACCGATTGGAACAATTGTCTTAGCCATTAAACACCTCTATCCCGAATAGCTGTTTTATCCCATTCCTCGTAATCCCGCCGCAAAGGATAAACTCCTTCCGGCCATTCGTCCGGAAGAAGAAGCCTTCTCATATCCGGATGGCCGTTAAATTTGATTCCCAAAAGTTCCTGCATTTCCCGTTCAATCCAATTCGCCGCCTCAAAATGCGGGGCGAGCGAATCGATCTCCGGTTTCTCCTTCGGCAATTTCACGCGAAGCGAAATGATTAAATTAATCCGTTCGATTGTGAAATGGTAGAGAATTTCCATGTCGTGCGGCGTATCCATCCCGGATGCAATATTGAATCGCGCGCCTAAATCCTTAAAAATATAAAGACTGATTTTCACAAGCGCCTCGGGCTTGATTTCAATATAAACACGTTTTGCTGACTTGTCGACGATTTCGACGAGATCCGCACCGAAACGCTCTTGCAAGCTTTTAAGAATTTCTTCTTTTCTCATGTAAACCCCTGTTTGTCATTCCCGCACGTTCTCAGCGGCATTGACTATACATTGAAAACATTAAAACTATTCTAACTTTCTGTCATTCCCGCACGTTTCAGGCGGGTCCATACTCTCTGTCATTCCCGCATGCTTTTGGCGGGAATCCATTGCACAATTAGATTCTAATTAACTTATAGATCCCCGATTAAAGCATTCGGGGATGACACAAAAAACGTGTCATTTTTCGTTTTTCGCTTTTTTCGCGGTTCCGTTTTTCACTTTTTCGATCAGTTTCACCGCACCGGCAATAATCGCTTCCGGTTTCGGCGGACAACCGGGAATATAAGCATCCACAGGAAGAATATGATCAATCGGAACCGGACAATTATAACTATGAATAAACATTCCCCGCGAAAGCGCGCATTCACCGATCGCAACCACAAAGCACGGTTTTGGCATCTGTTCGTAAACCCTTTTAATTCTGGGGATACATTTCCGGTTTGCGGAACCCGTCACTAACAGAACATCTGCATGTTTAATACTTCCGGCCAGCAGCATTCCGAAACGTTCGATATCAAATCTCGGCGTTAAACAATCAATAATTTCGATGTCACAATTATTGCAGCTTCCCGTCGACAAATGGAAAACCCAAGGAGATTTGAGAAGCGCGGTCAATTTCAAACTCATATCACCATCCTCGATACGCTAAAATAATTGCAATGATTGCGAGAACTGTCATCGGCCCCCAGAAAAATCGAAGCGCCTGATCAATACGGACACGCGGATTGGTGTTACGGATCACCGTAATCAACGCCACAGTCCCAAGATACTTCAATAACGCATTGAATATATGAATTCCATCAAATCGAATCCCGCCCATAAACAAAATCATCAAGAAAAACGGCATTACAAACAAAAGCATATTTTTCATGAGCCGGAAAATCGCGAGTCCGGCTCCAGAATATTCAACGAATGGTCCACCGATAATTTCCGTTTCTGCTTCAGGCATATCAAACGGAACAAGTCCTAACTTCGCTTGAACACATAAGAGCGCCACAATAAACGCTATACTGCCGGAAAAGTTTCCGATAATCACGCCGCTGCCGGATTGCATATTCAATATATCTCCGAGCCGGATCGAATAATGAGAATGAATCACTGGCACCAATATCGCAAGAACAAAAGGAAGTTCATAGCTTAAAATTAATTTCATTTCCCTGGACGAACCAATGCTGGCCAACGGATTCCCGGAAGCAAATCCGCCCATAATGATACTCATCGACGGAACGGTCAACAAATACAATACCACGATTAAATCCCCAAGAAATGTTTGCTGCGGGTGTATGACATTCATCCATAAAATCGTAGATACAAGGATGACGCTCGAAAGCCCAACGACAGGGGCGGCCAAAAAGGTCAACTTGGATGCCCCGTCAGGAATTAATGTTTCTTTGCCTAACAGTTTAATCACGTCAAATACCGGCTGCAAAACCGGCGGCCCAACCCGATATTGCACCCGGGCCGTCACTTTCCGGTCCACCCAGCTCGTAAAAAGCCCGAGCACCGCGGTTAAGCAACAACCGAATACAATTAAATAACCGATATAAATCATGCTTTTTCCCACTTCCAATGTGTTGAATGCACAATCAAATGATCGCCGACAAGAAACGTATTCTCATCAAGCTCAATATCCCCGCTCTTTAAAGTAATCGCGCCGCTTGAACAAGTCTTCACACAAAGCGGCTCTCCTTGACGGTTTCGCCGGTCCAGACAGTAATCACAATTATGTATTAAGAACGGAAGCTGCTCGGGATAAATCGTCCCATACGGACACGCGTGCGAACACGATTTACAACTAATGCATCGCATGTTGTGCCGGACTAAAAGTTTTCCTTTATCTTTCTGCTGTTCAAGCGCCTCAACCGGACACGCGTTCACGCAGTGCGGCTCCTCGCAACGCCGGCAAACGAGTACATAATTCGCGAGTTCGACAAAAGAAATGACACCGTTATTCACCGGTTTTTGCTGATGAAAATAATAGCTGCATTTAATTTCATCCTGGTTTGTGCGATCAGAGTAGTAAAGATCAAGATCAATATAAAGCCGCTCATCTTTCCCTTTTCGCGGGACAAGATTTAATTTCCCCTGCTGCAATTCTCCCGCGCTTGTCGTCATTTCGTCCATCGCATTAATCCCAAATTTCGTGAAAATTTTTAATCTTGTCGTAAGTAAAAACCGGGCCGTCTTTACAACAATAATAGGTCCCGAGCCGGCAATGGCCGCACTTCCCGATTCCGCAGGACATATTTTTTTCCATTGAAAGATAAATCTTCGATTCCTGGAATCCCATTTCAAGCAGTTTCTTTATCGCAAATTTCATCATAATCGGCGGCCCGCAGACAACTCCAATCGCTTCCGGAAAATTAACTTTAATGTCATCCAGAATGGTCGTCACAACGCCAACATTTCCTTTCCATGTTTCATCGCCAACATCAACCGTCAGCCGAAGGTTCAAATCCGGCCGCTTCCCCCAATCTTCCGTTTCTTTCCGGTAAACCATTTCTTTCGGCGACTTGCATCCGCCGCGGAAATACAAACTCTTGAATTGCCCGGAGCGGTTAAAAAGTTCATACATCAAGCTTCTTAGAGGAGCAAACCCGCAGCCGCCTCCGACAACCACTAATTCTTTTCCCTTGAATGAATCCACCGGATAACCTGCTCCGAGCGGCCCTCGCAAACCGATCGTATCGCCTGCCTTCAGCTGATGAATTTTCTCCGTCACTTTGCCGACTCTCATAATTGAAAACTGCATAATTTCCGTAGACGCCGGGTTTGACGAAGGCGTGGCGGGAATTTCCCCGACACCGGGAATCGTGATTTCCATAAATTGACCCGTTTGAAAAGACATGCGTTCCTTGGGTTTCACTTTAATCGTTTTAATCGTCGGCGTTTCCTGAATCGCTTCAAGAACATCCGTTTCAACCGGCCGGTAAGGATTATTCATGATCCTATCACCAAACGTTTCAGCACTTTCCGGATATCAATTTTCGCGGGACATGCCGAAATACACCGCCCGCAACCCGTACACGCGTAGACATTCGCAACTTTCGGAAAAAAATCGAACTTCTTTTCGAACCGGTTCCGGAGCCGCATCCACAGTTTCTTCCGCGGATTCGCGCCGCCCGCGACCCTCGCGAAATCCTTAATCATACAGGAATCCCAAATCCGCAGGCGCTCCATCTTTTTTTCGTCTTTCTGATCATACAAAAGAAAACAATGGCATGTCGGGCAAATGGCATTGCATGCGCCGCATTCAACACAGGTTTTCGCTTCGTCTTCCCATATTTTGGAATCAAAATTCCGTTCAACAGCCCCTTGAAAACGATCCTGAGAAGGAACATCAAACTGTTTTAAATTGGTTTCAACATCCTGCAGGACTTGATTTCGTTGCCGATATCTTTCATCTTCCTGAACCTTCGCGACTTCTTTAAAATAAGAAGTATGCTGCTTGATCAAACTTTCACCCTTTGACGACCCAACTTCTACGATATATCCATCCTGAATAGGCGAAAAGTTTAGATCGAAATTTTCCTGTGGAAAAGGCTTAAGGCCAAGCGCGAGGCAAAAACACGTGTCAATCGCACAGGTACAATCTGAACTGATAATTAGATTGCGCTCCCGGTTTTTCAGATAAAAAGGATCCGGGTCGGTATTATTTGAAAATACGAAATCTTCCACCTTAAACCCTTTGAGGTCGCATGCCTTCACGCCCAGAATGGCTAACGGTTTATCGGCAGGAGGAGACGGAACACGATTTTCAAAGCTTTCCGCCACGACTTCTTTTGCCCTGAAGAAAAACGCCTTGAGCGGTTCAAATGGCCGGACTTCGCCCATCACAATATTGTTTAAATCGGGTACGTACTTTTTATAGAAACGCTGTGTTCCCTTTTTAACGGGGAGATAAACTTGGTAAGTTTCGGAAAGCTTCCCGATGAAACTTTTAAGATCACCGCTCCACAGGAATACACATTTTGACATTTGCTTTCCCTGTATTTAAGTTGGGAAAAGGATTCAGTCCTATGTAATTTAGCGGAAATTATACTTCTTTTGCGAGCCGGATATCAAGAAATAATTAAAATGCAAGCCACTCAAACAGATCCACTTAGCCCGGATTTCTCATCGCTAATAATTTGAGTACTTCAAATTCCTGACATTCCCGCGCCCACCCAGCATCCGCCAAAATACGCGTCGGACTCGCCGCGCTGTTTGGCGAGAAATGGCGGGTCCGCCGTCCTGTTGGGCGGAGAAGCGGGAATCCAGAAACTATGGATGCCCGCTTTCGCGGGCATGACACAAGTTGGCATATTCACCACTTCGGAACGCTGAATAGATACATCACTGAGAAAGTCAGGTCAGAACCGTGCCGTCCTGTTTGACGTAATAAATTTTATTTCCGATCAACACTTTCCAATAAGGTTCGAACGGCGACGAACTGATTCGGTCGACTGGTTCCCAAATTAACTCGGCAACTGCAGTCAAGGTTAACAGCTTCTTTTGTCGTGCCGAAACTGCGATGGTTTGTAAAACCAAATTGATGGCTTTCGACTTCTGGATCAAACGATACGAAACGGGTTGATCCATCCAAGTCGCTTCCCGTAAGGTTGTTTTATCCGTATCCAAAGCAATGGCGACCGAGGTCAACGTCCGATTAACTTCGGGAACGTATCGATCGAATGCAACGATATAGTAATTCCTGCTTCCACCACCGCTTTTAACCAATGCCGCGCGCGTTGCAATAGAACCCGAATACGCTTTAGAAAAAGAAGGATCATCCAAAACAAACGGCGGAATCACCTTGCTCCAGTCAATGCCCGCAAGATTCAGACGGTTTGGCCTGGATTTTTTATTTGTTACAGAATCGGTCGGGGCAGGTTCTAAAACATAAGCCGACTGCGTCATCATCACCGTCCGTGCTGCTTGATCAAGCGGTTGCGTTCCAAAGTCCGAGATCTCCACCGTTGCGGTACTCATCACAGGCGGCGGCTCGGCAACAAGCACAAATTTTCCGTTATATTTGTCTCCAGAAACGGCCGTCAACGGTTTAAAATAGGTCAACGCAGCTTCCGATGCCGTTACAAAACGATTCACGCCGATACCACTTAACTTAGGATCCGGATGGTAAGGAGTCGGATCTGTTAGCCAAAACCCATAAACGGTAAAATCAGGCGTGTACCACGGGTTGTTTTCATCCGGCAATGGATCCCGGCTGGCGGAAAACCCGTTCACAACTATCCAATAATTGTAAGCTTTTAAAGGATCCGGTTGACTTCCGAAAATCGGAACGGCCGGCGGCACTTTCGCGGGATTTGTTTTGTCCGGAGAACCCCAATAAAGTGGCGCGGGATAATCCATCCAATGTGCTAAATCGCGCATGTAATCATGTATATCGAGCTGCATTTCAACGGAAAAATTATATCCTTGATAAGGATTCCCGCCCGGCAATGAATCGTAAGAATTATATGGATTCGCAATGACAGGATCATACGGATCAAAATGCCCGATCGTCGTCGCCATTCCATCCGGATCGAGTTCTTTTCCTGAACTTTGATTCACGAGTTGATTATACTGAATCCCGTAATTATAAATATCCGCCTGACTCACCGGATTTTTCATATAATTCAAAATCATCTTCGCCGCACCGGCGGAGCTGTATTGTTCTTTTGGGAGATACTCTATTTTGTGATGAACTGTGAAAAAGAATTCATTGGAAAAAACGCTTTCGTTTTTGAACGTCGAATTATCAACAGCCGTCACGGCATAAAGATTGTTGGCAGGGTCTGTACCCGGATCCGTGTCCACGTAAGAATTGCTTACAACCAAGTTTTCCCCATTTAATTTGTTGATTGCCGCCGTCCCCGGCACCCAGCGGTAAATGTTGTAACCCACTACATCGGTTTCTGTGTTTTCATCCCACGTAATCTCAACTTGACTCGGTTGGACTGATTTCTGAACATTGACCGGCGGTTCGGGTTTGAATTCGTCGCCGAGAAATGCAATATCGTCCACCCAAATCTGGCCGCCGCCGGCTTTTTCATTCGTGAAGGAAATATTATCAAGACGCGTTAACCGCACACCGGCCTGTTCGAAAACAAGCAATGGAATTCGAACTTCAATCCATTCATTTGGGATCGATCCTCCGGGAATGTAATCCGATATTCGAACTTTATGTTCGTATTGCTCAAGTGCGAATGACTCCCCTTTATAGTCTGTATGGCTGTCTTTTAATCCGACCCAAAAATCTTCACTTGTCGTATTTCCCTTAATCCAAAAACTGACTCGGTCCTTTTGGCTTACGCTGTGGTTATTTAATGTCATAAACGCACCATCGCCCGTCCCCGACACGGAAATCTTAATGCTCCAATTTTGCGGGCCGTAATTGATCGCCGGGTATGGATCCCCAATATTTTCATAAACGGCAGAACCGGTATCCCAAGCACCAACAAAACCACCAAATGACGTAGGATCACTACCATTATCAAAATTCATAATCGTCGGCTCAACATCTCCGACGTTAAATCCGACACCGGCGCGCGCCATTCCGTTTGTAATCCTTGATTGCTGCATCGCCAACTTCCAAACCATACCGGTCAAATAATTTTCAATCGATTCGATTACCGCACCTTGATCGATTGCAATCGTTGCTGCAGAATAATGACCCGGAGGATCGCTTCGATGATGTCCACGGCCGTGATTGTATGAATTCATAAAACCGTAATGACCCACAAGAGCGTCGTATCCTGCCTCGTTATTCTGATAGCGGCTGAAAATATTCTTCATTAAACCGATTGATTCTTTCGGCGTAAACGCAGTCGAAGCAGGCGCAGCATAAAGAAAAACCGTACTGCTGTCATTATTGGCTGCAATATTGTCAACCGTAAAAACATCCCAATACATGACAATTGGCTGCAGAACTTTGTAATTTCCATCCGAAGCAATTCCAGCCAAAAGCCCCCATGAATCAGGACCATACGTCTCATAAGGCTGGCGAATAAACGGATCGGGACTTTCGGGAACGCCACCAAACGCGGTTTCGTTCAGGCGAATGCAATATTGGCGATTCGCCATTGTGGCATTGACCGAATTGTTAAAGAAATTTGTTCCCTTGAAACCATCCGCCCGGTTTCGGAAATCGGCATACATGTGGGAATATTGATGATTATGAATGGAACCCGCATGAATGTAACGAAACATGCCTTCGTCATTCCTGAATCCAGTCGCTTCGGAAACCGGCAGACCGTTATGATAGGTAAAGGTTTTTGGATCACTTGGATTATAGGGATTGATGTGTGCCCATTCCGAAGGAAACATCACAGGTTGCCCATAAGAAAGATATTGCCATGCGTGTTCATTAACACCTTTCGAAGAATCTGCCGACATCGTTTGAAAAAGCAAAATCATAAGTTCTGAATACCGATTCCACCAATCTGATGTGTGGCCACCCTCGATGCAATTCTGGCCGGCACTGCATCCTTCAGACCACCCTTGATAAAACACATTGCCGTCATAAAGCCAATTCCACTGCGTATTGTCAAACAATTGATGAGCTAACATTTCAACTTCCGTTCCACGGTAATAGGATGCGGCAACAAGCGCTCCTGCTGTGAGCAATGCATGATCAATTGTTGAAATTTCAACATTGTTATAAGCTCGCCAGCCGTCATTATTGATAAAATGGTATGTGTATCCATAACGGTTGCCTTGTTGAGTCAAAGGACCGCCGATATCGCCGTAAATCGGATTTTGCAATTCGACCAAACGGGCCAAAGCCGCTCGGATTCGATTGTATGCCTCCGCGTGACTCACCCAGTCATTTTGATCGGCGATAACATACGAAACAAAAGAAAATCCAATCCCTGCATTCGAATTGAAATTTTCGCTGCCTCCTCCACCGTTGTAATCTGAATTGTCGTGAGCGAAGTAATAGGGTGCTCCCGAAGTCTGTTCCCAAAAGAAAAGAAATGTTTTCCCTTGAAATAATTTTAACAGCTGAGTTTCTGTGAGCGTATTGGCCGGAGTAGATTGAAGCGGATTTGTATTGGCATGAAATTCGTCCAAGTTTGCTAATCGGTCACCGTCCGGATCACTAGCGGGATCAGCTGCAGTCGGATATTGTTGTTCCCATGAATCGGGCAATAAATCACCATCCGTATCGGTAAAGCAGTAAGCGTTGGGAGAGTTAAACAGGCATAACAGAAGGAAAAATAAAGAGAAAATGACAGATAATTTTTTCATTACTTGATTTTACAGATAACCTCCTTAGATTAAATTAGGTGATTAAGTATATCACATTAAATCGCATTTGGGTGCCGATTTTCTTCACAATAAATAATAAATCGACTGGCTTTCCCCCTTATTCGTCATTGTCATTTTTGAATCGGTAGCTTCGCTGTGGATTTTGGTGATTTTTGCAGTCAAGGTTCCGGTTTGATAATCAAGGTAAATCAGCTCTTCGACGTTAGCCGTAATATTCATCACCAGTTCCTTAAATAGCACCTTCAACCGTTCCTGCTTGGTTTCGGTCATCCGGGTTTTAATAACAACACACCGCGTTCTTCCCACTAACGCAAAACCGGCCAACTCACTTTCCGCTTTAATAATATACGGCAACGGATCTTCCTGTTTCACCCAGCGGGAATCAATCCTTACATCCATTATCTCATCATAACTCCAGTGATCTCCAATTTTGATTTTCCATTCGGGTAACATCGGCGCTCTTCGCCAATTGGTGATTATTAGTTTCCCGTACTTTGATTTGTGAAATCCCTGGATAAATTGCAGAATTTCGCCGCGGGTTGTCACTTCTGTTTTTTCATCCGCTTCGCCCGCCTCGCCCTTAAAAACGGATTTCATTCCATTCATGTATGAATCTTCTCTGCTGCCCGGAGCAGTGAGTATCGTCATCTCCCGATCGAATTTCATTTCCATTCCACGACCGTCTTTAACAAAGTGATACATCGTCGTCTCTTCGCGCGCACTTAATCGCCCGCCGTTCGGTGGAAAGAATCTCAAAACGACGCCATCCGCTTCTTCCGCGGTGGGCTTTACATTTTGAATTCCAAGTTTCGCGGACGGATCGTCAAAGTTGATATCCACCACACGGAACGGAAAATTTGCGCAGCCGGTAAAGAATATCAAAAAGAAAATCCCTTGAATAAAAATTTGCCGGTTATATTTTGAAAAAATCATATCACCCTCTCGAATCCAGCCAAATCGTGACCGGGCCGTCATTCACTAACTCAATTTCCATATGCGCTCCGAAAACACCTTCGCCAACCATGAGACCGCTTTGTCTCAAGCGATCATTCAATTTTTTCCATAGCCCTTCGGCAGTTTTAGGGTCGGCTGCTTCTTCAAATCCGGGCCGGTTGCCCTTCCGGAGATCGGCATATAATGTAAATTGTGGAACACTCAGAATTTCTCCCTGAGCTTGAAAAATATTAAGGTTCATTTTTCCTTGTTCATCTTCAAAAATCCTGAGGCTCAGGACTTTCTCGGCAAGCCGCTCAAGATCATTTTCGGTATCCTCTTTCGACATTCCAACAAACAAAAGCAACCCTTTGGTAATCGCAGAAACTTGTTTGCCGCTCATAACGACGTAAGCTTGTTTGACACGTTGAATTAAAATTCTCATAGTTTACTATCATACAGATTATTTGAAACGGAGCAAGCACGCCCTTTCAGCAAAATGACCCTTTGACAAACTCCAATTTCTTGACGCAACGGACTTTCAATGTTACTTTATCTTTTTCTTAACCAGGAGGAAATATTATGAAATTAATGAATTTAAAAATATTCTTGTTATTATTCTTTATTGCTCTCGCCGGTTGTGCTTTTACGGTTTCCAGCTCAAAAACGGAAACGAAACCAATAGTCCAAGTGGCACCGGCAACACAAGCCAAAACAACCGCCCCACAACAACAAACTCAACAACAACCAATTCAAACACAAGAAAAAACGGCTCAAGCAAAGGCCGAAGAGGTAAAACCCGTGTTAAAAGATATTGTCAAAATCAGAATCGAAACCACCATGGGCCCCATCGAAGCAGATCTTTTTGCAAAAGAAGCTCCGAAAACGGTTGAAAATTTTGCAACCCTCGCTAAAAAAGGGTTTTATGACGGCATCATCTTCCACCGGGTCATTCCCGGCTTCATGATTCAAACCGGAGATCCGACCGGCACCGGCCGCGGTGGTCCCGGATATCAATTTAAGGATGAATTCTCCCCGAATCTTCGCCATGACAAACCGGGCATTCTTTCGATGGCTAATAGCGGCCCCAATACGAACGGCAGTCAATTTTTTATCACGGAAGACCCCACCCCGCATTTGAATGGCCGTCATTCCGTGTTCGGGCAAGTGACATCGGGAATTGAAGTGGTTCACGCCATCGCAAGAGTTTCCAGAGATCCGATGGATAGGCCTTTAACACCTGTGGCGATGACGAAAATCATAATTTTGGATGAGTAACGACAGGTTTCATTTCTGTCATGCCCGCATGTTTCCCTTGGGAAAGAAAGGGCCGGCCCCAGCTTTTCCGGGGTTAGCGGGCATCCAGCATTTTTCTGGATTCCCGTTTTTCCGCCCAACAGAACGGCGGATCCGCCAGTTCTCGCCAAACAGCGCGGCGAGTCCGACGCGTATTTTGGCGGATGTTAGGCGGACGCGGAAATGACAAAACATCAAGACCTTCACAGATAATAACTTCAAAACGATAAACAACTACATTTAGTTTAATGGCGAATTTTCCGGAATGCAATACTCCCCAAAACAACATACGGAAGAATCATGTAAAGTCCGTAAGGATAAAGCGGAAAAATGCGGACATCATACATGATCAGATAATTATCCATCGCCCCAGCATGCGCAAACAAATGCACCACCAAATAAACGTATAACCATTTCCGCTTTTCCGGCGAAAGCGCCTTGCGCATTTGAAAAAGCGCAAGAGTTCCCACAAGTCCCATCACTTGAAAGAAAACAATATAGACCGGATACAAAAAAGACGGCCGGGGATAATTCAAAGTGTCGCGGTATGCTATTTCAGCGGTAAACCAATTTGAGAAAAGAATCAAAAGCAGAAATACAGCGGCAATCCAATAGCCTAATTTTAGGAAGTTTTGCATGCCCGAGCGTTGAAGCGCACCCGAAAATACCAATGCAAAATGCATAAATACGACCGGCACCATAATACAGCCGAAATGGAGAAGCCACCCCCACCAAAAATGTGGCATCACATTCAATAAATTGAATTGAAATCCGACAAACGAGCACCAAAAGGAAACTGTAAGCCAGAAAATTCCAAACAAGCGGCTGGATCGATCCTGCTTGGCGATGAAAAACAAACCGCTCACCAAACAAAAGACAAAACAAAGAATCGCGGAAAACGTAAAGTGATTCATGAAAAGAAATTTCAATCCCGATTAAGCGTTGGCCGCTGTTAACGTTTCAGATTCCTTCTCTTTCTCTCTTCTAATCGTTTTCTTCTTGTAATCAGGATTTGAAGTTTCATAATCGAGGATCGATTGGCGGATTGGCTCCGGAATCGGAATAAAATTCCCCTTACAATCGTCAAAGGTCAGCCTCTGCCAACCTTCGTAAATCAGCTCATCTTCGGTATTCCGGAACACTTTAAAGATGAGATCAAAACTGCATTTCCTCAAATTTGCAGTCTGAAGTTTCATAATCATCACATCACCAAAAAACGCATGACGCCTAAAAAAAGAATGTTCTTCAACAGTGATCATATTCACAAAACCATCGGTGGCAAGCTTCATGATCTCCGCCCAGTTGGGAAATACTTTAATGAAAAATTCTTCCCGGGTCATCCCCTGCCATTTTACAAAATTTGCAAAATACACGACACCGGCCATTGCATTGGTTTCATTCAAATAAACGGTATGCTTAAGCACAAATTCTTTACCTGCCATATGCTTGATCCTCCCGATCTAATTTTATATTCTAAAAGCGCAAAAAGACTCTTTCGCTATTCACTGAAGAAGTGGAAGTATACTTGAGCTTGTATGAATTTGTCAAACACAGATATCTTAAAACCTGAGGCCCTAATGAAAAAAATCCTTAAAAAAATATTATATGTGCCTTTGGGGGACGTGAAAAATAAGCAACCCTTGGTCAAAAACGGTAACTCAATTTTTAGAGCTGGAAATTCCCAGATTCGAATGTCGTTAAAAAAAAAGAGCGCAGCGGATGGTGATGTGTCCGGCACTGGACGCTGCCGGTGGAGTGATTTGGGGATCCGCTGCGCTCCGCGGAGATTAACCTTCATCTCTCATACTACCAATTCGCTTATCAAACAACGATCAAAACTGTAATGATCATACTGCTAAAGGCGGATTATGTCAAAACCCTTTTACGGGCTTTTTATTGATCTCTATTATTCCTAAACGCCTTAATCCACTATAGTTATGCCATTCTTAAAAAAATAAAATTAAATAAAAAAATCAATGAGCTCCTGCATCCCTCAGATATTATTTTAGCGCGCACACGAAGGCTGACTTGCTTTCACTAAATCAAAACGTTTTTCAGCTTTTGACAAATCAATCGCTTTTAAGAATGACACGATATAATCGGCGCGCTTCAAACCATAATCAATCATAAACGCGTGTTCAAAAACATCCATCACCAAAATTGGCGTTGTCCCGGCTAAATGACCACCATCATGCTCATTGATCCATACATTAAAAAGCCGGTTTGCGCATGGATGATATTCAAGCACAACCCAGCCAATCCCGCGCATCGTTCCGGTCGCTTTAAAATCCTTTTGCCACATTTCAATCGAGCCAAAATCGGTGGCGATTTTATTTGCAAGATCCGAATTGGAATTGAGCGCCACTCCTCCTTTTTTCATATTCCCAAAATAATATTGATGAAAACGCATTCCGTTGAATTCCCAACCGAATCGTCGCTTCAACTCGGCATACTCGGGTGTTGTTTCTTTCCCTTCCTTTAGAAATTGTTCCAATAAGCCGGCGATTTTATTTGTGTTCGTCACATAGCCTTGATACAACGTGAAATGATTCTTGAGTAATTGGTCACTAAAACCTTCTGTTCCCAAAAGGTGATCATAATTTTTAGCTTCGTAATTCATTGTTATCTCCTCCATGTCATTAGAATAATTAATATATTATCTCTCACCTACTTGATGAATTTTGACAATATAACGCGCTCCTGGAAGTTCTTGATCCCCGGAAACGACAATCACAACATCCCCCTTGTTGAGCAACCCCCTTTTAATCACCAGTCCATCCGCTTCGCAAAGAATCTCGTCAATCGTTGGGCATTTTTTAATCGCAATCGGATACACGCCATAATATAAATTCAATTTTTTCCGAATTGGAAAGGCCGAGGAAAAAGCAAATATGGGAATTTTGGGTTTCATTTTCGAAATTAATGCGGCGGTTCTTCCGCTATAAGTGATGGCCAACATGGCCTTCACCTTCATATTTTTTGCCGCTTCATACGCCGCATGAGTAATGGCGTGAATCCGCAAATCTTCAATCGCATGGTACCGTTCTTTCAGATCAAATTGATTCATTTGCTGATGGGACTCGGCTTCATCAATAATTTTCGCCATCGTTCGAACCGTTTTGATCGGATACTTTCCAATCGATGTTTCCCCTGAAAGCATGACGGCGTCCGTTCCGTCAAATACAGCATTGGCCACATCCGAGGCCTCCGCACGTGTCGGGCGTGGATGATCCATCATGGATTCGAGCATTTGTGTTGCCACAATCACCGGTTTTCCGCTCGCATTCGCCTGATTGATCAGCCGCTTTTGAGCCACGGGAACTTTTTCCACTCCCATTTCAATTCCTAAATCTCCGCGGGCAACCATAATGCCATCGGCGACTTTGAGAATTTGTTTCAAGCACTTGAGTGCCGAAGGTTTTTCAATTTTTGCAATCACGGGAATCTCTTGTCCCGTTCGTTTCATGAATTTCTTCAACTCAAGAACATCCTTCGGTGAACGCACAAATGAAAGAGCGATGAAATCCGCTTTGTTTTTTTGCGTAATACGAATCATCTCGCGATCTCTGTCATTTAACGCAGGAAGGGTATCGGGAGCATTGGGAAGATTAATCCCTTTATTTTCTCCTAACGAACCCGACGTCACAACCAGGCAATAGACCACAAGCCCTTTCACTCTCAAAACACGGAGTTCGATCAATCCATTATCAAGCAAAATTCGATCGCCGTTTTGAACCATTCTTGAAAATTGTTTGTACGGCGTATAAATCTGATTTCCAAAACCAACGCCTGGGGCCGAAAAAAATGTAACCACGGCTCCTTTTCTTAAATTTAACGGCTTTCCGTCTTTAAGGCGTCCGGTGCGCAACCGGGGACCTTGGAGATCAACAAGAATTGAGACTTCTTTTTTCTCGTCAGCTGAAATTCTGCGAATCGTACTGATCCATTTAACTAATTCGGAGGGACTGCTATGAGAAGTGTTGACTCGAAAAACATTAACGCCGGCATGGATCAGAGCATCCAACACTCTTCCTTCATCACACGCGGGACCGACGGTTGCCACAATTTTCGTTCTTCGAAAAGTCATCTGAGTCACCTTTGAAGATATTTGAGGTCTCGGGGAGTTTTTATAAGGTGTTCCCGATGCCTCATCCCAGCACACCTTCTCGGTGCGCATGGGATTTCTTTAGGAAACCCCATGCCAGCCTCATTGATTCAGATAGGTCCGATGAAGCTGGCTGGGGCGAGGGGCCGGGGATAACTCCCCGACCCCTCGGACATTTTACAACACCAGCCTGCGGCTCGCTATCTTTCTTTTATGATACGGAAGTTTTTTGAAAGAGTTACTGGAGTACCCGATAAATAAAAGGGACAATTCCCGAAGTTTTTTAAACTGCAGAAATTGTCCCTTGCCGGTATCGTCAAACGTCAAACCTGGCCAGGGACGGAATCGAACCGCCGACACAAGGATTTTCAGTCCTCTGCTCTACCGACTGAGCTACCTGGCCGAGTAATTGAAGGATTTTATTGCTTTCCGATATTAAGTCAATTTGTTTTTTAAAAGTTCTTTCTTAAAAGTGCGGATATTACCAAAACGTAGCTTGAAGTTCCGGTACTTGATTTTCGGATTTTTTTTCAGGGAGAACTTTATTTTTGCCAACGTGTTCTTCCAACCATTCCACGATCGCAACCACGACCATGTCAACTTCCCCGCGAGTTAACATCCGTCCTTTCGGAATCCCATACCATTTGGCAAGACAACCCCGGCAACAAGTCGCCGTCGCGTGCTGCGCTTTAAATACGGGATGTCCCGCATAGGGCGTTTGTCTACCGTCATTTTCAGGATGCTTCGGTGCTACTCGTTGAGCAATGAAATCATAGGCATGAGATCGAATAACCGGCCAACTCGCTTTTTTAATATATTCGATATCTTCCGGACTAAGAAAAAAACGGGAACGAAATTTTGATTTAGATAAAGCGTTTTTTCGCTCTTGCGCGGTGGTAAACATAAATGTAAAAAATAAAAACCAATTATTTTTTTCCAGTCGATAAAATTTCGCGAATAGTACCCAACAATTCTTCCCAATCAAACGGCTTAGCAAATGTCGGATAACCGCCAATCATCCGCATTCCTGCAAACTGACCGTCCTTATCGCTCATCGCGGTCATAATAATAACAGGAATCTGCTTGGTTGCTTCTTTCTTTTTCAGCTCAAAACACACTTCAGAGCCGTCAATTTCAGGCATGCTAATATCCAAAAGGATCAAATCGGGTTTCATTAAATAAACTTTCCGAAGGGCATCCTTGCCGTCCGAAGCAAGAATCACATCGTATCCAGTGTCTGAAAGCATCGATTTGAGCATCTCGCGGATATCTTCTTCATCATCGACAACTAATATTTTCTTCATGTCGGATCACCTTTCAAAATCGTTTCATGTTTATATTGTAGCATGTCTTGACCATGTGAAATTATTTTTACCCTGACTTTTTCGCGAACCACAAACCTCATTAATCCTTTCCAAGAGCGCCTCTAAACCGACTTTTTGTTTAGCGGAAACCAAAACGGCTGCCGGCCACATACTGCCAATGAATTTTTTTCTATTTTCGTCTAAAAGATCTTCTTTGTTAAGAACCAACACCGTTTTTTTATTCGCCGCATCGATCTCTTTTAGGACCATTTCTACAACTGCTTTTTGCGCCTCAGCATGAGGATCCGATGCATCCAGCACATGAAGAAGAATATCCGACTCCCGGACTTCTTCAAGCGTTGCATGAAACGATTCAACTAAATCATGCGGCAAATCGCGGATAAAACCAACCGTATCAATGAAAAGAACCTGAGTGGAACCATTAATCGATGCCGCACGCGTCATCGGATCAAGTGTTGCAAATAGTTTATCTTCAACATAGGCTTCCGCACCGGTCAACGCATTGAGAAGCGTCGACTTTCCTGCGTTGGTATATCCAATGATGGCCACAGTCATAAAATGCTTCTTTTTCCGGCCATCGCGGATCAGACTCCGGTGTTGCTCAACTTTTTCAAGCTCTTCTTTCACACGTTGAATCCGTTTCCGGATTTTCCTGCGATCGTGTTCCAATTCCGGTTCACCCGGCCCGCGGCTTCCGATTCCGCCGCCAAGCCGAGACATCACTTTTCCAAGCCCGCCTAACCGCGGTAAAAGATACTTCAATTGTGCCAATTCAACCTGCAATTTCCCCTCTTTGGATTTTGCGCGCCTGCCAAAAATTTCGAGAATAAGCCCCGTGCGATCCATAACGTGAACCTTTAAAAGCATCTCGATATTCCGTGCTTGTGCGGGCGATAGATCCACATTGAAAATAAGGACATTTGCAGTAAGCTGCTTGGCGCGGTTTTTGGCTTCTTCCAATTTCCCTTCGCGGATGAAATACCGGGGATTCGGTTCATGGATATTTCCTTCAATCGCCCCCAAAACTCGAATCAAAGCTGATTCCGTTAATTCTTTTAACTCCTCATAACTTTCACGGAACGACACATCCGATCGGTCCTGTGTTCGTAAAATCACGAGCAATGCTTTATTTCTGGGCGTTTTAAGCAAAGGCATTCAGATAATTCACACCTCTATCGTTTTATGGCTTGGAGTACTACTTCGGATATAAAATCAATGTTTCCCTGAACCATCGTGGGGCAATTAGGAATCAATAACCCCGTTTCAAATAACCGGTCCGCATTCGCAAGTTTTGGATGCCCATAGCGGTGAGTCCAAAACGGATGCCGGCCAAGATTGCCGGCTGAAAAAATTTTCGTTTCAATTTGTTTTTCTGCCAAACTTCTTTCCACTGCCAAGCGTTCAAGTCGATCTTTGCATAAAATCACAAAATGAAGATTGCTCACAGTGGCATCCGGGTCGTCGGCTTTTTGTACTCGAATATTCGCAAAGTTCCTGAGATAGTGCCTATAATTATCACTGCGCCGATTAATGCTCCAATCGACTTTTTCCATTTGCATCAATCCGATAAACGCATTCAAATTGGTTGACTTAAAATTATATCCGGGCTCATAAAACACAACCGGTGTTTCAGTATCATCAATGTCATATTGCCGCACCAGTACTTCATGGACTTCGGGCGGCAAATCTTCGGAAGACCCATTATTCCTGAGCATCAACAATAAGTGATAATAAAGCGGATCATCCGTCGAAACCATCCCGCCGTCAATCGTCGTAAGTTGATTTCCGTAATGGAATGAAAAACTCGCCAAATCTCCGAACGTACCCACTTTTACTCCTTTTCGGACAGATCCCAAAGAACTGCTTGCGTCTTCGAGCAAAATAAATTCATATCGTTTCTTAAGCGATAAAATTTCATCCATTCGATTGGGAATCCCCAATACTTGGGACATCATCACAACGCCTGGATTATGGCTTAATAAAAGAGATTCCAAATGTTTAAGATCAAGTCCAAAGGTTTCAGGGTCTGAATCACACATAACCGGTTCAAATCCGAGTTGAATGGCAGGAGAAACAGTCGTTGACCATGCAGTCGCGGGCACAATCACTTTTTTATTTTTCAATCTTCCCGAAAGCAATAGCACATTGTACATGAGCAAACTCGCACAAGATCCGGAACCGCAAAAAATGGAAAATTTCCGGCCAAGCCATTCATTCCACCGCATTTCAAATTGATTGATCAGCGTATTGTGCTCAAACTGAGGCTCGTTCTTAAACCACGCTACAATCCGATCTATTTCACCACAATCAATTGGATCACCAAACAAACGATATTTAAAACCCGAACTTTTGCCACTTTGATTTTCCATAGAATGTTCCGCTTGTAAAAATGCTGGCTAATCAAAACTCATAGGCCACCTTCATCCCCGCCCATACAATTTAGAAAAAGGAAAAACAGTCCACTCAAAATTCTCCCAGCGTATTATAAAATTGTTTAAGCGCGCGAACATCGGTTTCCGGATTCTTCGAACGCGCCTTCGGATAATCTATTTCTTCTATTTTACTGTTGTATTCCAACATGATCCGCCGTTTAATTTTTTCAAAATCTTCAACCTTTTCGGCAAGCTTATCCGCTTTTTGCTTCCACTCTTCTATTTCCTTGTATGCTTCGTCCAAAAGGCGGAAATGGTGAAGCGCGTCTTCCTGGATCTTGAAGCCCGTCACTTTTGGCGCGGTGGAAGTCAGCTTATCCCGTTCAACATCACGCTCTTTTTCCAACTTTCGTTTCGTCTCTCCAAAGCCTGTCATCTGTTCCGTTAATTCTTTAATTCTCGCCTTATGAAATTCTTTTTCCCGGTCAGATGCGGCCAATCGATCCGTAAATTCATTCTTAATTTCCTCAAGCCGAACTTGATAGGATTGATCCAACAATTTCAGTTTTTCGGCAAGCTCTTTATACTTTTGGTTTCTGGTTTCAAGTTCAACAATTTTCAAATAAAATCCATCTTCGGCAACTTTTTTTGCAGATTCAAGAGCTTTCATTCTTTCTTCATATTGAACGGATTGAAGCTCATACCGTTCAATTCTATTTGATGCATGCGCAAGTTTATCCTGAAGTTGCGCATTGGCGGTCTCGAAAACTCTCATTTTTTCATTAAATACTTTTTCGGCCTCTGTTTTTTCTTCGTCCAGAAACTGAACTTTTTCATTCAGATCGTGTGCCTGAATTTGGAAGGCTGTAATTTCTTCTGAAAAAGTCCCCACTTTCCTGCTCAGCTGCCCCATCGCCGTTTCCAAATCCCGCTGATATTGTTCGCTTTTGATTCGTGAAGCCTGTTCATGATAGAAATCTGCGCGCAAATTTTCGATCTGCTCATTAAGTTGTTTATTCGCGGCCTCAGCCTGATCAAGTTTCTCGTTTTTAGAATTCAATTCCGCTTGCAAATTTTCTTTCTCTGAGCAAAGAACTTCTATTTGATCTCTTAAATGATCCGTCCGTGGTTCGATAGAATCCAACGATTCTCTTGCCTTAGCAAGTTTCTCCTCCGTTTGAATTTTTTCGGATTCGGTCTCAAGCAATTTGTTTTCCCATAACCGAAGTTCTTGCGTTTGATTGTTTAGTTTTTCTCCGAGCAATTGGTTTGAATTCGTGAGATCGTTTATTTTTAAATGCAATCCGTTCAATTGAACTTTTGCCGCTTCAAGCTCTTCAACTTGCTGCCTCCGGCCTTCAAGCTCGACTTCTTTCCCAACCAATTTTGATTTTAATTTCTCTTCATTTTCTTCAAGCAAGCGTATCTTCTCACTATGTTGATAGGCCCTGACTTTAAATACTTCTGCTTCGTTAATATACTCTGCCGCTTTTATCTCGAGGCCTTTATTAATCTGATCCATGAGCTGAAATTGATGCTCGGCATTATTCCGAAGCGCTTGTTCTTCCTGATAAAACGTTTCGAGTGACCGGATTTTATCATTCAACTCTTGGATCAATTTTTTGCGTTTCTCGGCCTCATTTTCGAGTTCGCTCACCGTACGCATTAAATCGTCAGAAGATCGTTGGAAATCTTCATTATTCTTTCGGTATTCCTGTATTTGTAATTCTTTCGATTGGAGAGTCTGTTCATATTCAATGCACGCTGATTCCAAAACATTCTTCATTTTTTCAAGATCGGCCCATTTAGCCAGAGACAACTCCGTCTCTTTGACCTGTGCTTTGAGTTTTTGTTCTGTTTTCACGCGCACCACTTCGATAGAGCGAATCTCCTGTGAAAGTTCTGATGTTTTAGCCCTCCACCCCTCAGCTTCGCGGCTTAAGTCGGCTACTTTTGCATTCAAATCTGAATTGGCTTTTTCAAGATTACTTATTTTTTCATGACTATTTTTTAACGCATCCGCACGATCCCGAAGGTTCTTCTCGAAATCCTGAATCACTTGCCCTTTTTTTTGTAAGGCCTCTTTTAATTCTTGGCTTTCGGTTTTGAACGCACTTAATTCATTTTGCAAAGAATTAAGATTTTCGATGAGCAGACTTTTTTGCTTATCTGCTTCGTTGATCGCATTAACACGTTCTTTCAAGCGCTGATCGAAATCTTCTTTTTCTTTTCGCGTCTGTTGAAGAATTTCTTCCGTTTGTTCAATTTTAATTTTCTGCACCCGTATTTCACGTTGTGAAAACACATTCTTCTCAGCTAACTCTTCTTTTTCTCTCTCTAAGCTGGAAATGTACCTCTCGTTTTGTTCCCTCAGTGATTGTTCCTCTTCATAGAGTGCCCCCACAATTCTGATTTTCTCTTCAAGGCTTTGGAGTTTGGAAGCAGCATCTGCCATGCTTTGCTTTTCGTGAGTCAGTTCTTGTCTCAATTTTTCGTTTTCCGCCTCTGCTTTGACCAGCGATATGCGCAAATTCTCAGATCCATTTTGGAGTCGTTTTGCCTCCTGAATCAAATAGTTTTTCGTTACACCCGGGGTCTCCGCAACAACCGCTAATGGATTCGCTTGCGACAAGAAAGAAAGATTGGGAGGCTCAGACCAATTAAGGCGATACGATTTATTCTTAATACTCTCATCGTTCGTCAAAAGAACATCAATCCCCAAGGATTCAAAATAGGTTTTAAGTTTAACGGCCGTAGCCTGGGGGATTTGATCCATGAAAATGATGGGCATATGATCTGCTAAACTGTAGACTTCTTCCGGGGAGATAAGAAACGCTTCCGCAATTTTGGAAGTGACGCGCTTCATCAATTCATTGCGCAGATGGGTAATGATGACACTCCAAGAATTTTCCGTACGGTTGAGCTGCTTTAATTCCGGCGTCATCATTAGATTGGTTAAAATCCCGTCAGAACAACTTGAAGCTTTCGAAATATGTATTTTTGCCTGACGTGAAGTACTCCTTCCTCAAGTAGCAGTTCCAAACATCATTCCTTATTCCTAAAACAATATTTATTTTCTCATAGAGCTCGCTTAAAGTGAAGAACAATTAGTACGCTTGTAATTAGCGAATTGACTCACATTAAAGGTATTATGTTGAGTATTGTATTATGTGAAGTAGATTGAAGAAACCCTTATTTTTCAAGCCCTCCGAAAGAATCTAC
>Ga0155201_147_pt1 | contig 32837 bp, 40 predicted proteins | sample RifCSPhighO2_02_FD_106169 | JGI IMG/M metagenome (GOLD analysis project Ga0155201, IMG submission 106169) | Omnitrophica bacterium RIFCSPHIGHO2_02_FULL_45_28 | reverse complement strand
GAATATGAGAAACCAGAAAGAACGATAGGAAAATGAAACGATATGGCTGGAAAATATTTAGTTGTTGCTCTTAAAAACTTTTTTCAGTGAACCCTACGTAAAACACCATATTCGATTGAATTTAAAGATCGGTTCAGATTCCTTTGTGCGATTTCTTCGATAATATGCGGATCGGTTTTTCCGTCCGGGATCGTGTGGCTCCAGGCATCTTCGATCTGAAATAGTTCGCAGAAAGCCTGATTGAAAGCGTCTTTGCCGCATCCGCCCGAAACAAGGAGTGTACCGTCGATATCGAAGAGAAGTAATTTTTTGTTCATAATAATGATTTTACCAGAATCGTTTCATATGTAAAATAAACCTTTAATGACATCGTCATTCCCGCGGAAGCGGGAATCCAGAAACTGTGGATGCCCGCCTTAAGCATGCGGGCATGACACGAACCTGGCGTGTTCGCCACTTCAGAACGCTAAACAGATACAAAGAAAGAACATTACCAATGAGCCATCTCAATATTGAAATCAAAGCGAAATGTGTTCAGCCGGAACGGGTGCGGAATTTGCTCTCTGCGCGCTCGGCCGATTTTAAAGGCATTGATCATCAGGTCGATACTTATTTTAAAGTTCGGAACGGACGTCTCAAACTCCGGGAAGGGCGTATTGAGCGTGCTTTGATTTATTACGACCGGGAAAATACAGAAGGTCCAAAACGGTCAAACGTGATCCTGTATCAACCGGGGTTTGACCCGGAACTGAAAGAGATATTGACAGAATCGATGGGCGTGCTGGCGGTTGTTGATAAACAGCGGGAAATTTATTTTATTGGGAACGTTAAATTCCATATTGATGAAGTTAACGGATTAGGTTCGTTTGTTGAAATTGAGGCCATTGATTCCGCCGGTACGATGGGCGAAAAGAAATTGCGCGAGCAATGTGCCGGGTACATGGATTTATTTGAAATACGGAAAGGGGATTTGATTTCGTGTTCTTACAGTGACATGATTTTGAATTTAAAAAATTGAAAACCAAAAAGATACCTTTGATTTATCTTGCTTCGCAGTCCCCGCGGCGGAAAGCTATTCTTAAGAAGATGGGGATCCGTTTCAAGGTTGTTTCTTCGGATTATAATGAAAAATCCATTAAAGGAATTTCGCCGGAAGAATTGGTCCTGCGGCATGCGATTGGAAAAGCGCGGAGTGCCGCGATTCCGGAAAAGGCGCGGTATATTCTTTCCGCAGATACGATTGTGTGGTGCCGGAACCGCATCTTAGGGAAACCCAAAACAAAAAAGGAAGCCGCCGGCATTTTAAATTTAATTCACGGACGCTCGCACACGGTTTATACGGGAGTTGTGCTTTATGACAGCAAGATGAATACGTTTCAGAAAGAAGTTGCCCGGACGAGGGTGTTTATTAAGAGATTGTCTAAGAAAGACATGATGGATTATATCGAAAAAGTTGATCCATTCGATAAAGCAGGTTCTTATGCAATTCAGGAAGGCCCGCGAATCGTTGAGCGTATCGAGGGTTCCTATTCAAATGTCATGGGGCTTCCGAAAGAAGTGGTGAAAAAAATGGTGGATCGCAGCACCGAAACGATTGAATGAGCAGATTTAATTATTGTGGAGAAACGGGGAGAACCGTATTAAAATACTCAAGTTGACCGTTTTTTGAACAAGAGTGACATGACACCTTATATTTTGTCATTCCTGCATGCTTGCTTTTCCGCCAGAGGCGGATCAGCCTTTGGCTGAAGGCGGGAATCCATGTTCTGAGATTCCCGATAAAAGCTTTCGGGAATGACATAAAAAGCGGTCAGGTTAAATAAAACAGAAAAAATAAACTTGAATTGAAATACCATTAGGAATCGTTGCCCCATATGAAATTTACAAGACTTGAAATTCCGGATATCATTCTGATCGAACCGAAAGTTTTTGAAGATCCGAGGGGCTTCTTTTTCGAATTTTATAACGAAAAAGTTTTTTCACAAAACGGCATTCATGTTAAGTTTATTCAGGATAATTATAGCCGGTCATCGAAAGGCGTTTTGAGGGGGCTTCATTGGCAGGCTGAACCGACGGCCCAGGACAAATTGGTTCGTGTCGCAAAAGGGGAGGTGTTTGATGTTGCCGTCGATATCCGAAAAAACTCACCTACTTTCGGGAGCTATGTCGGTATTTATTTGAGCGAAACGAACAAGAAAATGCTTTTTGTCCCCAAAGGTTTTGCGCACGGTTATTGTGTCGTATCCGCCGTTGCCGAATTTTTTTATAAAGTTTCAAATTTTTATTCACCCGTCGACGAGCGGGGTATTATATGGAATGATCCTACCATCCATATCGAATGGCCGAAGCTCGATATGGACTATATTCTTTCCGAACGCGACAAAAAATATTCTCCACTCAAGTGACACGCTTGTGTAGTTTCCGGTCATGATCAAACTTGTTATTTACGATTTAGACGGAACGTTGATTGATTCAAAAAGGGACATTGCGGCTGCAACGAATTACGCATTGGCACAGTTGAAATTTCCGGAGCTTTCTGTTGATGATATCTGCCGTTATGTGGGTTATGGGCTTGAGCAGTTACTCGAAAGTGCACTCGGAAAAGTTTCGCGTACCCATGCGGATTTGTCTTCCGAGGATATGAGACGAGCCGTTGAGTTTTATAAAGATTATTATTCCAAGCACTTGTTGGACGAAACCATTCTTTACCCGGGCGTGGGAGAAGTGCTCGACAAATTTTCGAAGCATGGAATCGCACAAGCAGTTCTTACCAATAAATCAGAAGTTTTTGCGCATCAAATTCTACGTGCATTCGGTGTTGATCACTATTTCTTCGAAGTTGCGGGCGGTGATCGATGGGAAACAAGAAAGCCCGCAGCGGAGCCTGTGATTAAAGTGATGGAGTTAGCAAAGTCGAAGACTGATGAGACGGTGCTTGTGGGAGATAGCGATATTGATATTGAAGCCGGTCGAAATGCCGGAGTTAAAACGATTGCCATGACTTATGGTTTCCAGCCTGCCGGCCAAATTCAAAAAAGCCAGCCGGATTTTATTCTGGATCGGTTCTCTGACCTGTTGTTGTGCCCCATTTTTGGATGTGCTGAATAAGCATATTCTTATCCGCACGCAGGCTATTAAAAATTTTCTTAGAATGCAAGAATCGCATTGATCTCCCACGTTGACGGATAGATATGATTGGATTAAAATACTTCCCACCAAAAACAAGCAAAGATGAGGAGGCAAAATGAAATATCGTTGGTTTTTAAAGGCAATTCTGCTAATCGGTTTATGGGGTTGTTGCTTTCAAACAGTTATTTTGGGAAGCGAAGAGGACATTTCATCTGTTGAGCAGTTTTTTCAGAAAGGTATTTCTCAGATGAAAACAAATCAACTGAATGAGGCGATTGATTCGTTTCACAAAGCGTTGGATTTGCTTCATGTTTCGGATATCAGAAGAGCGAATATTTTGGATAACTTGGGACTGGCTTACCAATATAACGGTGATTTGGAACGCGCGACTCAACTGTTTCAGGACGCTTCGCGGTTAAATCAAAAACTTCCGCTACCCTATCTTCATTTGTGTGCAGCCTATCGATTAAAAAAAGATGAAGCTCAGGCGATTGTTGAATGTTCAAAAGCCCTTGAAATCAAGCCGGATCTGTTCACGGTACATGAAGAAATGGCAAAAGTGTATTCAATTATGGGCCGAAAACGAGGTTATAATCGGGAGCTCATTTCACGGGAAATTTATCATTTAATGAAAACGCTTCAATCTTTTCCTGATTATGTGAAAGTGAATCCCGTTGCCGAGAATGAATTAAAATATTTACTGCAACTTGATCAGGATGCATCGGCTGCAGAGGTGAAAGCAAAAGGGAAAGAAGTTCGGATCCTTCATCGGGATATCAAAGAACGTGCTGAGAACAGACAATTAAAACCGGAAGATTTGTTTGTGCAAAAAATAGATTTACCGGACGATGGTATTTCGAAAGCAGATAAACAAAGCATGCTTGAACTTGCTAAAAAGCGTATGGCTTCCGAAAAGTCTCAAGAGACTTTGCCGGAAAAGAATCCCGTATGAGCCATCGTTTTTCACGTGTTAGCAAACAAATTAATATCCGGAAGTTTTTTATTGCGAGTTTATTCATTTTTCTCATGGTGACAATCAATCAAAGTGTTGATGCATTACAAAAAGCCAAAGGCAAAGGTTCAGAGTCCAACACGGAAGAGGTGGGGGCATTAAAGGGGATTGGGACCGGGTTCATGATGATTGGAAAAGGTGTTGGCAAGGGGGGTGGGTATGCGGGAAAAGGGATTTATAAGACACTTGAATTTGTAGTCGATGAACTGTTGATGCCCATCAAGCCAGTGACGCAATGGTTGACGGGCCGTTTCGGTGTGATGGTCGATGAAAAAACGTAAATCAAAGACAATTCATTAAAAAGGGATGGCGATGTTTAAATGTATCTTTCGCGAGGGGAATGTTTACAAATGTCTTTTGAATGGGGAGTGGATTGAATCAAAAACAGGGCAGCGTGATCAAATTTTTTCTCCCACGGACGGAGCGCTTGTCGGTGAAGTTCAGGCCATTTCGAAAGAGGAAGCCAACCATTTTGTGCTGAGCGCCCAAGCGGCGCAAAAAGCGTGGGCAAAAGTTCCGGTGACTGAGCGTGCTGCGGTGGTTCACAAGGCCGCCGAAATTTTAGAACGAGAAAAAGAAACGATTGCCGACATTCTTGTCAAAGAAATCGCAAAAAATAAGAAATCCGCATTGTCTGAAATCATGCGTACAGCCGATTTGATGCATTTTACGGCAGAAGAAGGAAAGCGCGTGACGGGCGAAAGCCTTTCATCGGATGTATTTCCCGGTTATAGTGAAAAAAAATTATTGATTGTGAACCGTGTTCCGCTTGGCGTGGTGCTTTGTATCAGTCCTTTTAATTATCCCGTGAATTTAGCGGCGTCTAAAATTGCACCCGCGCTGGTTGCGGGAAATTCCGTTGTGTTTAAACCGCCCACCCAGGGGGCGATTGCCGCGCTTTATTTGGCACGTGTTTTTTGTGAGGCCGGTGTTCCGCCCGGTGTGCTCAATGTGTTGACCGGTCAAGGCAGGGAAATTGGTGATTATTTGGTCAGTCATTCCGGAATCAATATGATTGCATTTACGGGAAGCAGTAAAGTGGGGAAACATATTGCAACACTCGCCGGGATGAAACCTCTTTTGCTTGAACTTGGTGGAAAGGACGCGGCGATTGTTCTTCCGGACGCGGATATTCAAGCGGCGGCGAAACACATCGTCGCGGGTGCGTTTTCATATTCCGGCCAGCGTTGTACGGCCGTGAAAAGAATTTTGATTATCGAAAGTGTAGCGAATCCATTGATTGATGCGCTGCTTCCTCTGGTCAAAAAATTGACGGTTGGGAAACCGGAAAATAATGCCGATATTACGCCGCTTATTTCAAACGCTGCGGCGGATTATGTTCAGGAGTTGATAGACGATGCGATCGGGAAAGGCGCGAAGCTTTTGACCGGCAATCAACGTGAAAAAAATCTGATGTATCCCACGATTTTTGATTCCGTAACTCGGGAGATGCGTCTTGCGTGGGAAGAACCGTTTGGCCCGGTGCTTCCGATTATGCGCGTGAAGAATGCGAATGAAGCGATTCAAATTGCAAATGAGTCGGAGTACGGGCTCCAGACGTCGGTGTTTACGAGCAATATCGATCAGGCATTTGAAGTTGCCGAAAAATTAGAAGTGGGAACGGTACAAATTAACAGCAAAACCGAACGGGGGCCGGATCATTTCCCATTTATGGGCGTGAAAAGTTCCGGACTTGGGACGCAAGGGATTCGGTATTCAATCGAAGCCATGTCCCGTTCCAAAGCAATTGTGCTGAATTTTAAATAGGGGGAATGACACATGAAGAGGAATGTGAACAATGCCTGAAGTCAAAATCGCGTTTTTTGACACGAAACTGTATGACAAAGAATCGTTTGACCTGATTAATAAAAACTTCGGGTTTAACATTACGTATTTTGCTCCGCATCTCACGCCCGAGACGGTTTCTCTCGCCAAAGGGTTCGATGTCGTTTGCGTGTTTGTCAATGATATGCTCAATCAGGACGTGATCGGTCAGCTTTTCCAGAATGGAATTAAGTTGATTGCGTTTCGAGCTGCCGGTTACAACAATGTTGACCTTAAGGCAGCGCTGAATAAAATTCATATCGTGAGAGTTCCGGCCTATTCTCCTCATGCTGTGGCTGAACATGCAGTGGCGCTCATGATGAGCCTTAACCGGAAAATTCACAAGGCCTACTACCGCACGCGGGACAACAATTTCAGTATTCAAGGATTCCTCGGATTTGACATGGCGGAGAAAACCGCTGGTGTTATTGGTACCGGGAAAATCGGGAAAGTGTTGATCAAAATCCTAAAGGGCTTTGAAATGCGAGTGCTCGCTTATGATCTTTTCCCCGATGAAAAATTCCGTTCTGAAATCGGTTTTGAATATGTCGGTTTAGATCAGATTTTTCGTGAATCCGATATCATATCCCTCCATTGCCCGCTGAGCAAAGAGACGTACCATTTAATCAATCAGGGAAATATTGCGAAAATGAAAGACGGTGTGATGATTATTAACACTGGCCGGGGTCGATTGATTGATACGCGGGCGCTGATTGAAGGTTTAAAGAGGGGCAAGATTGGAAATGCCGGGCTGGATGTTTATGAAGAAGAAGGCGAGTATTTCTTTGAAGATTTTTCCGCGGCCGGAATTGCCGATGATACGCTTGCGCGGTTACTTACATTTCCGAATGTGTTGATTACGTCCCACCAGGGATTTTTTACCCGCGAAGCTCTTCACAGCATTGCCGAAACGACGCTTTCGAACATTAAAGATTACTTCCAAAAAGGCGAGTTCAAGAACGAAATCTGCTACAAATGCGGCCAACAGCAGGGAAATTGTACTAAGACGAAGACGGGGAAATGTTTTTGATTGAGACATCTGCAACCGAAACCGGAAACGGTTTCCGGCTGATTTTATGTTTCAGCTTAGTGAACAGGAATCAGAAAACTTGAGATGCCAATTTGGCATCTCAAGTTGGTGGGGTGACCGGCATGCGTCGAGGGCCGACGCGGGATCATGATGATTAAGAAAAGGCGCAAACGTAATCGAATTCAAGGATACGATTATTCGCAGGAAGGAATGTATTCTGGCACCATTTGTACGAAGGATCGGATGCATTGGTTTGGCCATGTACGGGATGGGCAAATGATGTTGAGTGAATGCGGGGGGATTGCAAAAACATGTTGGGAAGAAATAATGGTGCATTTTCGGAATGTGGAATTGGATGAATTTGTGATCATGCCAAATCACGTTCACGGAATATTGAATATTGTAAACAAAACCGAGAATGTAGGGAACAGGCATGCCTGTTCCCTACGACCGCAATATCAATATATCCCCGTTATTATGGGGACATTCAAATCCGCGGTTACACGACGAATATATCAATTGCAATATGCCTCACATTTCCGCTGGCAAAAATCATATCATGATCGCGTGATTCGAAATGAAACAGAATTACGTCACATACGCGAATACATCAAAAATAATCCGTTGAAATGGGATGAAGACCCTGAAAATCATTGATGGGATCTGAATCTCTCTCTGCTCTATTCAATTTTTTCGAATTGACAACAAATTTTCATAGAGGAAAATTGACGTGTTTTTGACTTTATGATTCAACAGGGTGTCCATTGGCAGGACGCCTGCGAATTCATTCCTCTGTTAGTAACCAGTTGCGCCCGTCGATCTTTATGGCGGGAAAGGCGGCCAATACGGAAATCAATTACGAAATATTATCGGCCAAGAATTTGTAAATCAAATGAGCCGCTAATTTATCGCCTGCTAAATTCAGATGAGAATCGTTTTCAAGGTACAATTCGGAAGTTTGTTGTCGAAAATGAGGGAGAAGGTCTAAATAAGCAATATTATTTTTTTTGCAAAAATCAGAGAGTAGGGTTTGCGGTTTTGAGGAATCTAAAACTCTCGGGTCAATATTAAAGCCGAGTTGTTTATAAAACTCGACATGTGACATAGAGACTTGTAATGATTCCGGGAAAACAATTATGTATAACTTCGCATTAATAGAGTCGCTCAGGCTCTGAATTTTTTTTAAAATTATTTTTGTTTTATTCCAAACCAGCTCATTAGACGGTCCTTCCATTAACAAGTTATCTGTAAGGTGATTTGGATTTCTGACCGCCATTGATATAAGGTGATAATTGATTTCTTTCTTTTGAGCCATGTCGAGCAACTTATTGTTAATTTTTTGACGCTCGATTTTTTCAAAATTAAAAAATTTATCATTTAAACTAAGCTTAGCGTTATTGAAGAGGTGATATAAATACAGACTTCGTATAACGGGTCTTAAGGATGCCTTTAATCCAACATCCCAATTCATTTTATCCTTTACGTTCGTTAAATCATTTCCAGTGTAGTATTCTAAAAGAATGATATTGGGCTTATATTTAAGCCCAAAAATTTGAAACTCTGAAAGATATTCAAAGGGGCCATTACCGGGAACAGCGAGATTTAATGTCTGAAAGTTAGACGAGCTGAGCTTCGACATGAGCAATCGGTCTAATTGACCAGTTTTGTAAATGAAAGAATCCCCTAATATAACAAGCCGCCGTGAAGCAGATTGAGCCCCAACCGCCTTTAAGCGTTCAAATATAGTCGTCATAATTAAACCGGTGCGCAGGCATGCTTCGACCATGATTAAGGTCAATAGAATACTCGTGATAGCAAGAAAATAATTTTGGAGAAAACGAGGTGTTTTTACTTTAAACATATTATTATTCCTCTTAATTTAAAGTTATCGTCAACCGCTTCTTTTAAATAAGGCCTATTTCTAGTTTCGAACAATAACCAGTTACGTCCGCCAAAAGCTTTTTGGCGGAAAATACTGAGGGCAGGCAGTCTCCGAAGCATAGCGGAAGAGAAGTCCTGTGTTTTTTATCGTACCAAGCCTGCTCTATTTTCCTGCAAAGAACCGGTGCTGACAAAACATCATGATATCATTCATGTGTCTGGTCGGGGTTGGATATCCCTCGCCTTTAGGCGAAGCCTTCAGGTTGACAACTCCGGTAGAAAGCAAGAGGAAGATTGTCATTCCCGTTCGCTTCCCTTTGGAAAGAAAGGGCCGGCCCCAGCTTTTCCGGGGTAGGCGGGAATCCAGCATTTGCATTTGAATTATTTCTTGGATCCCCGATTTCAGCCAATGAAAATTGAAAAGAACTTAAGCCGACTTATAGTCGGCGACATAACCTGTGCGCTTTAGCGCACAGTGGTTAAGTTCAGGCGCTAAAAAAATGATGTATCGTGTATCGCAGGCGTCCTGTGAACGGACACTTGCCCCCATTTTTTTGAATTGACAACAAATTTTTATGGAGGAGAATTGGGAATAGCTTTTGAAATGTAGGGAACAGGCATGCCTGTCCCTTGAATTTTTCAACTTTCAATAGTGAACAGGACAGCCTGTTCACTGCGACAAAGAAAGAGAAGCATGATGATACCAATCGAAAAGTTGAAGTCGTGCGATGTTTTGCTTTATAAAGGAAAAGGGTTTAAAAGTCATCTGATTCAATGGGGAACAAAAAGCCTCTATAATCACGTCGCTGTTGTCGTAGATCCCGCCATCAATCTTGCCATTGAATCGAACACCGGCCATCAATCCGGCGTCAGGGCTTTGGATCTGAGACAGCTTGATGAACAAGAAATCGACATTTTCCGGGTCAAGGCCGAATTTCCCTTTAATCAAAATGACGTGATTTCTTATTTGGTGGGACATCTGGGGTCTGGATTTGATTTTTGGGGTGTCACGTGGCTGGGTGTATTGAAAGTGTTGCATCTCAAAAACCAGTCAAATCAATGGCAAAAAGACAAAGATTACTTTTGCTCGGAGCTTTGCTATGAAGCGTTTAACATGGGCAGGCTGGATATTGTTCCGCAGGTGGGGGAGGCGGATATTACATCCCCGGGTGACATTGCCCGGAGTGAGCGAGTAGAAAAGATAATTTTAGCTCAAACCGAGTAATTGTTTAGCGTTTTGAAGTGGTACACATAGAAACCCTGTCATGCCCGCATGTTTTAAGCGGGCATCCAGCTGATTCTGGATTCCCGCTTTCGCGGGAATGACAAAAAAACGGGTGCCCTTTACAGGTAATCACTTCAAAACGCTAAACAAATACCAAACCGATTCTGAATAAAAAGGTGAACACGGTAGATTGGGTTGTCATTTTTTTTCTCGTTTTCCTTTCCCCTAAAATTCTGTGCCAATAACAGTCAAAATTTCCTAAAATGTAATATAGATAACAGCTTAAAGATATGTTGTTTAGCACCTAAAGAATGATTTAAAATCATAAACGAATTGAATATTAGTAAACATTATGGTAGATTCCCGGCATGAGAAAAAACGCTGTCGCCATCATCCCCAAAACGATAGAGAATGTGATTTTTTTTGTTCGAGGGCAGAAGGTAATGTTGGATTTTCATTTGGCTGAGATCTATGGAATTCCGACCTTTCGCTTGAATGAAGCTGTTAAGCGCAATCGTAAACGTTTTCCGGCCGATTTTATGTTCCGTCTCACCCGTAAAGAATACAAAACTTTGATATCGCAAATTGCGATGTCAAAAAAGGGACGCGGTGGGAGACGCACACTGCCGTATGCTTTTACGGAGTATGGCGCGATTATGGTTGCGAATATTCTCAATAGTGATCATGCCGTGAAGATGAGCGTCTTTGTTGTAAGAGCGTTTATCAAGATGCGGGCCTTTTTTTCCGAACATCGAAATCTCGCAAGAGAATTGAAGAATTTGGAGAACAAACTCACACAGCGGTTGGACTGTCACGAAGCCGCCATTATTGAGGTTTTGCGTAAAGTCTTGCGGTTGTTAGAGCCTTCTCCCGAGCCACCTCCACCGCCGGCTAAACCACAAATCGGATTCCATACGTGAAATTGGATTCCGCCACTAGCTGATTGCCCACCGAAGGCTATATTTTCTTTCGCCCCGTTTTTTGAATTGACAACAAATTTTTATAGAGGAGAATTGGGGGCAGTTTTGAATTGAGAGCGGGATAGCAGCAAACCATGAGTGTCCCTTTAAAAATAACTGTCACCTGAAGATGTTGTTGTGAATTGAGGAGGCTTGATGGAAAAAACAGAAGTTTATCTTAATAATGCCTTGGAGTACTGCAAGTGCTATATTAATGAATATAAAACAGTATTGGAAAATAGTTACAAAGAAATACTGGACGAAGTAAAAGCAAAGAAGCTGACAAATAAAATATTTAAGCTCTATCAACATAAGACGGTTACTCCATATTGTTTCATGTACGATTACGGTACATGGTTATTTTTCACGTTGCTTTCAAGCCCAAAATGCGTTGTAAAGTACAACGACATTATCTATAGTAAAGATTGGGCAAACATACATATAGATAATTACAGAAGAGTAGTGGTTTTGAAAGAGTTAAACATTCGCGAAACAGATATAATCCACGAGGTTGTGATAGAAGGATGCAAATTTTTACATCGGAATGACGAACTTTCAGAAAATGCTATATATCATGCACGATCGCAAGTCCGAATGGAAGTTAACAATTTTTTGCATAAGAGAAATCCGATTAAAATTAGTTGGGAAAGGATCTTTTCAAAAAGTTTTTTTGCTGTCATTGTATTAGTAATTTTTATTTTAGGTTTTTTGGTAGGTTTCTTTTTTCAACATGTTGAACGGTTAAAATACGCCAAAAAAATTAAATTGCTTGGATTCGAAATAGAACTATCTGATAAGTATTTTGAACGTTCGAATAATACACCTGCGAAAGAAGCCGGAGCAAAAAACTCAGGTGACAGTCACTGAAATCGGGGGACGCAACGCTTAATTGAACGATGGATTCCCGCTTCCGCGGGAATGACAGAGACACGGCAACCGGAAATTATAAAATATACGTAAACCGGACGCCGTCCGACGGGGAGGGGTAAGCTTTAATCGAACGATGAATTTCTTTAACTCAGGTGACAGGCACTTTTTAAATCGGGGGACACTGCGGCGAATCGATACCTGTTCCGCAGGTATAGGGTTCGATGAACATTAAACAATCTCAACGGATAATCATTATATGAAAGCAGAACATTGGGGAGTTATTTTTGGGCTGGTGGCATTGATTGTCAGCGTTTGTACATTTGTTTTCCAATTGTCGCCGCTGTTGATTGTTCAGGGCTTAAGTGTCAGCGAGGGCGAGCATAGAATTTACCTTGATATCAAAAACATTGGAGGAACTGGGGCGTATGGATTTGAAGGCTGTTATGCGGTCACGTCCCATGTGGAGCCTTCGGATGCTGAAACGTCAGAAGAGAAATTATTGGCGTTCGGGCGGCTGAATATTAAAGATGAAGGGTTTTACCCCAGTCAGGGAAGTGATTATCTTGATGTTGTTACTTCGAAGGTTGATTTGAAAGAAAGCATCAATGATCAGAAAAATTTCGTTTATTTGTCGATTGTTATCGATTATCGGAAATGGCCGGTGATAGGGCTTCCTTCAATGTTTTCGAAAAACAGGGTTTTGTCTTTCCTTCGCGAGAAACTGTTCTATTTTGTTAATCGACGATATCAGGGTGTATTTTATTATAATCGCACTCGTGGACTTTGGGTAAGACATTCGAAAAATCATTTGCCTCAGTTCTCCCAGTTTGTCTTTTCTTCACTCAAGCAGGGCATTGCCCCTGATTTCAGTCAGTTCTGGCAAAGCGAGCGCAAGTCGGGGGACACAATACTTAATTGAACGATGGATTCCCGCCTAAAGCGTGCGGGAATGACAAAATGGATCGCATGCGGGATTGCCTGCCTCGCCGGCAGGCGGGCCCGCCGCGGTTTTTGGCGGGAATGACAAAGATACGGAAACCGGGAATTATAAAATTAGGTATTTGTCGCGTTCTTTGATTTTTGTCGATTGGTAATATGATCGTAGGGAACGGTTGTCCTCCACTAAAGCGTTGGCGGACAGGTGACCGTTCCTTACATGCAATATTAAAGGAGGTTCGAGATGAATGCGAAGAGGTTTGTAATGGCGAGTGTGGCGGGTTTTGTGGTTTTGTTTGGTTTGGATTTTCTGATTCATAGCGTGGGTTTGGCCGGTCTTTATCAACAAACGGCGCATTTGTGGCGGCCGATGGCTGAAATGAATCGATTGGCTTGGCTGATGTGGTTGAGTTATCTGATTATGGTGCCCATTCTTGTTTACATTTATTCAAAGGGCTATGGAAGCGGCAAGCCGGGTTTGGGGCAGGGACTCCGGTTCGGATTTTGGATGGGGCTTTTGCAAAGCGCGCCGATGGCGCTCTGCTGTTACGTTGTGATGCCGGTTCCGGTCAGTCTTGCTTGCGGATGGTTTATCGGTGGAATGATTGAAATGCTCGCGGTGGGTGCGGTGATCGGTTTAATTTGGAAAAATTGACAGAAGGGCAAATGATAAAAAAATTGATCTTTTTGTCTGTAATATTATAATCCTCGTATTCTTCCTTACTTTCCCACGAGACGGTAAAGTCTATCTGTAATCGATTCTCCCGCATAAAAAAGTTTTCTTGCAAGTATAACTTATATGTTATATACTATAGGAGATCGCCAATGCGAAAGCGGGTTATTTATTATGTAGATGGAAATGGGTGGAATCCGGTTTGGGAATATATAAGTTTCTTACCGGTTGATGAGCGCGACAAATGTTTTGAATATATCGCATATTTAGAGGAGATGGGCGAGAGAGTCAGGCGGCCGGTGGGTGATTATTTGGGAGAGAAATTGTATGAATTACGGCCCAAGCAAACCCGGGTTATTTACTTTTTCATGTTGAAGAAGTATGCGGTTTTGGTTCATGCTTTCCGGAAGAAAACCGATGCGGTGCCGGAAAGGGAATTGAAATTGGCAATGAATAGAATGAACGATTTTATTTTTAGATATCAAAAAGGATTACTTCAGTTAGGAGTATAGGGAAGATGAAGAAAGTAAAAGCGCCGTTTCATAGTGATCTGATCAAACCTTATACCCGGAATCCGGCGTTCAGGGAAAAGATCCGTACCGGCGTTAAACGTCTGAAAGTGATTAGCCAGCTTGTTGAATTGCGGGAGAAACTTGGAGTGACTCAAACGGAACTTGGGAAACGAATCGGTGTTTCACAGCCTTTTATTGCCCGAATCGAGAATGACGAGGCCTCAAATTTAAGTTTGGAAACTTTGGTCAAAATTGCCAACGCACTGAATGCGCAGCTCGACATTCAGATTCACATTAATAAAAAAGCGGCTTAAATGATCCAGTCATATCTATAAACAATGGTAAACACCGATTTTCATCGGAGGTTATGAACATGAAAAGAATAAGCTTGATTCAATTGTTAATGTTGGTTGGCGCGATTATGTTGTTATCAAACGACGGGGTGGCGGCCGACATCCAAACCCTCATCCAAAAGGGAGATGAGCGGCTTCAGGAAATTACCGAAGCGAATGCGAAGGAAGCCATCGCAGTCTACGAGGCGGCGCTTAAGATTGATCCTGAAAATTACGAAGCGAATTGGAAGACCTCAAAGGCCTATTGCCTGATTCTGGATCTCAAAACTGCGGGGCTCATTGAAGAAAAAGAAGAATACAAACCGCTTCTCAAAGAATTGGGCGAGAAGGCCGAGTTTTTCGCCGACAAAGCTTACATCCGGAATCCAAAAGGGGTAGAGGCGTTGACTTGGTACAACTCAAGCTACGGATATCAGGCTTCGAGCATGGGAATTCTTCAGGCAATTATGAAAGGCGCCGGGGGGAAACTGAAAAAACTTGCCAATGAATTAATCGAAGTCGACGATGCCGCCTTAGATGCCTTGGGGTACAGGATGCTCGGGCGGTTTTATTTGAGTGCGCCTTTTCCTGTGGGGAGCAAAGGAAAAGCCGCCGAGTATTTGGAAAAGGCAGTCGAGAAAGCGCCCGGATCTTTATTTGATCATTACTGGCTGGGTGAAGCCTACCGGATGAAAAAGAAGTCTGAGGAGGCGCGAAGGGAATTTCAATTTGTTCTCGATCATCCGCCCAGCGCCGATGAGAAACATTTTTCCGAACCTACCAAACAAGCCGCTCAAAGACGTCTGTCACGAAATGCTTATTAAAATATTTTCATGCCTTCTTAATTTGAATTCGGGACTATCATGATTTCAATTGAATATCCAAAATATCTTTAAATGAAAATCATGGTTGCGGGAATTGGCGTGACGTTTTCTGGATAGGGGGAAAAACATGAAAAAAGTTATTTTACTTCCAATATGGATATGGGCTATCGCCCAAACGGTATGGGCGGATTTGGAATATCCGGTTATTTATCCCCAAAATAATCAGAGTCTGGAACAACAGTCCCTCGATGCGGGGGCGTGCCGTTCCTGGGCTGTCCAGTCCATCGGGCAGGATCCCAATGATCTTCGCGCCCGGATTTCCATTTTGCAGTCTCAGGCTGACCAACCATCTCCAGCCATGCCGGCTGCCGGGAGCGCGATTGAGGGCATTGCAAAAAGCACGGCGCTCGGCGCTCTAAATGAAAGTCTGAATGCCGGTGCTGCGCATGGTGCTGCGATGGCGGGCGCGTCAGCTGTCTTGGGCCATGTTGATCAAGTCGCTAATCAATTTGCTAATAGAGCGGGCGGCCAAAACGCTCAACGGCGCGAGCAGCAGATAACGGATTTGAAGAACCGGTATGACGCATATGTCCGTGCTTTTTCTGCGTGCATGAGTGCAAAGAGATACAGTGTGAAGTAGAGAACAAGGCCTGCCTGTTCCCTTTTTTATAACTTGAGTTCTGCGTTTTTCCTGTTTTCCTCGCCCCCTCAAGGAGGAGAGGATGAAGGTGAGGGGGAATAAACGGATTTTATCCACCCTCACCCCTGCCCTCTCCCTCCTGAAAAAGGAGGGAGAGGGGAGAAAATTTGCAGAACTCAAGTTTATAACTAACGTCATATGAATCCCATGAAGAAAAACGGCGGAGAAATAAAGGCTTGACAAATGATACTGTTATGGTATCATTTAAAAAGAGGTGAAGATGAAACTGATTACACGGGATACGGATTATGCAGTACGGGCACTTTGTTATATGGCAAAACGGAGAGACGAAGTTGTATCGGTTACGCAATTGGTTAAAAGTTTGAAAATTCCGCAGCCATTTTTAAGAAAAATTTTGCAAACTTTAAATCAAGCCGGTATTCTCGAATCGCAAAAAGGAGTCGGCGGAGGATTTAAGTTAGCCAGGCCTTCCGGTGATATTTATTTATTTGATCTGATTCGTGTGTTTCAGGGGGATTTTGAACTCAATGAATGTATGTTTAAGAAAAAACTTTGTCCAAACCGGACAACTTGTTCGTTACGGGAGCGCTTAGAGGTCATTGAAAAATATGCGGTTTCGCAGCTTGAACCGGTGACGATTGCGGAATTGGTTAAGGAGAGATAAAACGATGAAACGAAACGTCATCAAAATAGACGAAAATTTATGTAACGGATGCAATGAATGTATTCCAAATTGCCCGGAAGGGGCGCTCCAAATCATTGATGGGAAGGCGCGGCTGATCAGTGATTTATTTTGTGACGGGCTCGGAGCGTGTATCGGACATTGCCCCCAGGGCGCGATTACGATCGAGGAACGGGAAGCGGAAGCTTATGACGAACAAAAGGTGATGGAAAATATTGTGAAGCAGGGGCCGAATGTAATCAAAGCGCATCTTGTGCATCTCAGGGATCATGGTGAACACAAATATGTTGAGCAGGCGCTCGAATTTTTGCGTGAACGAAAGATTAAATTTCCAACGTCAGAAAGTTCGGGTTTGCAAGAACATGCGCATGGACATTCGGAATGTCCCGGCTCTCGAATCATGGACTTTAGAAAGGAATTAACGATGAAACCCGAAACTCAAAATCAACACAAAATCGAATCAGAGCTTCGTCAGTGGCCGGTCCAATTGATGCTGGTTCCGGCGAGCGCGCCGTATTTTAATGGGGCAGATCTGCTGATTGCGGCGGATTGCTGCCCGTTTGCTTATGCTGATTTTCATCGGGAATTTTTAAGAGGGAAAATTTTATTGATTGCATGTCCGAAACTTGATGATGCCGAGTTTTATTTAAAGAAGTTAACGGAGATTTTTAAAAATAATAAAATTAAATCCGTAACATGTGTTCATATGGAAGTGCCTTGCTGCTTCGGATTGGTTCAGATGGTCAAAGAGGCAATGGCTGAAGTGGGCAAGAAAATTCCGTTTCACGAAACCACAATTAGTATTCAAGGGGAAAAAATCTAAACAATTGGATGATAGGCTTGAGCCTGCCATCCAGGTTACAGTCATCCCCGAAAGTTTTTGTCGGGAATCCACGAACATGGATTCCCGCTTAAAGCATGCGGGAATGACATTTTTACAAGGAGAAAATATCATGGGTATGTTTTGTTATCAATGTGAACAAACTTCAAAAGGAACGGGTTGCACATTTCAACAGGGGGTCTGCGGTAAGACGTCCGAGACGGCTGTGTTGCAAGACCTTCTTATTTATGCGCTGAAAGGAATTGCGGTGTATGGGAAACTTGCGCGTGAACTTGGCGTGAAGGATCGGGAACTTGATTTATTTATCATCAAAGGGCTCTTTACGACTGTAACAAATGTGGATTTTGATTCAGAGCGGATCGGAACGATTATCCGGCGGGCGTATATCGCCAAAGAAAAGGCGAAGGAATTGTTTGCAAGCGCGTACCGGAAAAAGCATGGTAAAGATTTTGATGGGACACTTCCGATCGAAACAAGTTGGAAGCCGGCAGAGACCTTTAAAGGTCTAATCGAACAAGGTGAAAGTGTGGGGATCATGAACGATTTAACTTTGAATGAAGACATCCGAAGCCTTCAGCAGTTGCTGACGTACGGGCTAAAAGGAATGGCTGCGTATGCGGATCATGCGTCTATTTTGGGAAAAGAAGACGAGACGGTGATGTCGTTTTTTTATAAAGGGCTTGCGGCGATGACGGATTCAAAGTTGACCGTGAGTGACTTGGTGAATCTCAACATGGAATTTGGTAAAGTTAACTTCAGATGTATGGAAATTTTGGATCAAGGGCATACCGAGCGCTTTGGGCATCCGGTCCCGACCCAAGTTTTTCTCGGTGCAAAGAAAGGGCCTGCGGTTTTAGTTTCAGGGCATGATCTTCCTGATTTGGAAGAGCTTCTGAAGCAGACGGAAGGAAAAGGTATCAATATTTATACGCACGGGGAAATGCTTCCGGCGCATGGATATCCGGGACTTAAAAAGTACAAGCATTTGGTTGGGAATTACGGTGGTGCTTGGCAGGATCAGGCAAAAGAGTTTGATCAATTTCCCGGCGCTATTTTAATGACGACAAATTGTATCCAGAAACCAAAGGAGTCATATCAGGGCCGGATTTTTACAACCGGTTTGGTGGCATGGCCGAATGTTGTTCATATTGATTTGGTGAATGGAAGAAAGGATTTTTCCCCGGTCATTCAAAAAGCGATTCAGGCCGGCGGCTTTAAATCAGATCTGCCCGGCAAAGAAATCATGGTTGGTTTTGGGCACAATGCAGTGATGAGCGTTGCCGGTCAAGTGATTGAAGCGGTCAAGGCCGGAAAAATCAAACACTTTTTTTTAGTTGGCGGTTGCGATGGCGCGAAGTCGGGGCGGAATTATTACACCGATTTTTCGCAGAAAGTCCCGAAAGACTGTGTGATTCTGACGCTTGCTTGCGGAAAATACCGTTTCAATAAATTGGAGTTTGGCGATATCGGTGGAATTCCGCGGCTTCTCGATGTCGGACAATGCAACGATGCTTATTCGGCGGTCCAGATTGCACTTGCCTTGGCGAATGCGTTTAAATGCGGCGTGAATGAACTTCCGCTTACGCTTGTGCTTTCGTGGTATGAGCAAAAGGCGGTTTGTATTTTGTTGACACTTCTTTCACTCGGGATTAAGAATATCCGGCTGGGTCCATCCCTGCCGGCATTCGTGAGTCCGAACGTGCTCAAGGTGTTAGTGGATCAATTTAACATTAAGCCGATTTCGACACCGGATAGTGATTTACAGGCGATTTTGGGTGTAGCGGTATAGTGGGTATGTCATCCCCGCGGAAGCGGGGATCCAGCAGATGTGGATTCCCGCTTGAAGCGTGCGGGAATGACAAAAGAACACAATTGAGTATGGTTTTTCTGGAAGTTGTAAATAGACAGGATGATGAAAAAAAGTTAAACTATAAACCAAAGTTGATTGGTTTTTTTAACAGGGTTGATTCGATAGTGGAGATTTTATGGGGAAATTCCGATGCAAGGTTTGCGGATATATTTATGATCCGGCAGAAAATAACAATGTCGCATTTAAAGATTTGCCGGATGATTGGATTTGTCCGGAGTGCGGTGTAGGGAAGGACGAATTCGAAGCCGTTTGATATTTCACTTTTGTGTCATTCCCGCAAGCTGTTGGCGGGAATCTAAGAACCATGGATTCCCGACAAAAACACATGCGGAGCAGTGCTGCTGCGCTGCATTCGGGAATGATACTTGTAGGGACCTTATGAAAATTGAATGACAAACTAAAATAAAGGATGGGACATCATGATTAGCGATAAAATGAACAAAGCGATTAATGATCAGATTAACCGGGAGTTATATTCCGCGTATCTTTATCTTTCCATGGCGGCGCATGCTGCGAATATTAATCTAAAAGGTTTTGAAAATTGGCTAAAAGTTCAGGCGATGGAAGAAATGACGCACGCGAACCGTTTCTATGAATACGTCAATGATCAGAACGGTAAAGTGACGCTGGCTGCAATCGATGCTCCTCCAGCGAATTTTTCGTCACCGGCCGATATCATGAAGAAGACTTTGGATCATGAGAAATTCGTAACCAAGAATATTCACAATCTTGTGACGCTTGCCAAAAAAGAAAATGATTACGCGACGGACACTCATCTCCAGTGGTTTGTGACGGAACAAATCGAAGAAGAAAAAACCGCGAGCGAAATTCTGCAGATGGTGGAGATGGCCGGGAAAAGTGGCGGCGCGCTTTTGATGCTGGACCACCAACTCGCGAAACGGAAATTTGGCGGCGAAGCGAAAAATTAATTGAGTTCTTTAGGAAGTTTCAATATCCGAGTATGGTCAAAGAACTTGATGTGAAAGTTTCCGAAGTGATTGAGCGGACGGCTCATGTGAAAAGCTTTCGTTTTTTAGTCACGGGTGAACATGATTTTAAGGCCGGCCAGTGGATGCTCGTCAATCTTAATTCCGATCCGGAATTGAAACGTTCGCTTTCGATTTCGAGTTCGCCAACCGAGCCGGGCTATATTGAGTTCACCAAAAAAATCACACAAAGTGATTTTTCGCAAAAATTGAGCATGCTAAGAACGGGTGATTCAATTAGCGTCAAATTTCCTTTTGGGAAATTTATCTATGAAGATGGATTCCCCAAAATTGTTTTTCTTTCGGGTGGGATCGGAATTACCCCTGTCCGGAGCATTTGCCAGTCTATTGTGGATAGGAAGCTGTCGGCGGATGTCGTGCTTTTGTATGGCAATAATTCAGAAGCAGACATTGCGTTCAGGGATGATTTCGATAGGATGCAGGTGAAATACCCGAATTTGAGAGTGGTTCATATTCTCATGTGCGCAAATGCGAATTGGACAGGCCGGCGCGGACTCATTGATGCGAAAGTAGTGAAAGAGGAAATTCCGGATTATTTGGAAAGACGTTTTTATACCTGCGGACCGCCGGCAATGGTGCAGGCGATGGAAGCCATCTTATTGCAGGAATTGAAAGTCAAGAAAGGCAGTTTAATAAAAGAAAGTTTTTCGGGGTATTAAATATGAACGAAAGCCTTCCATTTCAAGCCGTGAAAATTTCAGAGCATGTTTATTGGGTCGGTGCGATTGACTGGAATCTACGGGATTTTCACGGATACGCGACAGAACGCGGAACGACTTATAATGCTTTCCTGATCCTTGCCGACAAAGTCACTTTAATCGACACGGTTAAGAAACCGTTTAAAGATGAAATGCTTTCGCGGATTCGTTCCGTGATAGATCCCTTGAAAATCGAATACATTGTTTCCAATCATTCAGAAATGGATCATTCCGGGTGCCTTCCTGAAATAATCGATTTTCTCAAGCCGAAAAAAGTGTTTGCTTCTGTCAGAGGAGAAAAAGCGCTTTCAGGGCATTTCCGATTTAAAGATCAAATCACGCCTTTAAAGACGGGCGAAAATATTCCTCTCGGAAACATGAATCTATCCGTTGTCGAGACACCTATGCTGCATTGGCCTGATAGCATGTTTACGTTTTTAGATTCGGACGGAGTCCTTTTTTCACAGGACGGTTTCGGAATGCATTTAGCGACGGTAGAACGGTTCGCGGACGAGCTTCCGTCGGAGCTTCTTGAATACGAAGAGAAGAAATATTATGCGAATATTATTCTTCCATATTCGAAAATGGTTCTGTCGACGCTGGAAAGTTTCACAAAATTAAATTTCCCGGTTAAAATCGTTGCTCCCGATCATGGGCCGGTTTGGCGCCAGGGCTGGCAGAAGTTGTTTGAACTTTACAAAAAATGGGCCATGCAGAAACCGGCAAAGAAAGCCGTGATTGTTTACGATACGATGTGGGAAAGTACGGATAAAATGGCGCGTGCGATTTCTGAGGGAATCGCATCCGTAGGGATTCTTACGAGAATGATGCCGTTAAAAGGAAGCCATCGAAGCAATATCGCCACTGAAGTTCTTGATGCCGGCGCGCTGATTGTCGGTTCACCGACTTTAAATGACAATCTTTATCCGACGGTGGCTGATTGCATGACGTACCTGAAGGGGCTGAAGCCGCAAAATTTAATTGGTGCGGTATTTGGTTCGTATGGTTGGAATCCGGCGGCGGTTGAGCAACTCAAAGAATTGTTAAAGGCCATGAATGTTGAATTGGTCGGGGAAGGTGTGAAAGTCCGTTACGTTCCGGATGATGAAGCCCTTATGGAGTGCCGGAATTTAGGGAAACAAGTTGGGGCACGGTTGAAGGAAATTTGTTGAATTTCATGTTTCATTTTGCGAGTAACGATAACGTGGAAGGTGATATATGCCACAAAAAAAACTCTCTTCTGTTGAAGAAAAGGTTTTGACGATCAATCCTCTTTATGCGTTGGCGGTCTTGCTCGTGATTGCCGCTGTTTTATTTTTCTTTGTTCAAAACCGATCTCATCATGGCGAGTCCGGCCGTGATTTTAAACCTTTTGAAATCAAATATTCTTTCGGTGACGCAAAAGTTTATTCCGCGCGTGAGCGGAATTGGGTTTCGGCAACCCGCGGGACATTATTGTCTGTAGGATCAAAAATTCGAACGCAAAAAGATTCCGGCATTGATTTTTTTATGTCGGACAAAACACATTTTCGATTGAAGGAAAATTCAGAGCTCGAACTGAATAAACCCGATTTTTTTGACGTAGGACCGCGCCGGAAAATGTATTTGCCTAAAGGAACCCTTTTGGGGCTGACGGAAAATGAATCAGGCCAGATCGACGGCGTTGATATCTTTACGGGGCGATTGCATGCGCATGTCAAAGATGCCGTATTCGAAATCAAATCGGACCCGGTTGGGAAAAAAGATTTTCTCGGTGTTTTGAGGGGAACGGTTGAAGCCGTTTCGAAAAGCGGTTGGAAACGGCAGTTGAATGTCCGGCGGCTCGAGAAAGTTGAAACCACGAGTGACGGACGGTTTCCGAAAGAGCCGGTGCGTATTGCCAAATCCGACTGGAATCAAATGAAGGAAGCCTATCAATTGATTCCCGTGACTGCTGCGTCCGAAGCGAAGCAGCTTGATCTTTCAAAAAAAGCGGGAAATTTGTTTGATTATGTTTTTGATCATGGGACTTTTTATTCCCCGGAAATCGGATTTGCAAACCGTGAATTTGAACTTGATGAGAAAACGGGAGAAGTCGGGTTGAAAGTTGAATACGATGTTTTTCCGGTGCCTGCGATTGTCGGATTGTATTTCAAAACGCGCAATTTTGATTTGTCGAAATTTGATGCGCTCGAGTTTGATGTCCGCACTGTTAAAGGCGAGGATTCTCCGGATTCTTTTCGGGTCGAACTCAAGACAAATTTAGGTATTCTGAGGGCTTCCAAACCCAGAAATTTCGAACCAGTGTGGAGAACAGCTAATTTTCCGTTTTATGCCAACACGCAGTCTAAGTTGATTCAAGAAGTGACAATGGTATTTACTCATGAAACGGCCGGTGTTAATAAGCGTGGGATGCTTGAATTCCGGAATTTCAAATTGATACCGAAACCACAATCAAAACCGTTAAATTCTTAATAGAAGCATAAGAAGCCCTGGCAAGTTGCTCCGACTTTAGCGCGTTGACTCGAACCGTTTTATCTGTTACCGTATGAATATGGAAATTCAAGAAAAACGAGCTATCTATCGCCATAAAGTCGAGCTTCCGATTAAATACCGTCTTAAAGGTGATGGTAAAAAAGAGAAATCATCTGACCACATTGCTATTCGGCGAAGTATCACGAAAGATGTGACTCCGGAAGGTTTATTACTTCTTTCTACCGAAAAGTTTGAACCTCAGACTGTTTTAGTATTGAATATTCCGACGCCCGGAAAAGAATTCCTAATTGACGGCCGAGTGGTTCACGTGGTTCAGGATCCCGAATCGGGACAATACCGTACCGGAATTCATTTTTTAAATCCTGATGATGCTTTTAAAGTCAAAATGGCGGAACAACTCCTTCAAATTCTCGCTTTTCAAAAAAGCCTTTCTCTCAAAGAAAGCCGGCAAGTTTCCGAGGAAGAAGCGGCACAGCGTTGGATTGTAGAACATTCGGAAAGTTTTGCGGGCTTTTATCAATAAAAAAATTCCTCATGGCCATTGAAATTGTAAAGGGCGATATCACTTTCGAACAGACGGAAGCGATTGCCAATGCAGCAAATTCGAGATTGGCGGGCGGCGGCGGGGTTGATGGCGCAATCCATCGTGCCGGCGGGCCTGCCATCATGCAAGAGCTCAAGAAAAAATACGACACCTGCCTGACGGGACACGCTGTCATCACCGGCGGCGGAAAATTAAAAGCAAAATATGTGATTCATGCTGTCGGGCCGGTCTATTCCGGGAAATCGAAAGATGCAGAGCTGCTCGCCGGCGCATACAGGACCTCCCTTGAATTGTGCACTCAACATCAGATTTCTTCCGTTTCGTTTCCGTCCATTAGCACCGGGGCCTATGGTTATCCGGTAAGGGAAGCGGCACGGGTTGCGGTTAGAACGGTTCGGGAATACTTAAACACTCATCCCGAAATTAAACTCGTCCGATTCGTTTTGTTTGATGAAGAGACATTTAAAACATATCAAGAGGCGCTGGCTTTCAATGGAAACGCGCAGAGCTTATGAATGAAAGTCATGACGCCACTCCCAATCGTGCCTGCTGCGATCAAAAGACGGTGAATTGTAAAAATTCGTGGTATCGAAATCCTGTTTTTATTGCATTATTGGGAACAGCTTTGATTTGGGTTAGCGGCGATATTTTCCCAAGTGTAAAACCTTTTAGCGCTGCCTATTTTGATTATTTAAATAAAATTTGGTGGGCAATTTTGTTGGGATTTATTTTTGGCGGCGCGATTGATTATTACATTCCCCGGGCATATATTTCAAAATATTTGGCATCTACGAGAAAACGCACCATTCTTTCTGCTGTTGGACTTGGATTTCTGATGAGTGCTTGCAGCCACGGGATTATTGCGTTGACGATGGAACTTCATAAAAAAGGGGCCTCCGGGCCGGCGGCTGTCAGTTTTTTACTTGCGAGCCCATGGGCGAACTTTCCAATGACATTAATGTTAATCGGTTTTTTCGGCTGGAAAGGATTTGTGATCATCATTTCCGCGCTTGTGGTAGCGATCATAACGGGTTTTGTTTTTCAAATATTGGACCGGAAAAATATGATTGAGAAAAATAAAAATACGGTTGATGTTGGCCCTGATTTTTCAGTGAGAGAGGATATTGCAAAGAGACTCAAGAATTACCGTTTCAGCATGAAAAGCTTTATTGAAGATATGAAAGGAGTGCTGAGAGGAGGTTACGAACTTTCCGAGATGGTTCTTGGGTGGCTGTTCCTTGGGATGTTGTTTGCGAGTGCAGCTTCTGTTTTTGTTCCTCAACATATTTTCCATCATTATTTTGGGCCGTCAGTTCTCGGGCTTTTGATGACCATCGCAGCGGCAACGGTGATTGAAGTTTGCTCGGAAGGGACGTCTCCGCTTGCGTTTGAAATTTATAAGCAATCGGGGGCCTTTGGGAATGCGTTTGTGTTTCTGATGGGAGGTGTGATCACAGATTATACGGAGATCGCGCTTGTATGGGTGAATATCGGGAGGAGAACGGCCATTTGGATGGTGCTTGTGACGTTACCGCAGGTTTTGGCTCTTGGATGGCTTTATAATTTAATATTTTGAATAAAATCATTCTTTCTTTCGTCAAAGAGACAGAATTATATGGAAGATCCGGATCAATATTTGGTGCATGAAGCACAGGCTGGGAAAAAAGAAGCCTTTGGCAAGTTGGTGGATCAATATTATGAAATGGTTTATGCCGTTGCTTTCGGTGTTGTCGGAAACAGGGAAGATGCGTTGGATGCGACGCAGGACGTTTTTACTAAAGTGTATCAGCAGCTTCGGCGTTTTGAAGGAAATTCAAAATTTAAAACATGGCTTTACCGGGTCGCGGTGAATGTGGCCATTGATATTTATCGGAAGCGGCGGCCGACGGAACCGGTGGATGAATCCCTTCATCTCGAGTCGAAAATTCAAAGCCCGGGAGAACATGTCAGGCAGAACGAGTTAATGCAGCTTGTTAAACAAGCGCTTGACGAATTGACGCCGGAGCATCGAGCAGTCCTTGTTATGAGGGAATGGCAGGATATGAGTTATGAGGAAATTGCGGAAGCGCTCGGAATTGAAATCGGGACGGTGATGTCACGGATTTTCTATGCGCGTAAAAAAATCGGAGAGGTTTTAACCCTGCATATCGCAAAGGCGGATGTATGAATAAGCCGAAAGAAGAACAAATTAAATATTGGATCAAAGAATATATTCAGGGCGAAGTTGATGCTCCCGAGATTGCTCGGGCGAAGAAGAAGCTTGTAGGGCAATATATTGCCCCAGCGCCTTTCCTATTTCTAAAACCGGTGTTCTGGATCCCGGCTTTGAGTGCCTTCGTGATTTTTATTATGAGTGTTTATTTTATAAAATCAAATATGCAATCTCAGACACCGGAAGGTCCTATCCCAATTTCGCAGCCTTTAGTCATGAAACAGTCCGCTGAAAATCTTTCGCTTGAGTATCCGGGCTCGGCTGTGATTAATCATGTTTCGAGCGAAGTAGGGCCGTTTATGGTTTATCAATTGAATCCGTCCGATAGGCCGCTGACTGTGATTTGGATGTTTCCGGAACGGGTTTGATAAAAGTGTTGTAGTTTTTAATTTCGGATATAAAATAATCAAAATTTCATCAAAAAGGAGGCGTTCATGAAAAGAAAGAAATATGGTTGGGTGCTTGTCATCGCGTGCATATTCGCGATGCTTGTGCCGAATGTGTTTGCCCAAACCGAGCAACCCCTGATGTTGAAGGTGACGGTGATTGTGGCATCCAACCAGGGATCTGAATTTACGATGGATAATGATAATTATCGCGACGAATTAGTTAAATTGTTTTCTTATAAATCGTATAAACAGGTCAAGGATTATCTGGTTGAGTTGTTGCCGGCCGAGAATGAGTTGTTGAATATAGAAGGCGGCTATATGTTAGCGCTTAATTCTGAGGGTGAGAAGGATGGGAAGTTTCTGGTCCGGATGGTGATTCAAAAAGACGGCCGGCAATTTTTGAATACCGAAATAACAGTTACGGGAGAAGTGCCGGTTTTTATGGGCGGTCCGTCTGTTCAGAACGGAGTTTTGATTCTGGCTGTTGAAAAAAGATAATTTTGTTTTGAATAATGACTTGAAAAAAACGTCTGATACAATAGAAAAACCTAAAAAGGAGGAAGTGATATGAAACTTGCAACAGTAACCATTGCGATTTTGTCAGTTTTTGTTTTTTTGGTATCGGGCTCCGTTGCCCGCCCTGTGTTGGCTCAACAGGCCGAACTGGTGGTGGCGGATTTTGATACGGGGGATAAACCCAATAATGTAGGCGGTGATTTTGGTTCATGGGATAAGGATCCGAATGATACAACTCAAGGCTGTAAAATGACGTTTGAACAAGCAGACGCTTTAGGGGATGCAGCCGGGTATTCGATTCGTTTGGATTACGATGTTGATTCGGCAAATCCTGCGTATAATGGGTATTGGATGAAATTAAACGGCCTTGATGCAAGTCAGTATAACACGCTCAATTTTTATGTGAAAGGGGATGAAGCAAAAGGTTTTACGAAGCGGCTTAAGATTGAGATGAAAGACGCAAGCAACAAACCATCCTCTTTTATTCTGTCGGGAATTACGGGAGAATGGCAGAAATTTTCAATTCCGTTTGAAAAATTTCGCGCCATTCAGGATTGGAAAACAATCAACGAATTTGTTGTGGTCTTTGACGATATCAATTCTGATCCCAAGGTGGGTTCTGTTTTGTTAGATCAGGTGACATTTTCTGCGGAATAAATGAGCAGTTTAAAGAAAGAGTGTCTATTTAGCGTTTTGAAGTGGCGAACACGCCATGTTCGTGTCATGCCCGCATGCTTAAAGCGGGCATCCACAGTTTCTGGATTCCCGCTTTCGCGGGAATGACAAAAAAACAGATGCTCTTTTACAGATAATCGCTTCAAAGCGCTAAACAAATGCAAGAAAGAAAAACAAGCAAGTAATTTTAACACATAGGTAGGAGAAAGAAATGTCTTCAAGAATGATGAGATTGTTAGTGGTAGTAAGTGTTTTTTGTTTTTTCTGTTCCGGAATTCTCAAGGCTGAAGAAGGGAAATCCTTTGGACACAAGATGAAGTTTTGGAAAAAGGATAAACAGGAACAAAAAGTTGAAGCGAAAAAATCAAAAATAGAAGCAAAAAAAGCGCCGAAAGATGTAAAGAAAGACGCTATAGAAGCTGAAAAGGAAGCAAAGAAGAAAGCCAAAGAAGCCAAAAAAGTAGCAGAGAAGAAAGCCAAAGAAGCCAAAAAAGCAGTCCAAAAAGTTTAATGGGAATTTTGTGGTTTTTCGCTGTTTAGATTTGCTGGCTTTGCATAGCGAAGCCAAGCAAATCTGCGGCAAGTGACCACCACACTCTCACAATAGGATCTCATATGAAAGAATTTTTTGTTGGATTAATTTTTTTAGTGGCAGTGACGATTTTGGCAGGAATTGGTTTTTTACTCCTCCCCCTTCTTCTGTTACTGACCTTTTTTTTGCGTATTTTGGTCGCTTTTTTGCTCCTTTGTTTTGCGATTTGGCTCTTGGGCAAATTTATTCTTTTCGTTTGGGTGAAAATTTCCCATTAACCCGACTTTCTCATCGATTTTGTGAATCGACGAGAAAGTCGCTTTGGGCGCAATAAGTTACGCCCAAAGTTTTGCGCACTTGTTAAAGTGGGGCGCAAAAGATAAGCCCTGCGTCGCAAAGAGACAAACCATCTTTGCATCGCAGCTCTTATGAGCGGAATTTTTTATTAACGATGAGAAATCCGGGCTAATTGTGCACGTTAATATATTTACCGAAGGAGTTATCCTATGCGAAAACCAGTGAATCCCGGGATTGAAGCCGTTCAAAAACGCGGAAGCAAAATTGTTTCGGAAGAAAAACATATGTTGCCTGCCGCTTCGCTTATGTTAGCGGCGGGCGTGCTTGATAAAATGTCCCACCGTGACCGGCCGTTTATTACGGTCATTAATTCCTACACGACGCACATTCCGGGGCATGCCCATTTAAATGTGTTAGGGGAACGATTAGTGGAGGAACTTAAATCCAAAGGTTATAACGTTTGGTATGCGAATATCGGGGGTGCGGTATGTGACGGGATTGCGATGGGACATTTCGGGATGAAATATTCTCTTCCGTCGCGTGAATTGATTACAGATCAAATTGAAACCATCATTGGCGCGCATCCTTGTGATGCGTGGGTTGGAATCGGAAATTGCGACAAGATTGTTCCGGGGATGCTGAATGCGATGGCCCGGATCAACATTCCATCTTTATACGTGAGCGGCGGTCCGATGCTCGCGGGAAAAAACAAGACAGACCTGATTACCGTTTTTGAGGGCGTCGGAAAAGAAGTGGAAGGCCGGATGAGCGGGAAAGAATTGGAAGACCTTGCCGGAGTTGCGTGCCGCACTTGCGGAAGCTGTGCGGGAATGTTTACTGCGAATTCCATGAATTGTTTGGCGGAAGCGATCGGGCTTGCCATGCCCGGTAACGGAACGATTCCTGCGGCGGTTTGGATTGACGAAGAATGCCAATCATGGGATATCAACCCGAAGCGGATTGAATTCGTTGAGCAGGCGGCAGAAGTGATTGGGCATCTTTTGCGAGAAAATATCCGGCCGCTCGATATTGTAACCAAAGAAGCAATCGATAATGCGTTTATCCTTGATCTTGCAATGGGTGGATCAACGAATACGGTTCTTCACACGCTTGCGCTTGCGTGTGAGGCCGGAATTCAATATCCGCTTAAGCGGATTAATGAGTTGTCCGAAGTGACTCCGAATGTTTGTAAAGTTTCCCCGTCTCGGCCCGAAGTTCATCTCGAGGATGTTCATCGTGTCGGAGGGGTTCCGGCGATTCTCAGAGCAATTCACCAAGATGGCCGGGCACCGCTTGTTCTGGATGTCAAGACATGCACGGGAAAACTCGGAGATCTGGTGATCCACGCGCCTGATCCGGACGGCGATATTATCCGTATCGGGGATCAGGCATTTTCTCCGAAAGGCGGTCTCGCCATTCTTTATGGAAATATTGCGCCTGAAGGATCTGTCGTCAAAATCGCCGGTGTTGATAAAGACATGATGAAATTTAAAGGCCCTGCCCAATGTTATCATTCGCAGGAAGAAGCGTTACATGCCATTTTAGATAAGAAGGTCAAAGAAGGCGATGTCGTTGTCATCCGTTATGAAGGGCCAAAAGGCGGGCCGGGGATGCAGGAAATGTTATCACCGACGGCAGCCATTCGCGGGCGCGGAATTCGTGCGGCATTAGTGACGGACGGCCGTTTTTCCGGCGGAACGCGCGGCCTTTGTATCGGACACGTTTCTCCCGAAGCTGCGGCCGGCGGCCCGCTTGCGATTGTTCGCGACGGCGATATCATTGAAATCGATACGGAAAAAAGATCGATCAACGTGGATTTGCCGGAGGCTGAAATCAAGAAGCGCCTTTCGGAATTGAAACCGTTCCAGCCGAAAGTGACGGGCGGCTGGCTGGGGCGTTATGTCCGCCACGTTCAAAGCGCCAATACAGGCGCGGTGATGGATAACACGCTAACGTATTAATGAATGCTTTAAATAAATATTTGAATTGTTCATCTAGTTGTAAGTCATGGCTCGCTGCCCTCCGGCACGAATTAAAACGAAAAGCGAATCCCGAAAAAGCGGCCATCCTTCAGCGGTTTTTCAAAACCGGCCCCGGTGAATATGCAGAAAACGATATTTTTCTTGGAATCGTTGTTCCCGAACAGAGAAAGATTGCGAAACACTATCAATTTCTTTCACGCCGTGATGTCCTCAAACTGATCCGGTCTAAAATTCATGAAGAACGGTTAATCGGGCTTTTGATTCTGATCCGTCAATACGACGGTGGTGATTCTCATGTCAGAGCTGGAATCTTTCGCGATTACCTTAAGCACACGGAGTTTATTAATAATTGGGATTTGGTTGATCTAAGCGCTCCCAATATTGCCGGAAATTTTTTATTTGATCGGAAAAACCCGGTGCTTCTTCGGCGATTGGCGCGATCGAAGCATCTTTGGGATCGGCGGATTGCGATTATTTCGACATTTAGTTTCATCCGGCGCGGAAAGTTTCCGGAAACTTTAAGAATCGCAAAGTTATTATTGCGGGATCAACATGATTTAATTCACAAAGCTGTCGGCTGGATGCTTCGCGAAGTAGGGAAACGTAGCCTGAAAACGGAAGAGGATTTTCTCAGACGTTATTATCGCCGCATGCCGCGGACGATGTTGAGATATGCGATCGAACGCTTTCCGGAAACGAAGCGTAAATTGTATTTAAAAGGGAAAATATAATTTTATGCCAAAGCAAAAAGCAAATTCTAAAATGAAGTTTGAATTGCTGAAAACGCAGACTTTATATCCCGTTCTTGATCATCTGTCGCAAGAATTTATTTCCGCATTGATCCCAAAATATCAACTCACATTTCAGGAGCTGCGGCAACTTGCCGAAATAGCACGCGATCTTGAGATGTGGCAGGCCGAGCCGCTTAAACAATTATGGCAAAAATACGAATCTGAAATTCCTTCAAAACTTGCGGGCTCTCAGCGAAAAGAAGCATTGCTTGCGAAACTTCATGCGCAGATGGATGCCTTTCGGCGTCAGGAAAAGGTTTATTCGGGGAAATCTCTTTGCTCAAACAAAGAAAATTTGCCAGACGTTTCGGTTGTTCAATCCGGCAAAGCGATATTTGGAGATTGCCCGGTTTCATCCCCCAAAACCTTGTGCTGCCAATTAAAGACGATTGATGCGGTGATGAATTGCCCTTTTGAATGCAGCTATTGCACGATCCATGCGTTTTATGATGGGAAAATTATTTTCGACGGGCAGTTGCGTGACAAACTAAAAAAAACAAAACTCGCCCCGAACCGGTTCTATCACATCGGAAGCGGGCAGTCATCTGATTCGCTTGTCTGGGGAAATCAGAACGGTCTTTTGGATGTTTTATGTGAATTTGCCGCGGATCATCCGAACATTCTTCTCGAGCTGAAAACGAAATCAAAAAATATTTCCTATTTTCTTGAGCATGAAACCCCGCGAAATGTTGTTTGCAGCTGGACGCTGAATACGGCTGCCATTATCCGCAACGAAGAACACGGAACGGCTTCCTTGGATGAGCGTTTAATCGCCGCGCAGCAAATTGCCGGCCGCGGAATCAAAGTAGGCTTTCATTTTCATCCGCTCGTTTATTACAAAGGCTGGGATTTGGAATATCCGGAAATTGCCGGAAGACTGCAAGCCATGTTTCAGCCGGAGGAAGTGGTTTTTATTACGTTTGGAACCGTGACTTTAATTAAGCCGGTGGTTCAGGAAATCAGAAAACGCGGCGGGCAAACCAAGATTTTACAAATGGAAATGGTTCCGGATCCCCACGGAAAGCTGACGTATTCCGATGAGGTAAAAATCCGGATGTTTAAAACGGTGCATGAGGCATTTCATGGCTGGCATAAGAAAGTTTATATGTACCTTTGTATGGAGCATCCGAAGTTTTGGGATGCTGTCTTCGGCCGGCATTATGAGGATAATGACGAATTTGAACGCGATTTTGGTTCGGAAACAATGAAAAAACTGAGTTCTGAGTAGCTATGTATCTGTTTAGCGTTTTGAAGTTGATCATTGTCCCTCACCCTAACCCTCTCCCGCAGGGAGAGGGCGGGGGTGAGGGGGATCTCTTAATCATTTCAAAACGCTAAACAGATACGTAGCTATAGTTACGCCAGTTGACTCATAATAAAAGGTAACCGAAGGAAGTAAGGGGCATCGAATCGTTGCCTCATCATCAAGGTTACTGAGCAAGGCGGTGGATTTTAGCA
>Ga0155201_138_pt1 | contig 34831 bp, 21 predicted proteins | sample RifCSPhighO2_02_FD_106169 | JGI IMG/M metagenome (GOLD analysis project Ga0155201, IMG submission 106169) | Omnitrophica bacterium RIFCSPHIGHO2_02_FULL_45_28 | reverse complement strand
TAACGGCATTCTTTCTGTCAGGGATGCGCCCACAATCATCGTTCAGCCCGTTAACACAACCGTCAATCCCGGACAAGACGCCACATTCTCAGTTACCGCAACGGGAACCGCCCCCCTGACCTACGAATGGTTCAAGGAATCTATCAAACTCATTGACGGTGGTAGGATTTCCGGCACGTCTACTGCAACGCTTTCCATCTCAGCGATACTGGAAGCTGATCAAGCTCTTTATAGATGTAGAGTCTCGAACATCATCGGCTTTACAGAGTCATTATCGGCTTCACTTAACGTCAATGATCCGCCTGCCGTCATTCTACAACCAGCTTCGCAAACTAAAATTCAAGGGGATCAAGTGGAGTTTCGCATTATCGCTACTGGACTATCGCCTTTGACATTTCAATGGCAAAAGGATGAAACAAATATATCTGATGACGCCAGAATCACGGGCAGCACCCTGGCCACATTGGCTATTTCCAATATCGCCGCAGGCGACGAAGGAAGCTATAGATGCATCGTCACCAACACCATTGGCAACGCCCCTTCTGATCCGGCCATATTAACTGTAAATCAACCCGGTTTCTTGACAGTCACACCAGCGGACAATTTCACTGCTTCTGGCAACGAAGGCGGACCTTTCACTTTCAGTCCGTCCTCTTACTCGATATTCAACCAAGGAGATATTCCCATTGATTGGAACATCACAACAAATGCTTCATGGATTGACACACAGCCGGCATCCGGCACGCTGAGTGCTGGAGAAACAGCCACCGTCAATATTTCCATAAACGCATCCATTGCGAATCTGTTTGAATCAGGCGCTCAATCCGGCATCATTAATTTTATCTCGAGCAGTTCCGGTTCTACATCCCGGTTGGCAAGCCTGACAGTTAACTTGTTACCGCCGCTTATCATTCAACATCCGATTCCCCAAAATAAGAACGAAGGCGACGAAGTTCAATTTTCCGTAATCGGAGCAGGGCGTGCTTTAACATATCAATGGAAAAAAAACGCCATAAATCTTTCAGATGATTCGCAAATTTCAGGTTCTTCAACAAACAATTTAATCATCTCACGCATAGCAGAAGCCAATGCAGGCAATTACCAATGCGTAATTTCTAACGCGGCGGGGGCCATCACCAGTAACGCGGCCCACCTAACTGTCAATCTCATCCCATTCCTCGTCACTCAGCCCGTTTCTCAAACCGTGAATCCAGGCTCTGACGTATCGTTCTCAATCACCGCAACAGGTTCGGAACCGCTCTCGTTCCAATGGTTCAAAGGAACAACCGAACTCGCGGACGATGCCAATATTTCAGGGGCAAACACCGCCACCCTTTCCATCTCTGCAGTCACAGAAGCAGATCAGGCAAATTATAAATGCGAGATCTCCAATATCGCCGGATCCGCTACCAGCAATACAGCTTCTCTATCCGTCAATGATCCGCCGGCCATCACGAATGAACCGGTTTCTCAGACCGTGAATCCGGGAACCAATGTCTCGTTCTCAGTCACCGCAACGGGAACAGCTCCGATCTCCTACGAATGGTTTAAAGACGAGTCAATTCTTACGGACAACGCAAATATTTCAGGATCGAAAACGGCCACGCTTTCCATTTTCTCGGCCGCTAAATCAGATGAAGGAATCTATCACTGCAGAATCAATAATATCACCGATCTGCCGGTCGAATCCGCGGCCGCAACACTCACCGTTACAGACGCACCCGTCATTACAGTTGAACCCGTTTCTCAAACCGTGAATCCAGGCTCTGACGTATCGTTCTCAATCACCGCAACAGGTTCGGAACCGCTCTCGTTCCAATGGTTCAAAGGAACAACCGAACTCGCGGACGATGCCAATATTTCAGGGGCAAACACCGCCACCCTTTCCATCTCTGCAGTCACAGAAGCAGATCAGGCAAATTATAAATGCGAGGTCTCCAATATCGCCGGATCCGCTACCAGCAATACAGCTTCTCTATCCGTCAATGATCCGCCGGTTATCGACCATCAACCGGAGAACCTCACTGTTACCGAAGGCGCTTCTGCCTCCTTCTCCGTCACGGCTACGGGATCCGGAACCTTGTCCTATCAATGGTTGAAAAACGAAACCATAATCAACGGCGCGACCTCTTCAACTTACAACACGCCCGTCACCTCCATGGCCGATCATGGCGCTAAATTCAAATGCCTTATCCGTAACGAAGCCGGCGAAACACCAAGCAACGACGCGAGTTTAACGGTTCTCCTAAAACCAACTGCCATCATTAATTCGCCAAGCAATGGAACGCTTATTAATAATGTGAATCCGATTCTTGACTACACCATCACAAACGGAGAGATTGCTAATATTACTTTAAATGAAATCGATATTCCAACACGCAAAGGTCAAACATTAACCCTTTTACAAGATCGTGAATACACGCTCGTTGCTACGGTAAAGAACGAAACCGGTTATACTGTAACCGACACATCCGTCTTCACACTTGATTCCACGAAACCATCTATCACCGTCAACGGCGTCACGGAAGGCCAAATCGCTCAATCGGTCACTCCAATCATTACCATCGAAGATATAAATCTAAATGAATCCGAAATCAATCTTGATTACGAACCTTATTCACCCAATACGCCCATTACAACGGCCGGGGACCACGAACTGTTCATTTCTGCCGACGATCTTGCCGGCAACTCTAACACGGTAACGATTCATTTCACAATCGATCCAAACGCCCCGATCATCGCGATCACCGGCGTAACCGACGGACAGGTCACGAATCAAAATCTAACCATCGGCGTTGATATTTCCGACACAGATCCTGATCCGTCAAAAGATATCATCAAACTCGACGGTGAGAATTTCACGCCGGGCTCAACCGTTTCCGCCGAAGGGAATCACGAGCTCACTGTTTCCGCAACAGACTTGGCCGATAATCCAGCTTTGACAACGATTCATTTTACGATCGATAAAACAGCTCCCGTCGTCGAAATCACCTCTCCTGCCAATAATGCGGTGGCAAATACTTCAACAATGACCGTCAGCGGCACGACATCCGAACCAGTCAAAGAAGTGCGGATATTCTTAAATTCGACAGTCGTCAGAACCGTCACCCAAGCCGCGGGCACGTTTAGTTCCTTCAGTGAAACGGGAATCCAATTGACCGCGGGGCAAAATATTTTACAAGCCATCGCGAAAGACTTGGCCGGCAATGAAGGGAACACGGGACCAGCTTATATTACTTATGAAGCTCCAAACACAGAAACCACAACCCCAAACAATCAGCCCTATGTAATACCTCTTTTCCCAACGTCACCGACAACACCGGCAACAAGTCAAGACGACTCAGATATCATACCAAAGGGCCCGAGCCAGAACTCTCCGTCAAAAATCGAAGCGTCACTGCGAAGCCATTCGGCTGCAAATCCTTTAGACCGTAAAGGCTTCGTCCCTGATTTTGCTTCCACAAGCGCATTTCAACAAAACCAGCGAAATCCATTAGATTTCGCACAAATTGGCAATAATCAAGGAACCGCCTTCATCTTTATATCAAGAAGCGCATACCGGAATAGTGCGACACCCATAAACTTCATCGCAGATTTGATTCAGCCCAAAGTAAAAATTGATACAACACCGTCTCTGGAAATAAGTCATAGCGGGGAAATAGCAACCGATAGTAAACCAAAAGAAAAGATTCAATCCGAAGATAACCTTCGTAACGCGGATAGAAATAAACAAAACGAAAAACAAAATTTTGGAATCCTAATAAAGGAAGTCCTGCGCTACTTCGCTGAATTACTGCAGAACTTTCTCAAAAACGAATCTTAATCAAGCGTATTCCAAATCAAAAATATTCAAATACCCAATTACGAGTCGTTTCGACAGCACGAGAAAACCAATTAGATGGACTCGCAACGAGTCTGCCATAGTCGCTCACCCGGCTGGAATAGGAAATTCCGCCCAAGGCACTCGAAAAAGCAGGATTTGTAATCAATGCTTCGGGTCCGATGATTCCCTTGGCAATCCCAATTCTTGCAATCGGCGAAACAGCTTCCTTAACCACATCCAACAGCCCTTCTAACTTGGAACCTCCGCCGGTAAATACAACTTGATTGAGCGGTGCAAATTGTTTTTGAAGCGTCTTAATTTGGCCGTTCATTTCAGAAAAGAAATGTTTCATGCCTGTATCAAGATGAGCTTCAAATTCTGTCCTCTTAATGGTAAACTCTTTCTCCCCTTTCGTGTCCCGAATCGGAATCAATTCCTCCCGGAATTCCCGGCGCGATACCGCAGACCCATAAGCTTCTTTCACCTTTTGCGCGTCAAGTTTCGAAATATTCAATTCTTTCGCAAGAACCTCTGTCATATGATCGGCACCGATCGGAATGGAACATGTCTGCACAAGAACATTACTTTGATAGCATGCAAACTGTGTTACATTTCCACCGATATCCACCAAAATAACACCGTTCTGCTTTTCTTCGGATGTCAGAACGGCGTGTGAAGATGCCAAAACGCCGGGGATAATATCAGTCACCTCCACATCGCACATTTCAAAAACCCGGAGCAAATTACTATACACATATCCATCAAGCGTCAGGAGTCTTAAAGTCACCCCGAGACGGCTTGCTTCCAAACCGATCGGATTCTGAATGCCGTCCAAATCATTCACTAAAAATGCTTGTGGAACCGCTTGAATAATAACCTGATCGAGCGGAATGGTAGCAACGCTTCGCGTTTGCGCAATTGCATCGCGAACATCCTTTAAGGTAAGCGCGTGCGGCCGATCCTGGAAATAAATCGAACTGTGGAACGTATAATTTCTGACATAGGCATTGGAAACAACCAGCTTGCACGGGAGAATAGACTCGTGTTCGGCTCCGACAATATCATTAATTTCTTGCGTAACCGTTTCACTCGCCTGATAAAGATCTTTTACCACGCCCCGCTCAAATCCATCAGAAAGCCGCGCGCTCAGTGACAATACTTCCGGCTGGCCATCCAAAGAATAGCGGGCTTTTAAAAAAGCCGTTTTTGTCGTTCCGATATATGACAAATAAATATTTTTTTCTTTTTTCGTCATAGTATTTCACTCACGATTTCTTTTTCGCAATAATATCCTGATACCTTAAATCGAAATAAAGCATTTCCGGACGATCCCCGGACTGCAAAATAGTCTTTAATGCAGACTTCTTCTGCTCACTCTTTAAGAGGTCTTTACCCAATTTTAATTCAAGCCCATCGTTTAAAACAACTATAAAATTTCCGATTTCATCCACCATGACCTTCGTCACAATTTCTTTTGCCCAGACAGGATCGGACTTCAGCCAGCTTACCATCTCGATCATTTGTTCAAAATACTTTGTTTGGTAGCGCAACCCAAGTGAATACTTTTTTGTTTTGGCCGCATAGTCCTCAATCAATGATAAATCGGGCCTTGCTGTTTTTTCGATAGAAACAACCAATTGGTCTTTACTCACAACATAATAATCACCGCCATTTGCGCATCGGATCTGGACAAACGGTTCCCTGCTCACCAAATAAACCTTTATTTCATTCGGTAATATCCTCGCCACTTCAGCGCTTTTGACAATCGGATTCCGCATCAAATCTTTTGAGATCGCATTCAGATCGACCTGGAACACACTCCGGCCGCGGGTCACTTTTCCCAAGTACCGGTATTCCGAATCAGACAGGACTCCTGAGGGGAAAACAGTGACATGATTTACTTGAAAATATGAATCCGCATAAACAAAATTCTTCATCCAAATAAATGCAAGAAAAAGAAGTCCTACTAACACAATCAACGGAAATCCTTTTTTAAGCCAATAAAATAAAAAAGAAAACGGATCTAAGATCGGTTTTAAGTTCCATTTTTTAAATTTACGTCTTGCCATAATCGCCTTATTATTTTTTGGATGAGCGTTTGTTTGCCATATTCAAAAGGCTCAGACAAAGATGTGCGAAATCAATCCCAATCGCCCTCGCCGCTTTCGGAAGCAAGCTTGTTTCTGTAAATCCGGGAATCGAATTCACCTCGAGTACATACGGCTGGTTTTCGAAATCCAGTCTGAAATCAACGCGGGATAAGTGTCTTAAGCCCAATGCGTGATGCGCTCGCAATGCCAGAACTTTCAGTTTTTTCTCGAGCCGCTTATCAATCGGCGCAGGAATCAAATAGTCAGTCAACCCTTTTGTGTATTTCGCTTTGAAATCATAAAATTTCCGTTTCGGCTGAAGTTCGATCACCGATAAACTTCTTTGGCCGAGAATTCCAACCGTAAACTCGCGGCCTTCAATCATCTGCTCCACTAATAACACTGGATATTTTTGAAGCGTACTGCGAATGACCCGAGCCCTTTCTCGTATGTCATACACAAAGGAAACGCCGATACTCGACCCCTCATCAACCGGTTTAATGACATACGGCGGAACCCAGCCTTCAATGATTTTTTTCCAGTTTTTACGTGTCAGAACGGAATAGCGGGGCGTCGGAATTCCAAACCGGATAAAACGCCGTTTTGCTTTCACTTTATTGAAACAGACTTCGCTCGCTTTTGGATCTGACCCGATATAGGGGATCCGGTAACGGCCGAGAATTTTCTGAATGGTACCATCTTCCCCGCCCTTGCCATGTAACGCTAAAAATGCAATATCCATTTTCCGCTTACGTATTTCGGAAAGAACCCCATTCGCGGCATCCAGCTTATACGCATCCAACCCTATCCGCCGTAGCGCCTGATAAATCGCTTCTCCCGACCGGAGCGAAATCTCCCGCTCCCTGGAAGTTCCGCCCAAAATGACGGCTATTTTCCCAAATTGCTTATTCACCATTCTATTCTCAAACCTGCCCCCTTCTAACCCGGTTTAATTTAACGTCTTAAAGTGATTAACAAATCTCCCTCACCCCTGCCCTCTCCCAGAGGGGGAGAGGGTTAGATATTCCCACCAAACAAAGATTTAAACTGTATAGGCATTTTGGCATAGACCGGCAAACTCCTCGGCAACTTCTCCGATATCTCCTGCCCCCATAAAAACCACGATCCCGTGATCGATTTTATTCGCCATTAAAAAATCAATAATCTCATTTCGGGGAACCAGATTTACGTTCGGATGTTTGACGCCTTTCACATGCTGATAAATCACATCGGACATCACTTGGTTAGGATTTTCCTCCCCGGCTCCATAGATATCGGTTAAAATGACTCGATCTGCGGCATCAAAAGCATGCCCGAATTCTTCTGCCAAAAATGCGGTCCTCGAAAACCGGTGCGGCTGGAATATCACACAAATTTTCATTCCCATTGCCCGAAGCGCCCTTAAACCGGCTTTCACTTCCGTCGGATGATGCGCATAATCATCAACAATCATGAAATCATCACGTTTTAATTTCACTTCAAGACGGCGGCGCGCGCCTGAAAATTCTGGCAAATACTTTAAAAACTTTTCATATTCCAAACCAAACGCACGCAAAAGAGCGACCACGCCGAGCGAATTTGAAATATTATGAAACCCCGGGATATTGAGCGTAACCCGGTCAATTGCTTTTCCTTTTTCAAACAATCGGTAATGTGTATTGAACCCATCCAACACAACATCTTCTGCATAAAAATGGGCTTTTCGCGTAAGTCCGTAACTGAAACATTTGGTATCCGAATGAACATGAGAAATAATTTCCCGAAGCAACGGATCGTCCTCACAATAGACAATCTTTCCGGTATCCTTTACCTGACTCACAAATTCGACAAATGACTTTTTCAGATCATCAAGATCTTTGTACACATCCAAATGTTCGGCTTCCAGGTTCGTAATTAATGCATAATCGGGCTTGTAATTGAGCTGACTCCGGTCGCTCTCATCTACTTCAGAAACAAAAAAATGTGTATCTCCCACAAGAACATTCGTCCCGTAATTTAAAATATCTCCGCCGACCAAACACGAAGGATTAAAACCCGCCTTCCGCATCAGGAAACTTGCCAGCGCAGAACTGGTGGTTTTTCCGTGAGTTCCGGTAATGGCAAAAGAAATGGCGTGATTCATCAGATGCGCAAGAACTTCAGCGCGATGATAGATGGGAATTCCGAGCGCATTCGCTCGTTTCATTTCCGGAATAAACGGAGTAATCGCAGAGGAGTAGATCATAAAATCAACCTGATTCACGTTGTCTTCGGAATGGCCGATTTTGATATCAATGCCTGACGCACGCAAACGATTGAGGATCCGGTTTTCTTTTTTGTCCGCTCCAGAAACAATCAAGCCTCTTCCCTGTAACACCTGAGCAAGAGCACTCATCCCGATTCCGCCAATCCCGACTAAGAACACATGTTTACCCGCTGCGATTAATTCATTCAATTCATTGGTTTCTTTTGACATATCAAATCCCACCCTGCCTGAACAATGGTTTCAGCCGCCTCGTCATTCCGTAGCCGGCTTGTGTTGTTATTTATTTTTTGTTGATTAAAATGATTATTTTTAAAATCTAAAATTGCATCTTTCAACCGTTCGGGAGTGAGATCGCTTTCTTCAATCATCATAGCCGAACCGAAACGCACCATCCATTCGGCATTGTTTTTCTGATGACCCTGGGCATGAGGATATGGAATCAATATGGATTTTTTCGCGAATGTCACGAGCTCAAAAACCGTACCTGCGCCAGAGCGAGCAACCACTAAATCGGCTCTCGAAAACAATTCAGCAATTTCCTCTGAATATTGACTGACTTCTGCACAGATCCCTAAATGCTCATACGCTTTACGAAACGCCTGAACGTCATCATTCCCTGTAATATGTATAACGGCAACTTCCGATTTTTCTGCAAAAGAAAACAAGCCCATCGCACCCAAAAATTCCCGGTTAATCCGCTTCGCGCCTTGTGAACCCCCAAAAACAAGAATCGTAAAGGATTGATCGGCCTTACTTGCTTTTTCATATCGCTCGCGGGCCTGGATAAAAGACTTCCGGACCGGAAATCCGCTCCAAAAAACTTTATTTTTCGGCCAAACAGCGTCTGTTTCAGGAAAACTCACGGCAATACGATCGGCCCAAATTCCTAGAAATTGATTCGCTCTCCCCGCTACGGCATTCTGCTCATGAATCAGAACCGGAATTCCGCTAAAAACACCTAATAATGCCGTTATAACCGACCCAAAGCTGCCAAATCCGATGATCAGTTTCGGCTTTACCCGTACCATTAAAACAATGCTTCTAATAAAACCTTGCAACCATTCCAACAAACAGATAATTCCCTTCCAAGATATTAAATTCCGGGGCGCAGAGAGCCGAACGGCGTGAACAGTCATAGATTCACCTTGCATGAGCTTTGAAATAAATTCCGGAATTTTATTGAGAAGAATATGAACTTCAGTTTCGGCGTGAATAGTTTTAAACGCTTGAGCCACGCAAAACGCAGGATAAAAATGGCCACCGGTAGCGCCTGAACATATCAAAACCCTAAGTTGTCCGCTCATTCGGATTAAAGCACTTCCTTTTCTATCAGAAACGATAAGATACGGTATTTTACCTGAAAAACGATTATCTTCCAGAAAAAAGAATAGAACTTCGGTCGATCGCAACCAGCACGCCGACGGCCATCATATGAAAAATGAGTGCCGTACCACCATAACTGATAAAAGGTAGCGGAAGTCCTTTGGTCGGAATCAATCCGAGCACCACCAATAAATTAATAATCGCCTGTAAAGTAATCAGAAGTGTCAGGGCATAAGCAAGCAACCGGTGAAACGGACTTCTCGAACGCTGCGCAATCCTGATTCCAACAACAAAAAACGCAAAATACAAAATAACAATCACCACGGTGCCAATCAACCCCAGTTCTTCCCCGATAATTGAAAAAATAAAATCCGTATGTGCCTGCGGCAAGTAAAATAATTTCTGGGTACTTTCACCGAGCCCGGCGCCCCTGATTCCTCCTAAGCCAAACGCTATAAATGATTGAATGATTTGGAAACCGCTGCCCTGCGGATCTTTCCATGGATCAAGATATGCCGTGATTCGACGCATTCGGTAAGGTGCTTCTAAAATCAGAAAAACAAGCACGATCGCTACCAAAACTCCGGCAATCATAATATATCGGAATCTAATCCCGGACAGGAAAAAGAGTGTCCCGCAAAGGAGGAGCAAGAAAATACATGACCCTAAATCCGGCTGCACAATCATAAGCCCAAGCAGCACAAAAAGAATGGCTATCGGCGGAATAAACACAACTAAGCTGCCGGTAGAAATCGCTTTCGATTTTCTCGATAAGTAATCCGCGAGATATACACACATAGAAAGTTTAGTAAACTCGGCTGGTTGAAACGTAAAAAAGGGAAGCTGAATCCACCTCCTGGCGCCACCAGCGGTATGCCCGAGAAACGGCATGAAAATGGCCACCAACATAACGATCGAAATCCCGATAATCACGAGTGACTGTTTCCGAAGGAAATCGGGATCCAGCGAAGAACTCAGAAAAAACACGAAAGACCCTATCGCAACAAAAATAATTTGGCGAATTAAAAAATATGAGGAATGTTTATAGATTTGGTCGGAATAAACGGCACTTGCGCTATAAATCATGACGATACCAATCGCCACTAAAACATAGGTAATCAGAACTAAAACCTGTGATTCTTTTGTCATACTAATATCACTTTACATCAATCGCGCGGGAAGGGTTTCCTGGAACTTCCATTAATTTTTTATCAGTGGTCAGGGTGGTGGGCTGCCCTTGCGCTACCTTAAATATTTTCAATCGGAAGCTCAAGGACTGTCCCTGACTTCCATTAATTTTTTATCGGTAGTCAGGGGCTGCCAGCTTTTTACAATCCGTTTAAATTGCTCCCCGCGATCCTTGTAATTTTTGAACATATCAAAACTGGCGCATGCCGGAGAAAACAAAACCGTTTGTCCGTTTTTGGCTGCTCCGCGCGCAACGCGAAGCGCATCTTCAAATGATCCTGTCATAAAAACAGGGACCAAATCGGCATATGCTTCATGAATTAAATTTTTCGCTTCGCCGATCGCAACGACAAATTTTACTCGATCCCGCACTAATTTGCGTAACTCTTTAAAATCTCCGCCTTTAAACCGCCCGCCTGCTATTAAAACGATTTCGCTCCCGGATCTTAACAATGCCCATTTTAATGAAGCAATCGTCGTCGATTTTGAATCGTTAATATATCGAACCCCGAAAAAACTGCCTACTTCCTCCATCCGGTGTTCCAATCCAGAGAAATTTTTCAAGACACCTTGAACAATCTTTGGATCGACATGAAAGAGTCGGGCGACTTGTTCGACAACCGCAAAATTCGGATTCTGCCCAAGGTCTCCTTCAAAATACAAAACCTGCGATTTGAGTGAGAGGGCTTTTCGGACACAATCTTCATTTTCAACATTGATCAGGGCATAATCATCAGCCGTTTGTTTTTCAAACATTCGCCATTTTGCGTTTAAATAGGACTCATAATTTTCGTGCCAGTCATAATGATTTGCGCTGACATTAAGTATGATTGCCACATACGGACAAAATTGGTGAACATACGTGAGCTGAAACGAGCTGATTTCAATAACGGCAACCGTGTCGGGCGTCATCTGTCCAACTTCGCGAATAAATGAGTTCCCGATATTCCCACAACTCACAGCAGAAAAACCACCGGCGTTCAACACGCGGGTAATGAGAGTCGTCACCGTCGTTTTCCCGCTCGTTCCGGTCACCGCAATCATTTTGCCTCGGCAAAAACGATACGCAAGTTCAATTTCACTCCAAATCGGAATCCCGGCTTCTACTAACTTCATACAAATGGGCGCCGGAGGCGGAATCCCGGGAGAAATCACGACGAATTCCGATGTTGAAATTCTCTCCCAATCATGGCTTCCGAACTCGAACGGAATTTGATATTCCGTTAAACATTTGATTGTCTCTTCAAATCCGTCTTTCTTTTTAAGCTCGCTTAAAAAAACATTTGCGTTTTTCTTTTTTAAAAAAATCGCACTTTGAAGGCCCGATTCTCCCGCACCCAAAACCGTTATTTTCTTTCTTTCAATATTGATCACCAAATTACCTCAGCTTAATCGTTCCAAGCCCAATGAGCGCCAAAATAAAGGCAATAATCCAGAGCCGAATCGTGACTTTTGTTTCCGGCCACCCCTTCAATTGAAGATGATGATGAAAAGGAGACATCAAAAACACCCGCTTTTTAAAAAATTTAAACGAAGCCACTTGAATCATCACACTGACAGCTTCCCATACAAATATTCCGCCGACAATTAAAAGCACAAGCTCCTGTTTAATGAGAATGGCAACAATTCCAAGCGCTCCACCGAGAGATAATGACCCGGTATCTCCCATCATAATGGTTGCCGGATACGAATTATACCAAAGGAATCCCACCGCAGCTCCCACAAGCGATGCGGAAAAAACCGTTAGCTCGCCGCCAAGCGACGAATACGGAATCCCCAAATATTCGGCAAAATCAAACCGGCCGGCCAAATAGGCAAAAATGGTAAGCGCTCCCGCGGAAAATGCGGTGCAGCCAATCGCAAGGCCGTCCATCCCATCGGTTAAATTCAACGCATTTGAAGAACCGGCTAAAACGATGACCGCAAATGGAATAAACAAAAGCCCAAGCGGTATTTGCAGTTTTTTTAGGAAAGGAACATAAAGCAAAGATGAAAAATTCGGATCGTAGTACAGATACGTTCCAATCGCAAAACCAAGGATTAATTGCCCGGCCAATTTGACGCGTCCGGAAATTCCTTTGCTACTTTTGCTTCTCAGCTTGATTAAATCGTCAACAAACCCCACCGCTCCATACCATGTCACAACAAGCAACGCAAGCAGCATATAGGGATTTTGTAAATTTCCCCATAGAACATTCGAAAACACTATACTTCCGAGAATTAGAACACCACCCATCGTCGGCGTTGTTTTTTTATTGGCATAAAAGCCTTCGATTTTTTCCGTATGTGGACGATTGGTTGAGTTTACAACGCTCAACTTCCGGAGTTCATTAATTAATATCGGGAAAAGAATGAGGCTGAGCAGAAACGCCGTCACACTCGCACCGATCGCACGAAATGTAATGTAGCGAAAAACATTAAAAATAGAAAACACATCTTTTAGCGGATATAAAAAATAGAGAAACATAGCAGCGAACTTCAACTTCCTTTCATCGTGCTAAAGAGACATCGCTCGGTTATTTTTTGCTTCAACGATTCACTAAACTCTTCGAGTTTCGTTCCATGGGAACCCTTGATAAAAACAGCATCCCTTGTTTCTATTGTATCGGCTAAAAACGAAAAAGCTTCCCTTTGGTCCAAAAAATGTTTCGAAAAATCCCCGCCCCTCTTTTTTCGATACGCCTCTACAAGGAAAGCACACATCGGTCCCATTCCAATCAAGTAATCAATGTCCCCTTTTCCGATCTCGGCTCCAAGATTTTCATGATATTCCCTCGACTCAGCTCCGAGCTCAAGCATATCTCCAACCACCACGATTTTCCGGCGCGAATTTGCCAACACTGAAAACGATTCAAGAGCGACTCCGAATGAATAAGGATTGGCATTATAGGCATCATTCACCATCAGCACATCAATTCCGTCAATCATGTTCACCTGAAACCGTCCCCCGATACAAGGAAGGGATTCCCATGTTTCACTTAACTCCCTCAAATCAAGATTGAAATAGCCGGCGACAGCAACAGCTGCCAAAGCATTCATTGCGTTAAAAGCTCCGTAGCCGCGCAATTTAAAATCAATTGAACGATTGACTTGAAAACACACGTAGCCCTGACGGCTTGTCAAACTTGTTAAAAAATAATCATTGTTTGGTTTTTCACCAAACGTAATCAAGCGAGCCTTGTAATTTTTCAGGCGACTCATCAGTTCGGGATCGTCACCATTCACAAGAAGTGTCCCGGAAACTTTTTCGATATAATCCGCAAGTTCCAATTTGGTGCGATAAACATGGTCGAGAGAACCGAATCCTTCCAAATGAACCGGATGAACCCCCGTAATCACTCCAACGGTTGGTTGAAGAATTTCCGCCAACATTCTAATTTCGCCGGGATGGTTTGCTCCCAGCTCTTGAACAAAACATTGATCTGAGGAATGCAATTTGAAAATATTAAGCGGAACCCCGATATGATTATTCCAATTTCCGAAACCGGCACGCGTTTGAAAAATCTGAGAAAGGACAACCCCGATACATTCTTTCGTCGTTGTTTTACCGACACTTCCCGTTACAGCAACAACTGGAATGGCAAATTGGCTGCGATAAAATCGGGCAATTGAATGAAGGGCTTTTAATGTATCCGAAACTAAAATGAGAGGTGCGGATATGTTTTCCGGTTTCCGGCTAACCAATACGCAAGATGCGCCTTTTGTAAAAACTTCTTTGACGAAATTGTGTCCGTCAAATACTTCTCCCTGAAGCGCGATAAATAAATCACCGGTGTGGATCGATCTTGAATCGATAGAAATGGCGGAAACGGATTCATTTCCGCTGGCGGATATTAATTCTCCCCCACAAATTTTAGTTAGTTGCGTTAATGTGAACATCCTTTAAACGATGAACCTGCCTCAACATAGAATAGATGAAATTAAAATACCATTTTGATATTTAAAAACTGCTCTCTCAGCGGCTATTACTTCTTATCTAATCCCTTTGAATGCCGCTTCCCCCGCAACCTTTCTTTGAGAGCGTATCGTACCACATTTTGATCGCTAAACGGAATTTTTTCTTTGCCTATAATTTGATAATTTTCGTGTCCTTTTCCAAAAATCAATATCATGTCACCTTCATCTGCAATCTCAACCGCACGCTGAATCGCTTCAGTCCGGTCGGGCAAGATCAAAACTTGAATTTTCCGTTCACCGACCCCTATCCCTTTTTTCACATCTTCAAGAATCTTTAGCGGATCTTCCCCCCTCGGATTATCCGAGGTTAAAATCAAAATGTCAGAATACCGTTCGGCCGCAGCTCCCATTTTGGGTCTTTTATCGCGATCGCGATTGCCGCCGCAACCAACCACAGAAATAATCCGGTTACACGGCAAACGTTTTACTGCCAGAAGAACGTTTTCAATCGCATCCGGCGTATGGGCATAATCGACAAATACATGAAAGGCTTGCCCTACATCAATCCGCTCCATGCGCCCGGACACACCGGGGAATTTCGTCAGAAACTCCACCATGGTTTCCAGTGCAAACCCTTGATTATCGACATAAGCAAGCGCGGCCAAAACATTTAGGACGTTATATCGCAGCTGAAGCGGGACTTTCACTCGAAGCCGGTTTTTCCGCCGGCATAGGATAAATTCAATCTCACTTAAATTTTCCGAAATTTGATCCGCATAATAATCGCAATCCGGACTAAATCCGTATGTGATTACTTTGGTCTTTTTTAATTCCTGGGCAAGACGAACCCCGTATTGATCTTCCGTATTAATAATCGCCCGTTCGGGAAGCGGAAGGTTCGTAAATAACTTCTTCTTTGCCTGATAATAATTTTCAAAATCCTTATGATAATCAAAATGGTCCTGAGTCAAATTTGTAAAAATTGCATCGCGAAACCGAAGGCCTTCCACCCGCCGCTGATCGAGCGCATGCGAAGAAACCTCCATCACACAATAAGACAACCCGTTTTTCACCATTTCATTCAACTGTTCATTCAGCAATTCCGCGCCCGGCGTTGTATTATCTGCGCTTCGTTTCTTTTTCCCGTCATCATAATGAACCGTTCCGATTAACCCGGCTTTGCTGACTCGGTTCAGCATATATTGGATCAAAAAGGATGTGGTCGTTTTTCCGTTCGTTCCCGTAATGCCCACGAGCGAAAGTTTGTCGGTGGGTGTGCCATAAATATTGGCTATGACAACAGCAAACGCACGGCGGGAATCTAAAACACGAAAATGCGGAATTCTTTTTTGTCGAATGTAATCCTCGCAGTTTTCCGAGAAAATCGCGGCGGGTGATTTTTTTAGAACATCCTTAATAAACAGATGACCGTCCGTCTGGACTCCGCGAATCGCCACAAACACATCCCCTTTTTTGATTTTTCGGGAGTCGGCATGAACACCACGAACCGGAATATCAAACGAGCCTTCGCCGTTCCAAGAACAACTGATTCCCCTCACTAATTCCTGAAGTTTCATCACGATATTTTATATTGGATATTTCACCGGCCCGTCATTTCAGTGGCGAGGTCTGATGTGAAATTGGATTTCCTTTGATTCAACATCAAAGGAATTTAAATCCACTCCTTTGTTTTTAATAACGGCAAAATCTGCAGCAACATAATCAACAAAAATCTCATTTTTGGAAAATGCCAGGCTCAAATCTTTTCCAAACACCACTGTCAGTTTCTTGCCCGTCGCATGAACAGAATATCGTTCGCGCAAAATCGCAGTCACGGGATACCGCAGCTCAATCCAGCCTGATTTTACTGCAAATTGATCCTGATACGTAAAGGATGGATTCCGAAGGACAATCCGGCCGGGTTCGAACAAAAATAAAGGTCTTTTTGAAAAATGGATTTGGAACTGGTTTTCAAGACGAAGTAAAATCAGTTGATTCAAAGCGGCAGACAAAAAAATGACAACCACTAAGAAAACGAAAATAGCCGCGTACGGGCTTAACCCGCGATGGGCAGGCGTAAGTATGGGGGTAACGGATTTCCGGTCCATTCGATATAAAGATACCAAAGTGTTAAGGCAAAAAAAGCCATTGCGAGTATCGCTAAAATATGAAAAATAAAAGGGACATAAGCGGACAAATCCTGTTGTTTAGACATCATTTTCATCGGTTTGACGGAAGGGGGGGCCGGCTTAGCGGGAAGCGCTGCCTTTGGCACGGCCGGGGGCTCTATTCGAAAACCTTGTTTGGGTGGTTCAAATGATTCTGGCATTTTAAGACATCTTTACTTTTTGTTTGTTGCTGCGTACTTCCATTTCGTTCGAAATTTTCTCAAGTTGTTCACGGATGGTGACATCATTAACAACCCTCATAAAACTTTCAACCACTCTCGGATCAAATTGCGACCCGGAATTTCGTTTCACTTCCTTAATCGCATCATTCAGTCCTTTTCCTTCACGGTAGGGCCGTTCGCAAAGCATCGCTATGAATGCATCCACCAAAGCAATAATCCGGGCACCAATCGGAATATCTTCACCCTTCAGATGGTTCGGGTACCCTTTGCCGTCATAGCGCTCATGATGATGCAAAATAATCGGAATCAAGGGCCGGAGCGAGCTAATTTGCTGTAGAATAGCCGCACCCCGGTTCGGATGCTGTTTCACCTCATCAAATTCCTGCTGCGTCAATTTATCCTTCTTCATTAAAATATGGTCCGGCGTCCCTAAATGCCCGGCGTCAATCAAATAAGTCGCACGATGAAGATTCGTCAAATCCGCGCCGGAAATTCCCAAATCCTGCCCAATCCGGTATGTAATTTCACCGAATACCGGATGATGCACATATTCCCCGCCGCTATAGCTCAAGGCAAGAAGCTCTCCAATCGTTTTCACGCTGCTTAAAGTCAACTGTTCGGTCTCCTCAAATAATTGCGCATTCTTAATCGCTCCAACGGCCTGCTCGGAAAGTGTTTTCAGAATTTCCAAATCAGTTTTTGTAAACGGCGTATCGCCCATTTTATCCTTGAGCGTGACCACGCCCACAACGTCATCTTCAATGAATGGAACGGCCAGACATTTCCGCGTGAAATAAAACTCTGCGGTTTCTGCGACATGGCCTTCAATCCCTGATCCGATCCGGATTCTTCGCTTCCGGCCATTTTCCTCCCCGAATGAAAATTTTGGAATTAAATAATGACGATCGGGATCCAACAAATAAACCGCGCATTTCTGCGCTTTTAAAACCTGTGCGCACAAGCGGCCAACCCTTGGGATCAAATCATTCAATCTCACAGATGAAGCCATGACTCGGTGCACGGAATGAATGGTTGAAAGCGCTAAAGCGCGAGGATGAACGGTTTCATAAAAATTTTGAAGCTCAAAAGACTTATAAACCAGCTCAATATGCGTCTGGAGAAACTGTTCAAATGGGGTAAAAAACGGTTTTAATTGCTTCTGCGCTCTTCTCAAATTACATAAAACAAAGAACCCTTTCAATTGCCCCATCCGGCTTAACGCAAAAATAATTCCCCAACCGCCATAGGGACAGCGGTAGGTATAAGGTAATTTATCGATTTCTTCATTATTATCTATTAACTGCGGCAGATATTTCTCGAGGAATCGCGAACAACTCGGCTTATCGTGGGTGGTGGTATGGCCACTGGTATGCGGATGCCCTTTCTGGTCAATCCGGATGAGGCGATGTTTCCCGTCTTCAATAACACAAAGCCAACCGACCGGTTTACCAAACAGCTTCGCAAAAGCTCCGTATCCTCCACCCCAAGAAGGATTTTGGAAAAGCCCCAGCTCAATAACGGTTTTTTCGGCTTTTTTCATAGTTATAATTATTCTACCACTCTTGAACCTCAAGAGTCAAACTTAGCAGATAAAGAATTCGGATTTAGCATACACAAGACCTGTCATCCCCGCGAAAGCGGGGATCTCCACCAAACAACGCGTCGGATCCGCCAACGCCTTGTGGCGGACATTATTTGTGGATTCCCGCTTCCCTGGAAATACAGGACCGGCCCTCGCCTTACCGAGGGAAAGCTTGCGGGAATGACACATGTGTAGACTTATGAAACTGCTTCTCATCTCTTAGCCAATGAAAAGAAACAATTTGCCTTTATCATCGACAAGTTCCGGGAAAACATCAACTCATTTTCAAGCTCTCATAAACCGCTTGCAGGGAATCCGAAATAACCTTCGTTTCCCCGATCACCGGCATATAATTGGTATCTCCCACCCATCGTGGAACAATATGGATATGAAGATGTCCCGGAAGTCCGGCACCGGCAGCATACCCAAAATTCACACCCAGATTAATTCCCTGAGCTTTCATCACCTTCGTAATCTTATTCATGGCCTTATCACAAAGGCGGGTTAAATCGAGAAGCTCATTATCTTTGAGCGCACTTAAAACTGCCACATGCCGATTAGGAACAACCAACACATGCCCGTTATTATAAGGATAAATATTAAGTACGGCAAAGCTTGACTTAGAACGGGCAATGATGAAACTTTCTCGATCTTTTCGGGATCGCCTGGCCCGGCAAAGGAAACACCCTTTCCCCGTTCCTTCGGTAATATATTTTTTCCGCCAAGGCGCCCACAGTCGTTTCATGCCTTTATATTACCAGTTTTGGCCGGTCATATAAATCCAAAAGAAAATTAAATTTCCGCAAATCAAGGTAATGAATTTTCGCTTCTTGTGCAAGCAGTTTCGCATTCAGATCAATCCCCCGAAGCCCTACAATCATCCGCTTCTGTACGGGGCTGCGCAACCGCTCTAAATCCTGCACAAACACATGAATATCCTCTTCCGTCACTCTCTGAGAAAGGACTTGGCACATCCAGCGAGTCTTGGCACTCTTAGCAACCACAGGAAAAACACGGCCATTATTGGGCTTGGAAATAACTTCTGAAAATTGGGGACACATCAGCTTTCGTTCCTGCATTTCAACCACATCGTTCTTAAACTGACGGAATAATTCCTCTATCCGTTTCGGAAGCTCGGACGCATCGGCATGAATACTCTTTTGAATCGCTTGTTCAACTTCCCGCACAAATGCCTGTCGCGCCTGAATACGATCGGAATGAAATAAAAACCGGTCCCGGTGATACACGGAAGCCAGCCAGAACCGGAAAAGTGGATCGGGAATAATGAAAATAGAGCCGTGCTTTTGAATCATTTCACCGTTCACCAGCCGTTGCAAAACTTTTTTCATATCATTTTTCGCCTGATGCAGAAAACGCGTAATGGGAATGAATTTTTTATGCCCCGCAGAAATTGCAGCCAGTGTATCTGCCGCTAATAGCCATGATCGACCGGCCTGCAGCGAATGAAGTTGCATTTGGAAATAATGATGGAGCATCCCGCTTTTGTCATCTAACTCGCGCGCGAATGTCCGAACGATCAGTTGCTCATCGCTGAGGTCCGGAACGGAAAGATACGATTTTAATCGCGAAGTCAAAATATCCAAATAATACGGATGCCCGTCAGTCATGCGTATCAAAAAGCAGACATATCGCTCATCCAGCTCCCTCCCGGCCAACCTTGTTTTAATAAATTCTTTGGCTTCTTCGAAATCAAACGGATGATTTTCCACTACTTCAAAATTTCCGAACAGCAAAGACAACTTTTCCTGCAAGATCGCCCGCCCCTGCTTCGGTTTTGAACTTGAAACAATATACATGGTTTCCTTTTGAATCATGATCTCTTCGCCGAACGCGGAAAAAGGATCGGTTAATTTGAGTTCGGCAAGCCGGTCAAAGTCATCAATCATCAAAACAACTTTTTTCTTGTACTCCTCACTTAAGATCCCGTTCAAACTCAAAAGCTCACGGTACGCCTGATCAAACCGATAAGCGAACACGGACTTTTTTACTTTTTTCATTTGCTTAAGCGTACGCGGGATGAGCGAACGAAGCGAACGCAGAATATCATGAAACTGGCTCGGCGCATTTCCGAAAGAAATCCGGTAGCAGCTCAATAAAATTTCGGCCATCCACCGGTCGGAGAAACGTTCAAACGATTCGCTTTCGCGGCACCTGAACAAAACCGGAATCATTTCCATCTCGCGGATTGCATCGCACATCAAATACATCAACGAACTTTTTCCGGTGAGAGGAATGCCGATCAGGCCGATATTTTGACGGTATCCCTGAGCGAATGCCTGCAAACGTTTTTTGAAGACGCCAAGAATGGATTCCCGTTTTAGAAAAGAATCGCCTAAAGCCGGATAAATATCCATACTTCTCTTGATTTACGAATTGCGTGTTAAGAAAGTGTCGGTTTTTTGGGAGAGATTTACGACGGGGTGATAATAATGAATAATAAAGCCTGTCTTCCAAATAGTCTTACAAAGTTCCCCTTTTTACATTCTCCCCAAGCATTTTTATATCAAAATATATTTGCCGATACAAGGAAAAAGTCCGATTCTAAAAAAAAATTTCACCACACAAGTAATTGAAAACCGGGAGCAAAATAATCGACAGGTTGTATGTTAAAACAACTTTCTTAATCCGCAGAAAAATTATATTTTAAAATTAATTGAATCGTCCGTTTGAACAGCATAATCAAACGTAATAGTCGTGGTTCCGCGACGTGAACTTTATTTTCTGGCGGCAAAACGTAGTTTACTAAAAATGAATAAAAAAACACCCATTTTTTTAATTTTTTTTTAATTTAATATTATCCTGAATATTTTGTACAATAACCACATGGTAAACATCATCACATTAAACACCTGGGGCGCATGCGGACCTTTTGAAGAGCGTTGGCGCTTTCTCCTGAAAGAACTTTATAAAGACTCGCCCGACATTGTTTTTCTTCAGGAAATCTCTAATGAAAAACACTTGTCAGATCTCCAAGATAAGACATCACTTCCCTTTTCCGCTATGCGCCGGGAAGCTGGCCTTGCCATCGCCACTAAATTTGAAATCATTACTCACGATGTTTTAATTTACGACACACGGTCACCGCAGGAAGATTATGAACGCGCCGCACTGATTGCCGAAATCAAAATAGGCACTCATAACATTCTCCTCGCCAATACGCATCTCGCATGGCGGCCGGACGATGAGCTTTACCGCCTCGGGCAAGTAACGGAATTAATCAATTTTCTGAAAAAGAAAAAAATGCCGGCAATCCTCGCGGGTGATTTTAATGACGTCCTCCAAAACACACCGCTTCAAACATTGGTGAAGGAGGGTTATGTTGACCTCTTCGGAGCCTTGCGCCCCAACGATCCCAGCCTGACATGGGATAATCTGAACCCTTACATGAATTATCACTCCGTCAAACTTCCGGACCGGAGAATTGATTTTATTTTTGCAAGCAAAGAATTCTCGGCTTCGATTCCGGAATCAAAATGCCGGATCATTCTCAACCAGCCGAATTCAAACGGTATTTATGCTTCAGATCATTACGGGGTTTTTGCGCAATTTGCAATCCATTAAACCAGCCTACGGTACCCCAAAAAGGGGACAGGCAATGGCTCATTTGCGTCATATGCCTGTCCCCTTTTTGCCAGTTCTTTACACCACCTCAAACCTAATCGTCTTCGTCTCACCGACCACGCCTTGATAACTGCTCTGACTGTAGGGTGTCACACTCAGCACATATTTCCCTTTTCCGAGCTTCACACCTTTATAATCGGTTCCCGTCCGGCTCCACACTGTGTAAAGCGGTAAATCACGTTTGACCGTCATCACTATTCCGCTCGGTTTCGTTAAGACTAATTTGACACTGCCCACCCGCGTAGGATTTGTTATCGCCTCGATATTCACATAGGACGGAATACTTGTAAGACTCAATATTGCGCCATCCACAAGCGGATCATATCCACTTGCCGGTTGATCAAGAGTCGCATCAATTAATTTGAATTTTTCAATCCTCGGATTTTCATATTCCACCGCAAATCTAATCGTTAACGGAACTCCTGCCTCCCCCGTCCCATTCACACCACTGTACGGAGTCGCCGTCAATTGATATTCCCCTAACAAATTCGATCCGCTGTAATTACCTTTACTGTAACTCCATCGCGTGTATGGATACGTATTCCGAGTGATCGTCGTCAACCCGGTCCGAGACAATAACTCAAACTTCACACTCCCAACCGTCGCCGGATTCGTGATCGCTTCGATATTCAACAAGCCCGGATAAATCGCTTTATTGATCTTCGCTCCATCCGCAAGCGGATCATACGCGGCAACCACAACATCTTTATCCGCATCGATCAATCTGAATTTCGAAATACCGAAGACCGGCGGGACGACTGGATTCACTGTCACCGTCGCAGACGCCTTCGACGTCTCACTTTTGTTGTCCGTCACGGTTAAAGTCGCTGTAAATGTTCCGGCCGTTTCATATACATGCACTTGAATCGCTGTGGTATTTAATGAAACCTGCCCATCGCCAAAGTCAAAATCATATTTCATAATGCTTCCGTCGCTGTCGTAACTCATTGAACCATCTATTGTTACGGAAATCGGAACCATTCCACTGTTTGGAGTTGCCTTCAAAACTGCCATCGGCGGAATATTCGGTTTCGGATTGACGATCAACGTTGCCGCACTCGATATCACAGATGTCGCCGTTCTGCCGGTTTCGGTATTTGTTACAACTACCGCGTAACTTCCCGCATCACTCAATTTCAACGATGCGATTGGATAATTTGCCGCAGTTGCGCCGCTGATATCTGTTCCGTCTTTCTTCCACTGATAACTTAATGTGCCGCTTCCCGTCGCACTGACCGTTAAATCATAATTACTTCCTTCATTCACACTTCCGCCAATCGGCTGCGTATTGATCACCGGTGCAGGCGATGGATTCAATACGATCGTCACCACTGCAGCGGTACTCGTCACACTTGTCGCTGTTCTTCCGCTCACCGTATTCGTCACAACTACTGAATAACTTCCAGTATCTGTGGATTTCGCGGCCGTAATCGTATATTTCGCCGCTGTCGCTCCCACAATATTCGTTCCGTCTTTCTTCCATTGATATGAAAGTGTACCCGTCCCAGTAGCACTCACCGTTAAATCGAAATTACTTTCTTCATTCACACTTCCACCAACCGGTTGCGTATTAATTACCGGCGCAAGAAATGGATCCGCAGCGAAATTTGCGCTGATGGTGTGGTTTGCTGTAACATTATTAAATGTATATGTTGAAATCGCACCTTGAGATACACCATCCACCAAAACATCTGCAATATGATAAGTAGCGTTCGCCTGAATCGCAAACGGTTGGTCATCCCCTTCTTTCACACTGACCGAACCGCTTGGTGTAATCGTTCCATTTGCACCTGCACTTGCTGTAATCGTATACGTGGCAATAGGCGCACCGCTAACCGTGAAATTGCATACACTACTGCCGCCGGACCCTGTTGAATCCGTCATCCCCCACGTGTCGAAACTGGAAAGCGTACTGACCGGAAGCGGATTTCCCGTACCACTTTCCGTCCGGAATCCATAATCTGCCGCAATCTGAATCTCACTCCCGCCTGCGGGCGTCACCCAAACACTGTACGTATGAGCAAACGGATTAATATTGATCCTAAAATGATAAGCCGTGCCTGCTGTATACGATAGCGGTGTTATAGCTGAATAGCCATGCCCGTTCCTCGCTTCGATTACACCGGTATTGCCAAATACAACCAAAGCCGCGTAAGAATTATAGGAATTCCCCAACTCCGTCTGTTTCGTCAGCCCAATCACCAGATCAATGTTCGCGGCGGCAGGCGTCGCATCAAATTCAGCGGTGAATGTTCCCGTTTGCGAAGCAAAATCTGAATTCTGCCATGAAGCTGAACTCAGCGCACAACCTGCTGGCGGCTCGGAATCATCCACCTCTATCATGACATCATCATAACCGGATAATGCCCCGTCGCTCGCGGTAAGCCTCAATATATAGGTATCACCCACCGGAAAAGTGACGATGGGATTTAACGAATCCGAATTTGAAAACGTAACCGTTCCTGAACCGCTTTGTTTCGACCATGTGTAAGTCATTGCCGCCGGCGGATTCGGAAGCCCGTCATCCGTCGCGGTTCCACTAAGCACAACTGAATTTATCGGCAAAGTAATTGTTTGATCTGCACCAGCATTCACCACCGGCGCATCATTCACCGCCGTAACCGTAACCGATACCGTCGCGGCAGATGAATCCACTTTCCCATCATTCACTTTGAACGCGAATGAATCAGCTCCGGTGTAATTTGCGGCAGGTGTGTACGTCACATTCGGTGCCGTTCCACTCAAAGCACCGTGTATTGGCTGACCAACAATTGCATATGTCAATGGATCGCCATCGACGTCATTGCTGGTCAACGTAATCGCCTTTGAAGTACCTTCATTCGTCGTCACTGATTGCGCATTCGCAACCGGCGCGGTATTGTCCTTGGCAAAGCTTGTGCTGATCGTGTGGTTGGCCGTCACATTGTTAATGGTATAATTCGACACCGAGCCGACTGACGCACCATCCACCAATACATCTTGAATATGGTAACCACTGTTCGCCTGAATCGCAAACGGTTGCCCGTCCCCTTCTTTCACACTGACCGAACCGCTCGGGGTAATGGTTCCATTTTCACCGGCGCTTGCGCTAATCGTATAAACCACCACCGGAGGCGTTTCATTGTAAAGACCCTGAATTGCAGAAGCGCTTAACGCCCCCTTAAAGATTTTCACTTTGTCGATGCCGCCCGTAAATGACTCTTGGGACGAAGCATTTTTCCCAATATACAAAGGTGCGGTGTTAATTGACATGAGGCCGGCGTACACTTTTCGCGCTATCGCCTGCCCATCTCTGTATATAATGATTTCCGACCCGTTATATGTGAATGCAATATGCGTCCACGCATTTGGCACAGCAACATTTGAATACCAAACCCCTGAAGTCACTCCGGATAATTGAATCCCTACTGTATTGCCTGCAAACCCGGATACAACAAAATATAGATCCTGGCTGTTCCCTTTTGACAAGATAGTCCTCCACCCCGAACCTGCTGGCTTCACCCAGGCAGAAACCGTAATCGTATTCGGGATTCTGAGGCTCTCGCTATTGTTCACACTAATAGCGTCATCGACCCCATCAAACGCATAAGCCTGATTCGCGATTTCGTATTTGTCTTGAATGCGTGTTGGGCATGCAGAACCGCTACAGGTTCCATTATTCCCGTAACCGGATGAGTCAGAAACTCCGTTTGCCGGGTCCTGATCAAAATTCATCTCCAGTACAAGGCCTTGGGGCTGCGGATTGTCCGTCACCGTTAATGTGGCAGGATTGCTGGTTGCATTCGGAAGAATTCCGTTCGACACCACCACATCATAATTCCCCGCATCGGACAACTGGACATTCGCAATCGTATAACTTGAATTGATTGCCCCAGAAATGTCTACACTGCCTTTCCTCCATTGATACGCAAGCGGTGCGGTGCCGGATGCAACGACATTAAAAGTCGTACTGCTTCCCACATTTACAGTCTGGCTAATTGGCGGCGTTGTAATCGCAGGTGCTTGAGGAACCAGCGCGGAATTCACGGTCACAACGACATCATCGTAAGAACTTAGTTCGCTGTCCGTTGCGCTTAACCTTAAGAGATAAGTTCCCGCAGCTGAAAATGTCGCCGTCGTACTTGCTTGATTTTGATTCGAGAACGTAACGGTCCCAGGCCCGCTTTGCTTGCTCCAGGTTACTGTCACCTGAGCCGGCGGATTCGGCAACCCGTCATCAGTCACGGTTCCACTGAGATTCACTGAATTGATTGGAAGTGTAATGACTTCATCAGGACCTGCATTGATTGTTGGCGGCTGATTTTGAATGATGCAAGTACTGGTATCAAATCCATCGCACGTTAAATTACATATCAATGTCCCAGATGTGAACCCTTGCGATTGACACGTCTGACCGCCAAGAGCCGTTCCGTCGCATACCTCAGAGCCTTGCCTCAGATTATCGCCGCAAACAGCGAGCGTAGAGTCACCATGCTCATACGCGCCGATGTCGTAGAAATCGCCCTGCGGACGTAGAACACCGCGGATATCAGTGTCTACTTCTATTAATGTAAGACCCCCATCGATTGCGGGACTACCGGACGAAAGCATGAACCCGTCATCATCCGTTCCGAGGATGCCGTCGGAGCCAAGCGGATTGGAAGAATTTAAGAATGATGGGTTACCGGTAAAGTTCTTGTTGGCGTCAATGGTACTGCCGATAGAGCTGTAGAAGATGTTGTTTTTGGAATAAAAGGTCGACATAACAGTACCACCTCTAGTATCAAGACCAATTCTCCCGCTATTAAAGGTGTTATTGGCGATCAGAACATTTTGATTAGGATAATCCCCATTCCAAACAGCGTCTGGCCCATTTAGACCAAGGTAGACACCGGAAGACCCATTGAAGAAGATGTTGTTCTTCACCGTACAGTCGACGCAAGATCCCAGCATGACCTCTTCACCACTATACAGACCGCCCGCGTTATAGAAAGCATTATTCTCGATGGTAATATTGCTCATCCTTTCTGCCCCAACACTTAAGTAATAGCCTTGATTGAAGGCAACGCCGTTGCCGCAGTTATAAATCTTATTGCCTCTAATGGTGATATTATCGACAGTCCCGTGAGCAATATAGCAACTACCGGCATCGTGGAGTTGATTGTTCTCAATTAAGGAATTAGGGGCGTGACTGTAGATATTGTGGTCATACATACTATGACCATTGCCATAGAAGTCACTATTGCGAACGATTAAGCCGTTGGCGTCAGAATCTCCCCATAATCCTTGGGTGTGGCCGGCGCACGAAAGACCACCAGTTGGCACTATAGTGCAAGCATTATATTTATTGTTTCTAATGACCGAATTTTCCAAAATTATGTTCTCTTCGTAAAAACTGACACCACCGCCCGTCTTCTCGACCATAACCCCCGAGATGATGATGTGATGGGGATTAGCCGGCCTATATGTTTCAATAATATTTATTCCAGTCGGCCGTGCAGGAGCAATATCATCAATTGCATAAGGCGTTGAGATATGTAAGTCCCCGATTCTCAACCATTGAGTCGCTGTGTTACTGTCATATGTTCCCCTGATGTTGATGATTGCGCTAGTTACCGAAAGTCTGAACTCCGGTTGATCTCCCGAACCATACGCGCCAATAACAGCAGGATTGCTTTGGGTTCCATGTGCACTTTCAATCGCGAGGCCGTATGAACTATCTGTACCCATTGTCCACACATCGCCCCGTTTGAAAAGTAATTTGTCGCCCGGAGTCAAAGAGTTGGCAATCGTATTCGCGGCGGACAGTGTCTGTTTCGGTCCATTTGTTCCATCCCAAAGCGGAGCACGTCCATTCCAGCCATTATTTCCCGCCGAAGAAACGTAATAGATTTTTCCCGCCGTATAACAATCCGTATCTTCCATATCAATGGTGCCATCGCTGTCATCATCACTCCCATTGCTGCAGACTTCAGCCGCCGCATAAGCTTCAGGTATCGAAATAATCGGCATTATCGGCATCATGTAGATGACGGCGAGATTGAAAGAAAGGAGAATGCAAAGCGCGCGTTTCAATGACACGAAGAATGGGGAGAAATGTGGACGGGGGCATTGGAGAGAATGTTCTCCCCAGCTTCGTGCTTCAGAGGATTTACTGATTTCAAAACTACTTTTCGGCATCAAATCATGCCTCATTACTTTGTTCTTTATTAACCGGTACAACAATAACAACGGACTTATCATAATGTAATATATATATTTTGTAAAGTTTTTATTATGTCTGTAATAATTAGACATAGTTTTCTTTCCTGTTTTTCTAATGCACTGCCCAAATGCATCGGCCCAAAAAACAAGAACCGGTATCCTTGACAAAAAAGTCAGGAAACCGGCGGTTCGACTGTTTTCAATTTCAACCCTTTGCATTCTCGGTTTTGAATCTTTATTATTCGTCCACATGATACGTTCGCACCGATGGCTCTTTGAGCTCGGCACTATGGGCTACCGGTCTGCCGTTTACCGCGGCAAAAAAGCAACCACTATCCTCCCCTTCTTGAATTTTGTAAGATGAATGAATGAATCTATTTTCAGCCCTATAGCTTTCACACGGGGCTGGCGGAAATATCTCTAAATAGTACGATTGGCCGCTTAGAATGATAACTTTCACGATCGAATGATTTCCGTCTCGAATAATATTGTTTTCCATCATCTCTCATGCCCCTTCCTAAACCTGCCCGTTTACTGTAACTCATTACTTCTGTATACATCTATGACCTATGTCCCATTTTTTTTCGATTATTTATCGGTAGGTTATAAGTCATTGTTTTTAAAGGGGTTACAGGGACAAAAGAAACGATATCCTCTGGCTGGTTAAAGAGACGGAATGAAACTTCTATTAGGAAGGTTAATCCGATTCCTGTGACAATGCTTGAATTTCGTCTTGGGTAAGACTGCGTTCATATATTTTTACTTCGTCCATGGTCCCATTAAAATATTCACCGCCCACCGGATCCATAGGCATATTTTTGCCGATAAAAATAGGTTCGTTGAGCAGATCCAGCAAACCGTTTCCCGCCTGCGTCGCAGCTACCACACCGTCCTTGTAGACAATAACATCAGAACCATCGTACGTTACTGCGATATGTGTCCAAACGTCGTTCATGATCGCAACGTCCGGATACCAAACACTTGCAAATCCGCTGACCCCGCGCAATTGGACACCGATCCGGTAACCGCCATTATAAGCAGTGCCCGATATAACAAAATAAAGCGATTGCCATCCTCGTGATACAATCGTCCTCCACGCTGACCCGGTGGGCTTCACCCAGGCTGCCATCGTAATCGCGTTTTGAAAATCGAAACTGGGATCATTGGCAAGTGTAATATAATCATCGCCATCGAATGTGTACGCGCTATTCGTACTGCCCTCCCTGTTATTCGCTGAAGCCGGACAAGTCGTTCCAGCGGCACAGGCGCCATCATTGTGGTGAGATGAACTGTCCAGAACGCCATCATTCGGATTATCGTTAAAATGCATATTCACAACCGCCCCCCGCCATTCATAGGCCCCTATATCATATTGAAAAAACGAATCCGCGTCACCGTCAACCGGCCGCACTTCACCCGCCAGATCATGACTGATTCCCGACGCCGAAAGATCCGCGCCGGAATCGATTGAGGGAGAAGCATTTTTCAAAGTCAAGTCATACACGGCGGGCTCGTTAAAGACATCTATAGAAAGAATATTTGTAAGTGAATCTGTTCCCGGCGCCGTAAGGTCCGAAGAAAGGTTGTTCCTGGAACTCGTAAAACTGCCTCCGGATTCGCTGAAATCTCCCTGTCCCGCCGGAGTCATCGCATCCATCGATATCACATTTTCAAGGACCATCACGGTATTAACATAATTTCCAACCGAAGGCCCCGCAGAAAAACCGATATTCCCATAAAAACTCGCGCCATTTTGATGGCACCCGAATATAGTCGTATTTTTGACCGAGACTGTCGTGTTTTGGATATCTTGCGGAACTCCCGCCCGGTTCGCTTCCAAATGAACGGCCGACCGTTCGATATTATAGAACAATGAGTTTTCGATCGTAGCCGTTAAATTGTCAAGATTGATATAAACACCGTCCGCGTGCGTGGAAGCCGTCTGATCATGGACAATCGCATTTCGCAAAACAAAATGATTTCCGTTTACACGAAATGCTTCGGGTGAAGCGTTTAAATCCAACACGCTCCATCCAGCCCAGTTCCGCACCTCCACCCACTCCACTGTGACATAGTCATCATCAATTTGAAACGCATGCTCTCTCCGTTCGGGATCCACCGAATGGGGAACCGTATCTGTCGGCTCAAAAATAATTCCTGCTCCGGCTGCGCCCAAATGCTTATTGTCTTCTGCCGCGGTCAATGTAATCGTATGCGTCGCATCGGTCGTAGACCCGTCTATTATCACATGCTCATCAAAAACACCGTCTTTATATAAAACGCCTACTTCACTTCGATTGTCTGCTATCAAATCACCGTCAACCGCCGCCTCCCAAGCGTTAACCGTATGAAATGAGCGCGAAATAGAATAAGGTAAAGTGCCGACTGAAGTTTCCTCAAAATCCGCCTGCAAGGTCAACTGTGTGTCTGAAAGGATGGAATCAATAAAATAGTCGTTACCGTTGATATTAATTTTATCCCCGCGGCCCCAGTTACCGGACAACCAAGCGGTTCCATTTCCGTTGATCACGTCGGAATCCGATTCAGCAGAAACGGTCCCCACAGAATAGGTGGCTGCACTTGTGCCGATCGAGCGGTAATTCACGGAAAAAACCGTTGGTGTGCCAGAATTGGCGAGCACACTAACAGTCACGGAATCTGAATCGGTAGCACTGTCATTATCCGTCACGACTAACTCGATTTCATGCGTCCCGACCGAAAGATTAACCGTTTCACTTTGTCCCGTACCTATGGAAGTACCGTTCTTCCGCCAATCGTAGACCGTAACGCTACCGTCAGAATCCGAAGAACCGTTTCCATTCAAAACAACATTTTCGAAACCGTCTTCATTAACGTCGGTCACAACAATATCAGCACCGGCAGAACTTACTGGATTCTGATTTGTAACAATAGGGGGAACAATGATCACTGGGACATCTGAATCAGGCGGAGGCGATGGATCCGAATCCTCGCTTGTTCCGGAATCTTGCTCTCCCGGTTGGGCATTCTGGTCCGCATCTTCTTTTGGCTTTTCATCTGATATATTTTGATTATCTACAGCTATCGAAGGAATATTTTCAGAAACGGAATCATCCAAAACGGTAACATATGGAACAGGTGGTTTTGGAACATTGATTATTTGGGACGTCCCGGACGGATTCTCTAAGGTTGATGAAACCTCTTTCGAGAACTTTGTGCCGGTTGTTTTTGAAGCTTTAACCCAAAACAGTTTTACATTAGGCGCAGAATCCGAAAACCCGAAACCTTCAGACATCGGAACTTCATACACGTTGCCGTCTTGAATGACCACCAATTGAGTTTCTTCTATTTGAACAGTCGGCGCATCTCGCGCTAATGCGGTGAAAGGGTAAAATAAAGGCAGACTTAGAATAAGAATTCTGAAGACAATAAGACACCCATTGGGATTCATCACACACCCTTTCCTCCTTTCTTTTCTCCAGCTACTTAAAATATAGCCGATATTTTAAGAAAATCAAATTGCGAGTTTATTAAAATGTTTAACTTCCATAAGTTAAGACAATTTAACGAAATAGTCTTCTTAAATACTTTTACTAATGGCAACCGCTCGTCCATAATACAGTTAGAGAAAAAACTCTCAAATAAACAAAAAATTTTACATTAAGCGTCATAGATATATATGTGGGAAATGAATCCGACTTTATCTGACAATGAATTGATCGAGAATGCTTCAAATGGCAATAGGAGTGCATTTGAAACTTTATATATGAAATACAAAGTGAAGATCTTTAATTATGTATATCGCCTTTCCGGTGACCGTGGGGCCGCTGAGGAGATTACACAAAAAACCTTTATCAACGTCTACCGGCATTTGCATCAATACCGCCCGGGAAGATCAGCAGCACCGTGGATTTATCGAATTGCCCAAAATTTTACCCGCCATCATTTTAAGCAGCGGACACATACTCCGGAAATGATTTCAATTCACGAAGAAAAAAACGAGCAAGAACCGGGTAACCTGGAAGATTCGCTTTCAGCTAAAGGTCCGAATCCGTTAGACACCTTGAAAGCCAGAGAATATTCTGAAGCAATTCAAAAATTAATTAGCACGTTACCGGAAAAATATCGCGCGGTTTTAATTTTGCATGACATACAGGAACTGTCATACGAAGAAATACAGGATATCCTGCGGATTCCCTACAATACCGCTGCCGGCCGTCTTGCAAAAGCAAGGATGATGTTAAAGAAACGAATAGATCCGAAAAAATTTAATATCGAATTTTATTTTTCATACTGAGAAAGGGAAATGATATGCCATTTGTCTTAGCGCCGTCGAAAAAGATCACCGCGCAAGATGTCAGCTTGTTCGCGGATGGCCAATTGCCTCCGGAAAAAGAGGAGCTGGTTCGATCCGCCATTAACGAAAGCCCTGAATTAAAGAATCTGCTGATCTCCATGGAAGAAACGAAAGTACTGCTTCATGCCTTGACTGAAGAAGCGTCTCCCCTCTCCATGGACGAACGCGTTTTCGAAGTCACCCGGCTGGAGCCGCTTCCGGCCCTGACTTGGTATCAACCCGCGTTGAATTGGGCCGATGCTGCATTGGCTTTCTCTTTTAAAATTCCGCATTCGGTTGTCGCTTTAACTGCTCTCGCTATCGTTTGTGCGTCACTTCTCGGAGGCGTTGTCTGGGAGTTCCAGCATCGATTAAAAGTAATCAGTTTGACAGGCGCACCGGCTTATCAAGTCAACGGAACCAAAAGAGAACTGTCTCAAGGAATGTTCATCAACACAAACTCTGAGCTCGTGCTGAAAGAAAACGAAACAGTCCTATTAGAGCGCAAGGGGTTGTTTATTCTTAAACTCGAAGAATACACAAAATTGAATATTAGAAAGTTTTCGCATTTCGGCTTCGGCCGCAACGAATTCACTATGAATTCGGGAAAGCTTTTCTTCAAATCCGGAAACGGGTTGGGCCGGGGCGACTTTTCTCTTTCAATGCCATGGTTTTCTGTTACCAATTTCGGAACCATTGCGATGATTGAACAATTGGGTGATAAAAAATTCACCTCTGCTGTGCTCAAAGGCACTATAGAAATCAAAAAACAGCCTCAATTTCCTGATGTCCCGGCAAAATTTAAACTTCAAACCCTGGAAGAATTCATCTTCGAACCATCCATGTCATTTAAACTGCCGGCAAATATTTCACAAAGCTCATTGGAAGCATTAGTCCGTTTTGCCCCTGAAGAAAAGATCGCTGCGCTGATACTGTCACGCGATAAACCGGCCGCCGCGCTTGTGAATAAAGAAAAACAGGCGGCCGCCTTTGCTTTTTTCAATTTAAAAGACGCTTCCCGTTCGGCGATGCTGGAAAAAGCACAAAATCTGCTCGAAGAGAAAGATAGGTTCTCAATCAGGCGCGGAACTCAAATCTTAGAACAGCTTGCGGACCGCTATGACGAAGAACGCCGTTTTGATATCAGCTCCCAACTGCGCCTTTTTATAAGTTCTTTGATGTGTTATTACGAAGAAGATGAAATCGCGTTGGGACTATTAAATGAGATTGTTGAAAATAAAAACTATTCCGATGAAGTACGGGCTTTAGCAAAAACATCTGAAGGAATCTTACTTAAACGTATCGGAAAAGTTAAAGAAGCAAACGAAGCATTCGAAACTGTTCTCAAAAACTGGCCGGATACGGACGTGGCAGAAGAAGCAAAGGAGTATTTGGGACAGAAGTAAAAAGTAATAAGTCAAAAGTCAAAAAAGATATCCCCGTCATTACGAACCGTAGAATCAAATAGTGGTGAAGCAATCTATGATCCTGCGATTGCTTCGCCTATCTTCGGCGGTTCGCAATGACGAATACCTATGATTTAAAATTAAGCGCCAAAAGCGCTGCCAAACTTTTCACTTTTGAATTTTGATTTTTAACTTTCTTTACACCACCTCAAACCTAATCGTCTCCGTCTCACCGACCACGCCTTGATAACTGCTCTGACTGTAGGGTGTCGCACTCAGCACATATTTCCCTTTTCCGAGCTTCACACCTTTATAATCGTTTCCCGTCCGGCTCCACACTGTGTAAAGCGGCAAATCGCGTTTCACCGTCAGCACCGTTCCGCTCGGTTTCGTTAAGACTAATTTCACACTGCCAAGCCGCGTAGGATTTGTTATCGCCTCGATATTCACATAGGACGGAATGCTTGTAAGACTCAATATTGCGCCATCCACAAGCGGATCATATCCGTGCACCGGTTTGTCAAGAGTCGCATCAATCAACTTGAATTTTTCAATCCTCGGATTTTCGTACTCCACCGTGAATCTAATCGTTAACGGAACCCCAACCTCTCCCGTCCCATTCACACCACTGTACGGAGTTGCTGTCAATTGATAGTCCCCTAACAAATTCGACCCATTATAATTACCTTTGCTGTAACTCCATCGCGTGTATGGATACGTATTCCGAGTGATCGTCGTCAACCCGGTCCGAGACAATAACTCAAACTTCACACTCCCAACCGTCGCC